>Ga0224501_10004254_pt1 | contig 11304 bp, 10 predicted proteins | sample SF_Oct11_sed_USG_4_FD_169105 | JGI IMG/M metagenome (GOLD analysis project Ga0224501, IMG submission 169105) | Sediment microbial communities from San Francisco Bay, California, United States - SF_Oct11_sed_USGS_8_1 | ecosystem: Environmental > Aquatic > Marine > Sediment | place: USA...
GGAGGCCACCTGGGGCTGGCAGTAGGTGCAGGCGGGCATGTTGGCGTAATCAACGCCGTGATGGGACTCACCGGCCAGCGCGGCCACGGCGGCCTCGGCCTCGGCGCTGGCCTTGTGGGCCAGGAGTTGCCTGCCGGTGACATCCCCGATGGCGTATATATGGGGCTGGCTGGTACGCATGTGGTCATCCACGGTGATAAAGCCGTTTTCAGACAGGGCCACCCCGGCAGCCTCCAGGCCCAGGCCCTGGACAGCCGGTTCCATGCCCACGGCAATAAGGGCCATGTCGAAGGAATGCTCGGCCGATTCCCGGCCATCGTTCAGGCGCGCCCGGACAAGTGCTTCCTGGCCCTGCCCCTGGACCATGAAATCCTCCACGGCCGTGCCCGGATAGCAGTGTATGCCCTTTTTGCGGAAAGACCTGAGCAGTTGCCCGGCGATTTCCTCATCCTCGTGGGGAAGAAGCTGGGGCAGCATTTCCACCAGGTGGACCTCCACCCCGAAGGTGGCGAAATAATAGGAAAACTCCACCCCGATGGCTCCCCCGCCCACCACCAGGAGCTTTTGGGGAAACTTCTCCAGCACCAGGGCTTCCCGGTAGGTGATCACCGTGGTGCCATCCACGGGAAAGGCGCCGATGGCCCGGGGCCTGGCTCCGGTGGCGATAATGTAGCTTTTGGCCTCCAGCCTGCCCGTGGAGCCGTCAGGGGCGCTGATCTCCAGTTCCCCCGGCCCACTGAACCGTGCGGTGCCCTGCACATGGGCCACGTTGTATTTTTTCAGCAAAGAGGCCACCCCGCGGTTCATTCTGTCGGCCACCTGACGGGAGCGCCCCACCAGGGCCCCGGCATCGAATCCGGGCTCTGCCCCGGCGGCCTGCGTGATGAAACCGTATCCGCCCGGCCCGGTTACCGCCTCATAAAGTTCGGCCCCGCGAAGCAGGGCCTTGGTGGGAATGCAGCCCCAGTTGAGACAGACGCCGCCCAAACGGTCCTTTTCGATCACTACGGACTTCAGACCCGCCTGGGCCGCCTTTATTCCGGCGACATAGCCCCCGGGACCAGAGCCGATAACGGCCACATCGTATTTTTCATTCATGCGTGGATTTTCTCCGGGTCGGTTTGCGGCCTGACAGGCAGAGACGCCCTTCTTCCTTTTGATATAACGAAATATTTCCCGCTGCCGGCCCCCAAAGCGTCCATAATCCAGACCCGCTGGAGGACCCGGGCAAAAAACGGCGGGGTAAAACAAACCCTGGGACTGAAGCGGCGGCAGCCCCGGACAGCCCCCCGGCCCGGCCGGAGAGTGAACCGTTTTTCCACCGGAGGAAATCCCCTAGAAATCCAGCAGCATGTGCTCGATGGCCAGTAACAACAGAATGATCCAGAACAGGACGCTCAGAAAGGAGCCTATGCCCCCGTATTTACGGTTCACCTCATCGAGCCATTGCTGAAACCTGTCAAGCATTGCCATCCTCCAAGGTTCCCATGGCCCCCGGGCGGGCGGGCTGCTCCTGTTTCTCCCGGTCACCGGCCGGCTCATCCGGGGAGCCACCGTGCTGGTCTTCCGGCGAAATCAGCCCCTGGGCCACCAGTTCCTCCAGTTCCAGGGGGTGGTATTTTTCCATCTCCTCCATGGAAATCTTCCCGTTGATCCAGGTCAGGCTCATCGGAAAGCGCTCCGGATTGAAATGCACGTTGTACATGTGGATCACCAGCAGGAACATGGTGGCCAGCATGGCCTCCTCGCTGTGCGCGGCCCAGAGCACCTGCAGCCAGGACATGGAAATGAACTTCAGGGCGAATTCCATGTAAAGCATGGTCATGCCTGTGATTCCCATCACGGCTATCCCCCAGATGACCCCCACATAATCCAGTTTTTCAAACCAGGTGTACCGGCCCATGGGGGGAATATCGCCGCGGCGCCCCACCAGATATAAAAGATGCTGCCAGATGTTTTTCAGGTCCGTCGGATTTATGAGAATGGGACGGCGGAAGAATACGGGCTTGCGTTCGAAGATTATATAGTAGACGAAATGGAACACCCCCAGGGCCATCAGCACCTGCCCGGCCGTGTGGTGGATCACCGCGCGGGCCGCCATGCCCCCCTGCAGCCAGATAACCCAGTGGGCCCAGGCCTGGTCGGGAAACTTCAGGGGCACACCGGAAATGATCAGCAACAGCACGCTTATCAGCAGGATCATGTGCTGGATCACGAATATAATCCCAAAACGCCTGTGCCATTTTTTCCCGCTCATGCCGCGCTCCTGTTTTGTGTTTCCCGCCTTTCCATCAGTTTGCGGTACAGGTCCAGCAGCACAAATATCCCCATCACCGAAAGGGTGCCCACGGTGAGCACAAGAAACAGGAAGGTTACCCCCACCACCAGATCAAACGGCCCCATGAAGTATGATTTCTCCATCTTGGAAATGCCGGGCAGGAACCCGTAGCGTGTATCCACCGGATCGGAGGGCATCAGGGAACGCCGCTTGAAGTCAAGGTGCATGGAGCCTTCGGAAACCCTGGTGTTCAGCATCCCCTCGCCATGGCAGCGGGCGCAGATGCGGGGCAGGTTGCGGGGATTGATGGGCGAGTCCGGGTGTTCGGTGGGCAGGATCTGGCTCCATTCCATGGTCAGGTGACAGTCCTTGCAGTCGGGTGCGTTGCGTTCACCCATGGCCCGCAGCCGTCCGTGGGGGGAATCCCGGTAGGAGGCATAGGCCGTGGTGATGCTGTACTTGCGGGGCAGCCCCTCCTGGGGGATTACCGTGCCCATGCCCTCCAAATGACACTGAATGCAGGGCTGGTCGCCGATTCCACCGGGGATCGGAAAGTGCAGCTCGCCCATCGAGGGCTCCCAGCCGGCAGCGCTGAAGGGAAGGCCCAGGATGATGATCAAAGCGAAAAGCCCTGCTGAATGGCGTTTCATAGCGCCCCTGTTCCTTTTGAACACGGCCTGTGTAAATCCGTCAGAACGGATCGAAGTCTTCCGGATCTTCTTCCTTGTGATGGTGGCACTCCCCGCATACTTCCGGTTTGCGGACACTCCTGAGGAAGTGGGCCAGTTTCTCCGGATCATAATCCTTGTGGTAATGGCAAAGGTTGCAGGAGTTCGGCTGCTCATCCTGGTCACCCCCCTGCTTGACTGTCCACTCCGGCCGGACCACCGACATGCGGTGACTCCTCAGATCGCCCTTGGTCGCGCTCTTGATGGTATTGGGCATGTGGCAGCTAATGCAGTTGTTGGTGCTGTGCAGGCTGTGGGCCCCTTTGAGGGCGACCGTCCGGTGGCAGGTCATGCACAGAAGCGAACCGGGCATCTTGAGCTGGTAGCGGTTGAACTTGCCGCGCACATGGACCGAATGGCAGTCCCAGCACATTACCCCGGCCCGGGCATGATCGCTGGCCAGCCAGTCGTTATACTGCTGATGATGAGTCTTGGGACTGCCGTCGGGGTAAACCCGCTCATCCTTGTGCAGGTGGAAATCCAGCCGGTCACCGGGGCGGTAACTCACCGGGTAGGAATATTGCCCATCGGGAGAAAGGCCCACGTCGTGGCAGGAGCCGCAGACCATGGCCGCCCGGCTGGGGTCGGGCATGCGCGGGGGATTGAATATGGTGTCGAACTTGTCTATCAGGTCGGATTTTATATGGGCCTCCCCCGGGCCGTGGCAGGCCTCGCAACCCACACCCATTTCCTGCCAGGTGGTTTTGTAGGTCTTGCTGGTCTGGTCGAACTCCACTTTGGAGTTGGTGGTGTGGCACCCCATGCATTTGTATTGGAACATCTCCCCTTCTTCGCTCCAGGCCGCGCCGCGGGGATGATCCTCACCGGGACCGTTATAGGCGGACCATTGACGCTCCAGCACATTCCACTGCACGGGCAGCACCTGCATGGCGCCATTGGGAAGCCGGGTTATGTAGACCTGCTTCCAGATGCTTCCGATGACGTATTCCACCTGATGGCGTGCCGGCTGGCCATCGGCCCCGGCCATGGACACCCAGAACGATGCCTGGGATCCCTCCCCCTGGCGTTCCATCTTCATGGCGCCGCTCCCGGAGCCGATTGTGTTCTTCCGGACAAAGTCGCCTATGATGAAATCGCTGGAGGCCTTCTGGAACTTCTGGGCGTGAAAGGTGGTCTGCCAGCCCCGATACACTCCCTCATGGCATTCCCGGCAGGCCTCAGAGCCCACATAGCCCCCCGATGAGGTGGGGATGCGGGACTTGTCAACGGGGTTGCTGGCGGGTTTTGTGCAGCCGGGCAGGAACAGGGAAACAATGGTCAGCGCCAGGAACAGCGTGCCCATGCCGGCCATCAGGAAGGGGGTTTGAGTTTTTTCGCGCTGTTCTATCAGGGGCTTTTTATTCACGGCTCTCTCCTTGCAGCAACAGCCCCGGCGGGGGCGTGGTTACTCAGCAATATTAACCGCTTGTTTTGACGGACCTTCATAAATCTTCATACAGATCGGCTCCGCCGGAATGGCATTCCGTACAATCGGTATACTCAACCATCTCCTCGCGGTCCTCATCGGGGTGAATGAAATCCAGCCCCTTGTTGATGTCCACGTCAAGCCTGGAAATATCTTCTCCCTGGGAAATGATCAGGTGGCACTTGCTGCATTCGGTGAAGATGGTTTTACCGCTGGCCGACTCCAGCTTGTCATTGTGACAGCGGAAGCATCCCGGCCAGTCCCGGTGTCCGATGTGATCCGGGTAGGCCGAATAGCGGGCCTTCATCTCCGGGAAGAAGGACTGCCGGAAGATCTTTTTCAGAGTATTGGCTGCGGCTTTGATATTGGTGTGGTGGGACTGATAGACTTCCGGATACTCATCCTTGTAAAACCCGATAATCATTTTTTCTATGATCGCCTCGCCCTGCTCGGTCGTTTTGTATTTTCCGTCCAGCGCCTTCACTGCCAGACGCTTTATATAGGGCAGGGAGGAATCAATGGCGCCTGACCCCAGGGCCTGGTTCACCAGCTTGCCGGGCACGGGAAACTGATGCGAGGGCCGGTTGTGGCAATCCATGCAGTCCATGGTCCGTATTTCCAAGGCGGCCTTTTCCTCTGCGGAAAGGGGATTGGAAGTGTCTTCAAATACCTCCCTGCGGCCGTCATGGGTAATCCTGACCCAGGGAATCTCCAGCCGGTCCTGATCCCGGGCCATGTATTCCACACTGTTGGCGATCATCATGTGATAGTGGATCCCCGAGCCCTTCATGAGGGAATGTTCCTCGCCGCCGATCTTTAGGATAAGCCGCATCCCGAACGGAGTGCTGGTCTCGTCGCCGTGGTAGTAGGAATGGACCTGCTCGCGGTATCCGATGAACTTCTTGGGCCAGTGGCACTGCTCGCAGGTGTCCCTGGCGGGGCGCAGGTTGTGTATGGGCGTGGGTATGGGCTTGGGGTAGTTGCCCATCATGACGGCGAACACCTGCCGGATACCGGAAAACTTGGAGCGCACATACCATTCCGCCCCGGAGCCGATATGGCATTCCACACAATCCACCCGCGCATGGGAGGAATAGGCGTAGGTGGTGTATTCGGGCGACATGACCTGGTGGCACATATTGCCGCAGAACTCGTTGGATTCGGTGATGTGATAGACCTGATAGGAGCCGGCCGCCATGGCCATCAGCAGAAACATCACCCCGGCTATTCCGCCAAAAAGCCCCAGCCGGTGTGCGCGGATGCGCAAGTCCAGCACCAGGTCCGGGCCCATCATGTTGGCGCCGGCCTTCTTGCGGCGGTAGCCCTCGATGAGTATTCCCACCGGGATCACCGCCATGCCGATCAATACGAAGGCGAAATATACCAGGAACAGAATACCGCTGTAGGCCAGGGAAACCGCCTGTAGAAAATCCAGCGCCAGGGTGACTCCGGCGGTGAACACTCCGATGCTGATCACGAACAGACCAAAGAGACTGATCCAGTTTATGTACAGCCGCGACCGATACCAGTGTACCAGCTGCCATTCCGCACTATGAGCTTTTACTTCGGGAGGCAGTTCCCGGGGATTCTCCTTTTCCGTCATGATCCAACCTTTCCGAGAATGGTTTTCTGCATGCCTTCAAGTTTAGGTTCTCCCATGCCGGCCACAGGCGTCAAGGGTGAACAGCTTGCCGGGACAACAATTTTGCCCGCGGGAAGAAAATGCACCCGGACTAAACACCGCCAAAAAAAAACGCCGGGCCCGGTTTTTGTTTCCGGGCTCCGGCGTTGCAGTGATCCAGCCAATCCATTCCGGAAATATTTCCGGAACCGGATCATCCGACCTTTTTAAGGCACGGGGTGCTTGATCTTGTCGGAACGCTTCGCGTAGTCAAACTCTTCCCAGCTGGGATTCTTGAAGGTCTCACCGTTGATGGTGATCTCCTTGACATGGCAGCGCTTGCAGGTTTCCTCGCTGGGGAAATGCATGCCCAGCTTCTTGCCGGTGGCGCTTTCCTTCTTCTTGTCGCCTTTTCCGCGCTCCTTGTGAATCTTCTGCATGACCTTCTTCTTCTTGTACTCACTGCCGGGCCCGTGACAGGTTTCGCACTGGACGCCGTCTTCCTTCTTGAACTTCTTGTCGAACTTGTCATCAGACTCGCCATAGGCGGTGACATGGCAGATCAGGCAGCGCTTGTCGCTTTGGGGATTGTCCACGCCATTTTCCTTGCCGCGCTTCATGGCCTTTTCCTCGCCGAGAATCTTGTAGGTCTTGCTGTGCTTTGATTCCTGCCAGGCTTTCAGGGCGTTTCCGTCCTTGTCCTTCTTGTGGCACTTCTTGGTGCATCCCTCAACCCCGATATACTGGGGATCGCCGGCTTTGGCGGAGGAGGGAACGGAAACCGTCCACGCCACCACAAAAATCAGGGAAAACAAAACAAGTGATATCGATTTCATACCTTTCATTTCTTCACCTTGCATAGAATGGTTGTTGAAATTCGGTAATCAGTTTACCCCCGCTCTACCTTTCCGGCCGGCAGTCATAAAGACCGCCAGCCGGAAAGGGCTGCTGGAAAACATCATACCCCAATCGCACTACTCAGACTTCCGCATTTCGTTGCGCTTCTTTTTCATTTTAGAAAGCAGCTCCTCGGATGTGCTTTGAACCTTCTTCAGATCGAAAGCGTGCCATTGCACCGAGAGATTTCTTATCTGCGGGTCTGCCTTTTCCATGAACGCCTTGGCGTCCTTGGGATTGGACCGTGTAATTATATAGCGGTAATACCGATTTATCGACAGCATGTCGTGCAGCACCTTTTCCGCTATATTAGGCACTTCGGGTGCGATATCCTTTTTGGTGTTGTGACAGAACTGACATGTCTTTTTAACATTGTTGACATTCAGCACACCAGTACTTACCGAACCGTGACAAGTCACGCAGGTCGGGCCGTGCTTGACCGCCTTGGATTCCTTGAGTTCCTCGAAGTGTTTGCTGGTTTTATACTGCTTGAACTCATCCTTGTGACAATTGGCACAGGTATTGGGGATATTCAGGTAATATGTGGGGCTGTTCTCATCGGAGGCCCGCAAACTGCCTTCGGGATGGGCCTTGTCCTTGTCCTTGGCTTCGGGATTTCCACCATGGCACTCGACGCAACCCACGTTCTCCGCGCTGTGCACGGAAACCTTCCATTCCTCGAAATAATCATACAGCTTCTTGTTGGTTACCAGAAAATCCTCGTTGCTGTGGCACTCAACACAAGTGTTGGGTTTGGTTTCAGCCAGGGCCACCCCGGGCAGCCCCGCGGCAACGCAAAAGACCAGCAGCGCTCCAGCGGCGGCAAAGGCCAGCATCCAGCCGGCCTTTTTCCTGTTGTCGGCTTCAGGCGCAGTGCCATTGGCCTGATTTTTTTCAACGGACATAAGAAATCCTCTGATGTTTGCGTTGTGTACAACCTCGTTTTCAGTCAGCCTGGGCGACCGTTTTGGCCGCGCCGGGATTGGCGCCTGGAGCCTTGATGCGTCCCAGTTCAACTGCAAGCACCACCTTAGCCAGTAGCGTGAATATAAGGAAACCAATACACCAAACGGCGATGGATATCCATATTTCAGCCCAGGAGGGAGAATATTCGAGAATTTCCCCCAAGGGTGTGGGAATGAACCCGGGAATGATAAGACCCATTCCTTTCTCGATCCAGACTCCCACAATCGCCAGTGCACAGGCAACATTAAACAGCGTCTGATTGGCCCTGAGCTTATAGGTGGACATGATGACCAGGGCGATCAGGTTCATGGTGATCGCCGACCAGATCCAGGGGACCAGCCCATGATAGCCATGCTCTCCCATGAACAGGTAGGTCGCCGACTCCACATGCTCGGTGGAATGATAAAACTCGGTAAAAAGCTCCACTCCCAGGAAGAACAGGTTGATCTGCAGGGATACCGTAACGATGAGTCCCACCACCCTGAGTACTGATTCCTTGACCTTGAACTCGGTGATCATGGAGATGACCTGCAATCCGAGAATGATCAGGGCCGGCCCGGAGGTAAAGGCCGAGGCCAGAAACCGGGGGGCCAGAATGGCCGTGTGCCAAAAGGGCCGGGACACGTTGGAAACCAGCAGGAAGGCCGTGACGGTGTGGATTGAGAACGCCCAGACCACCGAAAGCAGAACCCAGGGATAATAGGCCTTCTTGTTGGGTTCGTGTCCGGAGTACTTGGTGTAGACAATGTATACAAGGATGCCCAGGTTGAGCAGCAGGTACACGGTAAGCACCACCACGTCCCAGGCCAGCAGGGATATGGGGAAGTTGAACTTGCCCAGCAACGGCAGCATGTGCCAGATGCGCTCGGGCCGCCCCAGGTCCACCGTGACGAAGGTCATACACATGATACATGCGGCGATGGCCACGCATTCGCCCAGCAGCACCACTTCCTTGACATCCTTGCGGTCGAATATGTAGGCCGGAATGACCAGCATGACGGCCGCGGCGGCCACCCCCACCAGATAGGTGAAGTTGGCGATGTAGGCACCCCAGGAGACCTGATCGCTCATCCCGGTGACTATCATGCCGTGGGCCAGCTGCTGGCCATAGAAATACACCCCGATCAGGATTATAAGCGTCAGCCCTCCCAACCAGGCGTGATACTTCGGCCCCCCCCGAAGCATCTCCTTTATCGAATCGATTATGAAAGCTAGCATCGCAATACCCTCAGTCTGAGAAATACCAAAACTTGGGATCCGTCCCGAGATCTGACTTCAGGCGGAATACCGTTTTATTTTCAAGAACATAGCGGATATCGCTATTGGGGTCGAGCAGATTGCCGAAAACCCTGGCCCCTGTCGGACAGGCCTCAAGGCAGGCCGGCAGGCGGCCCTTCCTGGTTCGTTGCAGACAGTAGGTGCATTTTTCCACCACTCCCCGGTAGCGGGGGCGGTTGCTCAGGTAGTGGGTATCGGTGTTGATCTCCTCGGCCGAGAGCTTGGGGTCGGCCCAGTTGAACCGGCGGGCCCAGTAGGGGCATGCCGCCATGCAGAACCGGCAGCCGATGCACCAGTTATAGTCCACCACGATCACCCCATCGGGCTCCTTCCAGGTGGCCCCCACCGGGCAGGCATTGGTGCACGGGGGGTTTTCGCACTGGTGGCACTGCACCGGCAGGTACCACTTGCCCTTGGCCGGCACTGTCTCCGAGTCGAAATAATGGTTGGAAAGCCCCAGCTCCATGCCGCCCTGATCCAGTTCCAGCACACGGATGTACTGAATCTGCGGGTCGCGGCTCTGGTTGTTTTCCGCCATGCAGGCCTCAACGCACTTGCGCACGCCCTTGCACTTGGAAACATTCAGGGCGTAGCCGAAGACCACGCCGGGAATGGGGGGCTCGTTGCCCACCTTGATGTCCGCGCCGTAATCGCGCTTGGCCTGGCGTTCTATCCGGGCGATAGCCTCGGCTATCTCCTCCTTGCTCATTTTCTGATAGTGATCCTGAAACAGCGTGCCCACGGTATCGGAGAAGCTGCTGCCTCCCTCCTCGGTCGCCTGCTTGGCCACCACCGAACCGCCTCCGAATATCATTGCCGCCAAACCGGCAAGGCTTCCCCTGCGCAGAAGCTTCCTGCGCGAAAAACCCGATTTGACGGGAGCGGAGGCCTGTGATGTCTGAGATTTTTCGTCAGCCATTCCTCAATACCTCCTCAATGTTTTTTCCCGAGGCGGTCCCAGATCTGCAGATGGGGCTGCGCCGCGTGAGGTTCATGTGATCCCTTCTCCAGCCCGGACCGCACCAGGGGCACGGGGCTGAGCTTGTAGGGCTTGATGGACGGGGAGTGCGGATCGTGGCAGGCCGTGCAGTTGAGCAGTACGCGCTCTCCCTGCCATGTGCCAATCTTCTCCCTGTCCTTAACGAGGAATTCCTTGTAGGTCAGGGGGATGGCCTTGGGATCGGAAAAGGCCCCCACCCTTTTTCCGTGTCCGCCGAAATACCAGTCTTTCTGCCGTTCAAAATGGCAGTCACCACAAAGCTTGTAGGATTCATTGAAGCCTATGGTGTCCCCCCACTTGCCCTGGAGAACATTCATGTCCGGGGGGTTGTGACAGGCGTCATAGCACCAGAACCGGCCCCCGCCGTGTTCAAATTTGATCTTGGGATGCTCCTCTTCCAGGATGCGGACTCTTTTATCCATGGAATCCTGGTCGTGGCAGTCATCACAAGGGTAGAACTCCATTGACGGCTGGCGTGGCTTCACCTTGAAGCCTGGAGCCTCTTCAATGGTTTTCCCCGAGTTGATGCGGCCCCTCACGGAATTGTTCCGCGCCTTGAGACCCTTGATCACCTCTTCCTGGCCTGGCGGGTTCTTGGCCAGCGCTTCTGAAAGCAGCGGACCGAAAAACCATCCCACGGAAGCTGTTCCCACCAGCGCCAGCAAGACGGCCAGCCGGACCGGATTATTATTGCGGGTTTTTCCCGAAATTAGTTTCATGCGTTCCCTCCGTCATGAATTTGCTTGGCTAAACTCCCCTTACTAAATCACATTGAAGCTTGCGCCCCTGTTGATCACCCCGCTCACGCACATCGTGTTTCGCACATCGTGTTTCGCACAACGTGCGGTTCGGGCTGCCTGCCGGACTTTCACCCCAGGCATCCGTGTAGTCTTGCGCATTAAATCCCGAAGACTACCCGGATAGAGATTCTCATCCGATCAATTTGTGTTTTGTTTTTGCTTTTCGTTCTTCCCTTCCCCGCCTGCAACACTCTTTTATTTTCCCGAATTACCCCTATACCGGCTTTAAAACCTTTTGCCAACCGAAAAAAAAAACCATGCTTTGATTTTTTTTTAGGGGTCCTTTTTTTTTTGTTGTGAATTTCTTATA
>Ga0224501_10004255_pt1 | contig 11302 bp, 10 predicted proteins | sample SF_Oct11_sed_USG_4_FD_169105 | JGI IMG/M metagenome (GOLD analysis project Ga0224501, IMG submission 169105) | Sediment microbial communities from San Francisco Bay, California, United States - SF_Oct11_sed_USGS_8_1 | ecosystem: Environmental > Aquatic > Marine > Sediment | place: USA...
GACTGTAATTCAACAAGGGCTTCACGTGAAAGTTCTACCGGCATGACCCAGCGCATTGCACCTGATTTATTGAGTAGTGACATGGTCATGTTGTTATAGCAATTTATATGAGGGCCTGCGACAAACGGTGATCCGGAAAGCAACTGGACGGCTGCCATGTCATTTGCCTCAACCATAAACTCATTATTGTGGACGATTTTTCTTAATGTTGAGAGCTCAGATTCTGCTTCCATTAGTGCAAGTGTTGAAAGGATCACCTGTTTGCCATTCGTACTTAGCTCCCTGCCAAGAGAAACCCAGTCAGCCAGTTTCATTGAGCGACGCTTGGAGCAAATCACTTCACCCAGATAAATAATATCAACAGGTGTGTCGGCAATCTGTGTGTAAAAATCAATAATTTTTTCACGCGACCATAAATAAAGAAGAGGACCCAATGACAGTTTCATTTTTAATTCCTTATTGCCAATCGCGTTCAAGCGCACCCAGTGTATGAGTTTGTCCTTCAGCAATTTTATCAAGTTGCAGTGTCCATTTTCCGGCTGTAATAAAGGCTTCAGGACTGGCAAGGCAATCATCAATGGCTGAACGCAATATTTTTGTTACCTGTGCGACATAAGCCGGACTGCGCTGACGACCTTCAACCTTGATAGCACTTGCACCCATTTGAACCAGTTCCGGCAGACTTTCCAGTACATTAAGACTGGTCGGCTCTTCCATTACATAGGAAATATCATTATTTACCTTGTAACGTCCCTTGCATAAAGTGGGATAGCTGGCATTTTCATCGGGAGAATATCTGTCAATCAATACCCCATTAAGTCTTGTCTGGCGCTCATCACCAATTTCTTCCCATCGAACTGATTTGGCAGGTGAGCAGGCACCGCAGGTGTTAGGTGATTCACCGGTAACAAAGGATGACAGGGCACATCGTCCCTCTACCATGACACACAGACTACCAAAGCCAAATACTTCGATTTCTACCGGACTTTTTTCAATCACATGTCGAACCTGTGATAGTGAAAGCACACGGGGTAATACAACACGTTTAATATCAAAATTCTGATGATAAAAATTAATCGCTTCATAGTTGGTTGCAGAACCTTGTACAGACAGATGCCTGTTGATTTCAGGATAATGCTCACTTGCATATTGCATTAATCCGGCATCGGCAATGATGAAGACATCAATACCCAGTTCAGCTCCATGATCAATTGCTCTTGTCCACTCATGCCAACGTGTTGGCTGTGGATAGGTGTTCAATGCAAGAAAGACTTTTGTGCCGGCATTATGTGCATAATCAATACCTTTTCTTGCTGAATTCAAATCAAAATTCAGGCCGGGAAAATTACGTGCATTGGTACTGTCACGAAAACCGATATAGATGGCATCAGCACCGTTATCAACAGCGGCACGCAATGCCGGTAGTGATCCGGCTGGGCAAACCAGCTCAATGTTGTGCTTTTTCATATCTTGCTTGTTCCCTGAACCATGCCTGACCCTGAGAAGTCTTTCTGCGTTTTAATTCATGTTCTATGCCGTTAATGACGCGCCATTTCCACTGACACCAGTCAGGGGCAAGCAATAAACGCGCTGATGCTGTTCCTGTCAGGCGATGAAAAACGACCTCAGGTGGTGTGTTCTCTATAAGTTCGGAAGCAATATTGATATACCTTTCAAGTGACCATGGTTCATATTCACCACGACGCCACTGATTGGCAATCTGTGTGCCTTTAACAATATGCAATGGATGAAGCTTGAGTCCATCAACACCTTCTTCCAGCACACGCTCGTGTGTAATGTGGGCATGCATGCCACATTCACCGGGCAATCCGATCATGAGATGTGTACAGACAGGAATATTAAGAGCACGAGCCTTGTGAACAGTTTTATTATATTCCTCAAAACCATGACCTCGGTTGACCTGTTCCAGCGTAATATTGAAACTGGATTGCAGACCAAGTTCCAGCCATATTTCATACCCTTGATCGCGATATCGCGCAAGCAGATCAAGTACATCGGATGTAACACAATCAGGACGTGTTCCAACAGATAAACCAACAATATCAGGTTCTGCCAGCGCCAGGTCATACAGGTGTTTTAGTTTCTCGGTAGTGTCATAGGTATTGGTGTAGGCCTGAAAATAGGCCATGAATTTCTTTGCGCGAGTTCTTTTCGCAATAACACTTTTCCCGGCATTGATTTGTTGTGCAATAGAACCAGGCACTCTTCCGTTAGGATTGAATGACGTATTGTTACAGAAAGTACATCCACCCCGACCTATGGTGCCATCACGGTTAGGACAGGTGAATTCCGCATTGATAGATAATTTATGCACACGTTCTCCATAACGATGTAGCATAAACTGGCCAAAGGTATTTACATAAGTGGAGATGGTCATTACCCAACCTCATCCAGTATGCGTTTTTTAAAACGCACATCCAGCATCTGAGCAATTTGTTCACAGGCAGAAATATCAACACCTTCCAGTCCGTCTATTGCGGTAATCACAATATCCGCTGTGTGTAACCGTAATTTTCTTATGAATCGGATAACTTCCGTATAGGCATTAAAATGTTGTGGTCGACAATGATAGTTATAGGTTTTTTCATTATGCGCATTAAGCGAGATGGAGAATCGATCAATACAGTCAGCCATTTCTTTTGTTACATCTCGTTTATGAACAAGATTGGCCAGACCATCGGTATTGAGTCTGACGGTGACATTTTCTTTTTTTAATGCATGTGCAACTTCCAGCATGGTGTTGAGGCGCAGACTGGATTCACCGAGACCACAAAAAACTATTTCCTTGAACCGTGTGGCATCACCAATTGAATCAATAATTTTCTTTGCATCAGGTTCGGAATGCAGGCGCAGTGAATAGGATTGCACATCCCAGATATGATTAAACTTAGGGCAAAATTTACAGCGTAAAGTACAACGGTTTGTCATGTTGACATAACAATTACCATGCAAAGAATAGGTAATGACCTGATCACTGGATTGATCTGCATCAGACATTAGAAGTTGTTCAGACATGGCGAACGATTATGCCGGAACTGTTAAATAAGAGTTTGATTTATATCAATTGGGAAGTTAATCAATTTCCCACTGTGAGGGAAAAGAGCTAAATCAACAAAATATTATTCAGGCAATAAATTCAGTAATGAGGGGTTATCGAGTAATTTTTCTGACAAAATCAGTGCGGCAGCAGACCATGTCTGGTTTATGTTGGCACGTCGGCCAACAAGTCTTCCGGCACGTCCGTCATAATATTCCGGCCATTTGTCTCCGGGAAGACGATTCATGGATATTTCAAAGGCACGTTCTGCCAGATCGCCACGACCGGTTTTCAGTGCGGCAGCAACAAAAGGCCACAGTAATGTAGGCCAGTTACCGCCATTCTGATAGGACCATGCCATGTTCTTGGGATCACTGCCGGTGCGAATTTGCCATTCCTTGCCTTCCATAGCGGGGAAAATAATCTTTATTGGCATATCTCCCACCAAATCAGGCCAGCGTCGCTCAAATAATTTCATTATTTGTTCACTTTGTTTATGGGATGCAAGATTAAAGATAATGGACAGCAAATTACCCAAGCTGAAAAAACGAAAATCCATACGACCGACACCAACATTTCCCACCATATATCCACTGTCAGTTGGTAACCAGTTTGGTAACCAGTCTGGAATAGATTCCGGATAAATATTTAATACATTGGTGCTTGATTCGCCAAATTCTTCTGTTTTGAAACGATGGATTTCATTAAGACGTTTCAGATCCAGCCAGTAATATTCACGCACATAATTTTTTAGCGCTTCCTGACGAACCTCAGCAGTTTCGGTTAAAGCAGTTTTATTATCACCGGCACGCCTTTTATCTGTATTGCGACGATCTACAACAGTAGGCTCAAGCAAAAGATAATCCATAATACGTAATGTGCCGTAAAACAGGGATTGTATTTCCAAAGGGTAACCATAAATTCCCATGCGTCGATCAATCATGCTTGATGCATCCGGTACCAGTAGGGCAGGACTGACTTCAAAGGTGTCTTTTAAACACAGGTGTAAAATTTGTTGTAATGCATATTGGAAACTGGGCTGGTGTGCAAATGCCTTGTCACCGGTAACCTGTACATAAACATACAAAAGGATCATCCACCACATCATGGAATCAACCGGTGCGACTCGTCCAATGGAACGTTCACCAAAGTCAGCCTTTAATTGTTCTTTTCCGTTCTTGTCTTTTAATACTGTAAAACTGGCAGGCATGACACCGGGCTGAATTTCATGGCCCGAGATAGTGCGCTCACTTGTGCGCAGGTTTAATACAGTTTCGAGAAAGTTACGGACAATGTCAGTTTTACCATCTGCCAGAAAAACCAGTGCACAAGGAACAAAATCCCGAATGAAGCATTCACTGTAATTTTCGGCGGCAGGAAATGACGGATCCATGGCTGCCATGGTGCCGACCGGCTTTCCCTCGAAGTAAATGATCGAGTCCTCAAGCAAATTATAGGCAGATTTTATTATTTTTTTTGACATCTAGACGTCCTAAATTGTATAAAAATCATAATGATAGCAGACTGCTGTGGTAATATAGGGCAATCTTCTTAATATTCTATCGACATCTACTATGATATATATAATAAGAATATAACCCGTACGCCGAATACGGGAATTAGTAGTACCGGGGGGATAGCCGGGATCAAATTCATACCCTGTCGGGACAAGGGTTCATACATGACTGCAACAGAATTACCATCGCCGGTAATTTATGGCGAAGTACTTTTTGACAAATTTGAGGATGGCTCTTCCGTACTCGGTGGAGCGCCATTTAATGTGGCGTGGCATCTGCACGGATTAGGTCTGGCACCATTATTCATAAGCAGGATTGGGCAAGACAGTATGGGTGATCAAATTTTATCAGAAATGAATGGATGGGGGATGAGTACTCATGGCATTCAACGGGATAGTCAGTACGCTACCGGTACCGTCGATATTAAATTATCAAACGGTCAGCCTGAGTTTACAATTTTACCGGACGTTGCTTATGACCATATTACTCCTGATGAAGCAAAAAAAAATATAAAAGATGAAAACCCGGGTATTTTTTATCATGGGTCACTGATCGCACGTGAAAAAAAATCATGGCAAATACTGATCAATTTGCGTCAAAAACTGAATTGGCCGGTCTTTATGGATATCAACCTGCGTCCCAAATGTTGGACATATGAACTGGTAGATGAATTATTGCAGGGCACACGTTGGTTAAAGATTAATGATCAAGAACTGACTGTGATTGCCAGAGGATTAAATCTTTCAAGCCAGTCTCTTGATGATATGGCACAGAAACTGCAAGACCATTATGAAATAGAGGCAGTTATTGTTACTTTGGGCGAAAAGGGTGCATTTATTACTTCACGGGAGCAAGGTGTGATCAAAATTGATCCGGTACCGGTGAAAAATCTGGTAGATACTGTCGGAGCAGGTGATGCATTCAGTGCAGTGACCATTGCGGGTTTACAGCATGGATGGTGCTTTAAGGATATTCTTGAGCATGCCGTTATATTTTCTGCAGCAATGTGTAAACAGCGTGGGGCAACAGTCAATGCCCCGGATTTCTACATAAATTACAAGAAAAGTATGGATTTATGACTGAAAAGACAAAACATTATATTGTCTTGATAAGCGCTCATGGATTGATTCGTGGACATGATCTGGAGCTGGGAAGGGATGCGGATACAGGAGGACAGACCCTGTATGTAGTTGAACTTGCACGAGCACTGGCTGCACATCCAGATGTAGAACGCGTTGATTTACTTACCCGTCGTATTATTGATTCCAAAGTCGATCCTGATTATGCGAATCCTTTGGAAGAGCTGGGGCCAGGGGCTCATATTGTTCGTCTTGACTGCGGACCTAAAAGATATTTACGCAAGGAAGTTTTATGGCCGCACATGGAATGCTTCATAGACAAGGCATTACAACATGTAAGAAGCATAGGCCGAGTCCCGGATATAATTCATGGACATTATGCTGATGCCGGTTATGTTGGTTCTCGTATGGCAGGATTACTGGGCATTCCTTTTGTATTTACCGGACACTCTCTTGGTCGAGTAAAACACAAACGTTTACTGGAAAGGGGTGTCAAGCCAGAAAATGTTGAATCGCAATATAATATGAGTCAGCGTATTGAGGCTGAGGAAAGTGCACTCGATAATGCGGCACTGGTTATTGCAAGTACTGAACAGGAAGTACAGGAGCAATACGAAATTTACGATAACTATCAGACCAAGCGTATGGAAGTGATTGCACCGGGTGTGGACTTAAGTCGTTTCAGTCCTCCACGTCGTGATGATCCGGAGCCGCATATAGAAACCACGTTAAACCGTTTTCTCGAAAACCCAAAAAAACCAATGATTCTGGCCTTGTCACGTGCTGATGAACGCAAGAATATAGCATCTTTGCTACATGCCTACGGGAACATGCCGGAATTACAGGATGCCGCCAATCTGGTGATTGTGGCCGGAAACCGTTCTGAAATAAATAATATGGACAAAGGCGCACGTGAAGTATTAACAGAAATGCTGATGCTGATAGATCATTATGATCTTTATGGCAAAGTCGCTTATCCCAAGTATCATCGCAATGCAGATGTGCCTGATTTTTATAAACTGGCAGCGAAATCACGAGGTATCTTTATTAATCCGGCACTAACCGAACCATTTGGTTTAACGTTAATAGAGGCGGCAGCCAGTGGTTTACCAATTATCGCAACACATGACGGTGGACCAAAAGATATAATCAAACACTGCAAAAACGGAAAATTAATTGATCCCATGGATACAGTAAAAATGGGGAAATTTTTGTTTGATGCGGTAAGTGATAATAAACATTGGCTGAAATGCTCAAGAAATGGAATCAAGGGAGCATATGAACATTACTCATGGCCGGGTCATGTACAAAAATATCTTCGTGCAATTCAGAAAATTACAAACAAGAAAACCCGTACCCATATGGCGCCTGAGGGAAGAAGTCGTTTACCCACAGTTGATCGAATTGCTATTGCTTCTATTGATAGTACTTTATTGGGGGATGAACCGGGGTTACGTGCTCTGATGGATCGTATTCGGTATGATGCAGAAAATTGCGGGTTTGGCATTGCAACTGCACGACCACTTGAAAATGCGCTGAGAACCTTGCGTCAATGGAATTTGCCGGTGCCAGATATTCTTATCAGCGCGATGGGTAGCGAGATTCACTATGGCCATCAGGGTAAAAGGCTGATACCTGATCATGGATGGCATCGCCATATCGATTATCGATGGGACAGAAAGGCACTGAGCAAGGCGATGAAGGAAATCCCGGGTGTTAAACTACAGCCAAAGAACAAACAATCAGATTTCAAACTTAGTTACACAGTTGATCCGGACAAGCTTCCGTTAATAAGGGAGATAAAACAATATCTGCGTAAAATGGATTTGCCTGCCAATATTATCTACTCACATGAGCATTATCTTGATATTTTGCCAATACGTGTTTCAAAAGGGCAGGCAGTACGTTATCTGGCATTAAAGTGGGGGTTCCCGCTGGGCAGGTTTATGGTTGTGGGAGATTCCGGAAATGATGAAGACATGTTAACAGGTGAAACACTGGCTGTTATTGTCGCAAATTACAGTAATGAGCTGGAAAAACTAAAAGGCAAAAACAGAATCTATTTTGCCAATAGTCACCATGCCTGGGGCGTACTTGAAGGACTGGAGCATTATGATTTTCTTGGTGATATTCATGTGCCGGGTGAAGAAGTCAGCGAAGACAGGAAAATTGCCTGATCTGTTTTAATTTGTTAGATAAACAAATCACCCTGCACAGATTAAAGATCCGGGAAGTAATATTTGAAACCTTCTATTATTCCGGAAGCATAATTTTCCGTTGCGATAAACAAACTATTATCATTTCCTGCCGATCTGGCCTGTAATAATGCTGTCTGTTTTACCTTGTCTGTTGCATTCCCTACAACAATAGATTTTATTGTACTGATAAAAACTTCCATATCATTCCCGCTGTCACCAGCAAACACAGTATTGGATTCATCAAAATCAAGCTGCTCCATGAGAAAGCGAATGGCATGCAGTTTATTGGCACTCCGTGGCAGAATATCAAGCAATCCCTGATGCGTTAGATCATCAACGCTCCATATAAAACCGGCGAGTATACTTTTTTCCTTGAAGCGATTGCGTATTTCTTCCAGCAATGCCTCCAGATTTATATTTTCAGGTGTGTAGTAGCTGAGTTTGAATTCCCCCTGTTTTTCATGTTCCTGTAATTCGAGCTCAGGATGATCATCAAGCAATTCCAGAAGTTCTGTTCTCTGTTTTCCCTGCCAGTCAGGTGCAATTGCTTCATGCCATCTTCCATTCATTTCCCAGCGATTGCCTGTGATGTTGTATATGGTGCTGCCAACATCAGCTACAGCAAAATCAGGAGTCGGGAGATGATATACGTCTATAGCCTGCTCTATAAGTGCTTTATGTCTGCCGGTAACATAAACAAGTGTGATTTCAGAGCGTTCTGTGAGCTCACTAAATAGCGTGCGTGCATGGGATGGTTCGTTTTCGTGTCCGTTAGGAACTACCGTGCGATCCATGTCACAGCAAAGCAGAAATTTATTCATGTATCCGGAATAATGTTTGATTATTTAATGTATGTTCGCCAATCACAGCGGCTGCTGCACTCCAGCCCTGATTGAATGTACCACCTGATGTAAATCTCTGTCCATGCACAAATTCAGGGAAACTCCATTCCTTATCATCCATGATGAGCGCATTAGCATTATGAATTGCTTTCAGAAATTTTTTGGCAAGTTGTATTTCACCATGTTTTACCAGATCGGCCACATAAAAGCCGGTTAACATGGGCCAGAGACCACCATTGTGATATTCAAAGGGTTTGTTTTTGAAAGTATAGGAAAACGTCATTTGCAGTTCTTCCCAATCACGATCCATAGGTTGTATGACAGGAAGGAATGCAGGTATAAGCGGCATATCATCATGAACAGTATCATTAATAAAACGGTTAACACACTCGCGTTGTTCATCATCTGCAATATCAAATAATGAAACAAGCACATTGGCGAAGGCATCAAACCGGTAGCTGTAACCGATTGGTGAGAATGAAGGCATCCAGTAACAATATTTCCCCTGTCTGTGTGGTGCTGCCTTTTCTCCCTTGTTATAAAGCACTCGGTGATATATGTCACCATCATCTTCATCCTTATGATCAAACCAGTAGTTGGTTCGAATAAGATGTTTGAGATGTGTGGTTTTTTCTACCAGTGCATGATCCATGGTTCCATGAATATGAGCATGAATATGGCATATGGTTTTTTGTGCCTGATAATATAAAACCTGATCATATAAAATATATCCGGCATGCAAATATTCATCAGCCCAATCACCTGCTTGTGGAACATAAAGCAAGCCGCGATTATTGTATTCCCATGCTCCGAGAAGAAAACGCACTCTTTCAATAACCGGCATCATGCGTTCGATAAATTCATTATCTCCGGTTGCCTGCCAGTATTCACCACACCCGATGATGAACCATAAATCTGAATCAATACGACCAGTTGTTCCGCCGTAACTGATGCGTTTGGTCAATGTGTCAACATTGCTGGGAATTTCACCATGGGGTCCCTGATAAAGAGCTAATGTTTCCAGTGTTTGTTTAAATGTTTTTATGAGCTCGGTATCACCGGATAAAAGTGCAGCTAGTCCAATAATAACGCCATCACGCGCCCAGATGCGTCGATAATTGGCTTGGTCAGTAGGTGATGCAAGGAAACCATCTGGAGAATCACATAAATGGACTAATTCTATTGCTTTGTTATAGCCTTCATTCTCCATCGAGGATTAAGCTCCTTTGTAATTAATTGATTTACAATAAGATTATATGCCTGTTTTTGATTTTTATGATAGATAAAATGGGCTAAACTTAACTGTTAAGCATATGTTGACGATATATCTATAAGCGAGGTGTTGAAATAAATGAGCAAAATAGTTGGTTATAAAAGTATTGTCACTGTAATGGTTTTTGTTGGTGGGTTATTATTGTCACTAGCAACGTATGCTTTTCAGATTGAAGAAAGAAATGTTGTTTGTCAATCCGAAACCGAAACATCCACAGAAACAACTACTGATGAATCAGTAGATAAACCCAAAAAAAAGAAAAAGAAGAAATCAACAGATGAAAGCGGTGAATCAAACCCGGAAGAAGATTGTGACTAGGTAATAAAAATAAAGGAGAAACGGTATGAAATCAGTAAAAGGTATTATGTTGTTTAGCGCGTTATTTTTAAGTACCAATGTTGTCATAGCTGAGGATATGGCCGTCAAGATCACACCCAGTATGGGATCAGTCAAGGTTATGCACAATGGAAAGCATGTGACTATCATGCGGGATCAGAATCAGAAAGCAACAGTGATCCCTGATTTTGCCAAGACATCACGTAAATGCCCTCCTTTCTGTATCCAGCCGATGCAGCTTGCACCCGGTGTTGAAACCATTGGTGAGGTCGAAATGCTGGATTACCTGCAGCAGATGTCCAAGGGTGACAAGAGTATTCTGGTTGTAGATTCACGTACACCTGATTGGGTTAAAAAGGGTACGATTCCAGGTGCTGTCAATATTCCATGGACAAATTTGAATCCTGATAAGGGAGCAAGTCCAATTCAGATAGGTGATATTCTTGAAAATAAATTTGGCGCCAAACGTTTTGAAGATATCTGGAATTATTCAGATGCCAAAACGCTCGTCCTGTTTTGTAATGGTATGTGGTGTGGACAGTCACCAAATAATATCAAGAACTTGCTGAAGTTTGGTTATCCTGCTCACAAGATCAAATGGTATCGTGGTGGTATGCAAAACTGGTCCAACCTTGGGCTTTCTGTAGCACAATAAGTCAATTAGTGTACTAATAAAAAAACGCGGGTTTTTAACCCGCGTTTTTTTTGTTTATTAATAAAGCAATGTGCAGGTTTAAGCCTTTGATATAAGTCAATCAATTGTATAAGAAAATCAGTTATAACTTGAATCAATAGAAAGGTATAACATTTTTCTATTGTATAGATGAGCAATACCAGTTCACACTGTCATCGTGAGCAGTCATCTTTAATCTAACCGTAAAGAAGGAGGCTATGTATGGGAAGTACCTGGGTTTTAGTAGCAGATAGCAGTCATGCCAGAATATTTGAAGCTGAATCTTCAAGAGGCTCTCTTAAAGAACTTACCGATTTAATTCATCC
>Ga0224501_10004256_pt1 | contig 11300 bp, 8 predicted proteins | sample SF_Oct11_sed_USG_4_FD_169105 | JGI IMG/M metagenome (GOLD analysis project Ga0224501, IMG submission 169105) | Sediment microbial communities from San Francisco Bay, California, United States - SF_Oct11_sed_USGS_8_1 | ecosystem: Environmental > Aquatic > Marine > Sediment | place: USA...
ACCCGAATTCCAGTCTCTTCATAGAACGCCAGGGCAGCCACTTTGATTGCTGGAGCGATGGTACTAGAGCCAAGCACGCTAATATCATTTCCTGCCTGAGCAATACCGACGCCAGACCACAAAAAAATTGCTAACATTATGTTATTATTAATTATTTTCACTACTTTCCCAACACCCAAACGAAATTGTAGCCATGGGGCAACAAGGTACCCAATCCAGTTATTCGACATAGTTAGAAAAACATTTAGAACTAATAGAACGACCGTAAAAACAAAGGATTTACCTCTCTATACGATTCCACGAGAGGGACATGGCCAAGAATTAACCAGGCACATGCCCTGCATGCCGTTTTGTGGACAAATTCAAGATTGAGATGCAGTTAGGGTGAAAGGATTACTTGAAACAGCGATAGAACTACACAGATCTGGCTATTTTGATGCCGCGCTAGAAGAATATCGCAAAATACTGTCGTCCGATTCAGCAAACTACCAAGTTTATTACCTAATCGGGAATTTGTTTCTACAGAAACACGACAGCTACCATTCACTTCTTTATCTGGAAAAGGCCATCCAGGCCAATCCTGCTTATGCCCCTTCTTACAATAGCATGGGCCTATTGGAGCTAAACAGGGGAAACACAGACATCGCGCTTAATCATTTTGAAGCAGCGCTTACGATCAATCCAAATTACGCGGATGCAATCCATAATGCCGTCGCTGTACAGATTGATCGTGGGCAATTTGTGAAAGCCCAGGAGTATTTAGAACGTTTTTGCGCTCTATCTCCTCACGACTCGCGAACCTTGTCTCTCCAAGCAAACCTCCACTATGCGAAACAAGACTACGAAAGAGTGATAAACACTTTCGAAACACTCCTCGAATTTCAAACATTGAACGAGTTGCAATATACCAAACTGGCTATTTCCTTTCAGAAAATAGGAGCGCTTAAAAAAGCGATTGAGGCCTATAGTAGCGCTCAAAAACTTAATGGCACAAACTATTTTACATGGTTAAACAAAGGGAGATGCGAATATGAGCTGTCTCAGTTTGACAACGCCAGAAAATCATTGGAAAAATCGCTAGAACTCAAACCCGAACAAATGACGGCGTTAAACCTGCTGGGTGCAATCGCGAAAAATGCGGGTCAATTCCAGCAAGCCATCCACTATTTTGAAAAGGCCTTATCCTATAATCCCGATAGCACAAAAACGTTGACCAATCTTGGGCACATGTTAGGTACATTTTTGGGTTCTGACTTGGACCGTGCAGAAACACTTTTAAACCACGTGATTGAGATAGATCCTATTCATGCAGATGGCCATTTAAATCTGGCCATAACACTCCTGCGAAAAGGCAAAATTCGCGAGGGCTGGCAGCATTACGAATGGCGTTGGCAGACTACCACTCAAAGTAAACGGCAAATACTGGCTCCTGAATGGCAAGGAGAAAATCCTGCCAACGCCACTATCTACATTTATGCCGAGCAAGGTCTGGGAGATGAGTTACTTTTTTCTAGCTGTATTCCGAATCTTGCCAGAGCAGCAAGGAAAACAATTATCGAATGTGATTCGAGACTCATTCCGCTGTATCAACGAACCTGGCCAAATCTGGAACTCATAGCCAGAGGTTCAACAGTTTCTCCCCAAAACATCGATTACCAAGTCGCTGTTGGATCACTCCCAAAATTTTTCAGGGCGAGTCTCGACGACTTCAATTCAGAAATTAGCAGTTTGGTTGTTGATCCACAACGGGTGGCTTACTGGCGCAATCAGTTTGAACAAATAGGCCCGGGGCCCTACATTGGTTTTAGTTGGCGTAGCGCCAGGCGAGACAATAATCGTTCACCAGGAGCAGCAAACATTGATGATTGGGAAACTCTGTTTCTTGCCAACACACTCAATCTGATCAATTTGCAGTACGATAACTCGCAGGAAGAACTCGCCTATATCGAGAAACAATATGGCCGCAAGATACATACGTTTAGGCAACTGGATCAGATTCGAAACATCGATGATACCGCCGCCTTTATTGCGGCACTCGATGATGTAGTCGTCGTGCGAAATGCGGTTTTCGCTCTTGCTGGACGTCTGGGCAAGCCTGTTCAGTTTGTGGGGCCCACACCCTGGCATGCCTTTGGTCAAAAATACCACCCGTGGTATCCAAATTGTGTACTCAATCCGGTTAAACCCGCTTCTCCCTGGCTGGTGGTTATTGAGACACTGACCGAAAGACTCCAAGAAACTCACTGTTTTAGTAATTAATACAATTAGTTAGCGAGTTTAGAAAAAGGCCCGCCATGTGCTTAATATTTGCATGTAATTATCCGGTTTAGGATTTCGTCGGCCCGTTAAGCCCCTATTATGATTCATAGAACGCAAACACTATTGCTGTTACTGGCAGGTCTCTGCTCTCAAGCGACCCAAGCCGAGCTCTATATGTCTGTGCAACAACAGCAATACAAGTGGAAGTCATACTATCAATACGGCTATGAATACCTGAATGCCGATTTCAAATCTGCAACGGTAGGTCTGGGTTCCAAACAACTCTATAGCCTTGTTGCAAAAGGAGACTATGACGAACTCAACAAGAAATTTGTAAACAAAAATATCGAGCTTTCTATTCGGGAATGGGGAATAGACTATGAGGAGTTCAACTATGCCGGCCTCTATGCCACAACCACCAAGCCCGACTTCATTCCTCAAACAGGTTTTTTTGAAAATTCCTTTCAGTCCGGAAAGCTGTACGTATCACGGCAGGGGGAATACATAGAAGGCATCATTTACGCGCGGTTCAACTCACCTGCCATGATCAAGGTAAAAGGTCCCACCACCCCTACAATACGCTATGTGGACCCCGAATTTTCGCTCAATTTTTTTGGTGGATTCAAAGGCGGAGGACACGAAACTAACTTGCGATTTTCCAGACTTCTTAATCAGGCGAATCGAGTTCGGTACGGAATGAACTTGGAAGGCTACCTAGCTGCGGGAGTCTTCAGCCTGAGAACCAGCAAGATCGGAAATGACCTGATTCTAGCGGCCCATGGTGCCACGGCCAAAGAAGGAATCGGAATATCCCCTGGTGTTTTGAGTAGAGCCAGCTATGGGTTTTATGTAAACGGATATGGACTCGGTACAAAAGTGGGTCTAATGGTTGGCGTACAATGGGACCTACATTATGTGCTATCTTTACGAGCTTCCACAGACTTAGTCAAACACTATGGCGAGCCCATGCAAATTCACTATGGACCTTTCGCACGTTTCTCTCTATATTGGTAGCAGTCTAAAAAAATAACACGCAAGCATTACATGCAATGTCCCTCGAAACAGTATATAATACGCCTAGTATTTTCAACCACTAGCCCGCTATCGCTCTACCAAAATCGATTCGCCTAGCCCTTTCTCCAGGAGTAATTCATGTCTTTAATGGTATCTTCCGTACCAGGTTTTTCCGACCTGGGTCTTAGTGATGCTGTGCTTTCTTCTATTAAATCAGCGGGTTACGAAACCCCCTCCCCCATACAGGCAGAAACGATTCCCCTGGTGCTGGCAGGTCGAGATGTATTAGGGCAAGCACAAACAGGTACAGGTAAAACAGCAGCTTTTGCATTACCGATACTCACGCGCATTAAACCCAATCTAACGCTTCCTCAGGTTCTTGTACTCACTCCAACACGTGAACTGGCCTTACAAGTCTCTGAGTCGTTTCAACGCTATGCCGCGCAAATACCAGGTTTTACTATTTTGCCCATCTATGGCGGGCAAGAGTACGGTTCCCAAATAAGACAGCTCAAGCGAGGCGTACAAGTCGTTGTTGGCACGCCAGGACGTGTCATGGACCACATGCGTAAAGGCACACTGAAACTAGACGGGCTTAGCACGCTGGTGCTGGATGAGGCAGACGAAATGCTGCGTATGGGTTTTATCGATGATGTGGAATGGGTTTTAGAACATACGCCTGAGCAAAGACAAGTCGCTTTATTTTCTGCAACCATGCCCAAAGAAATACGTCGAATTGCACAAACCTATCTGAGAGAGCCCGCACAGATCACCATCAAGCAGGCCACGGCTACCGCCGACACCATCAGACAAAGATTTCTCCTGACTAATCCACACAATAAGTTCGAGGCACTCGCGCGCTTACTGGAGTCAGAAAAAACCGGTGCTGCAATCATATTCGTCAGAACCAAAACAGAATCTGCAAACCTTACCGAAAAACTCCTTGCACGCGGCTTTTCTGCCAATGCATTGAATGGCGATTTACAACAACGCCAGAGGGAACGCTGCATAGAACAATTAAAATCTGGCGAACTCGATATTCTTGTTGCGACAGATGTGGCGGCACGCGGGCTGGATGTGGATAGAATCACTCACGTCTTTAACTACGATATTCCTTTCGATAGCGAATCCTATGTACATCGTATAGGTCGCACAGGTCGAGCGGGCCGAGCCGGCGAAGCCATCCTATTACTGGCACCAAGAGAAAGACATTTACTTAGAAACATTGAACGCGCCACTAACCATCCTATTGAAGAAATGAGTTGGCCTTCAACTGAAATATTGAATAAAGCAAGAATAGAAAGATTTGAAAAACGAATAGAGAAAACCCTGATGGGTGAAAGTTGGAAAGAATACTTTCCACTTCTTCAAAACTATGTAACAAAATATGGCAAAGATCCGCTGGAAGCTGCCGCTGTACTAGCAAGCCTGATGAATAGAGAAAAGCCATTTTTGCTCAAAGAACACGCTGACAATATCAAATCCTTCGACAAATCATTCGATAGAGAAAAATCCAAATTTAAATCGAAGAATGGCTCATTCCAGTCGAAAAGCACGAAAGGCCCACGTCCTAAAATGGACGTAGAAACCTTCCGCATTGAAGTGGGTCGTCAACACAATGTCAAACCCGGAAATATCGTCGGTGCCATTGCGAACGAAGCCGGGATCAATAGCGAACAGATAGGTCATATCAAAATAGAAGATGATTATTCATTGGTAGATCTACCCGTAGGTATGCCTAAAGACGTATTCAATCATCTTAAAAATGTGTGGATACTGAATAAAAAAATGAATATTAGTAAGGTATCGACCGTTAGCAAGGGTCGTAAGGGGCCGCCAAAATCAGCAAAGAGAAAGAAAGTTCATCACTGATTAGGCGCAGTACTGCACTAACGATCGCCCTACTGCTTCCGGTATTGGGGTATGCCTCGTCAGCGGCAGATCACACCAATTTGAGCCTCGTTAAACAGGGAAAAGTGGTGTACGATCGATTTTGCTCCCTGTGCCATGGTAAGAATTTGGAGGGGCAGGCGGATTGGAGAAAAAGAAAATCCAATGGACGCCTGCCTGCGCCACCTCATGATGCCACTGGCCACACCTGGCACCACCCGGATCAAGTCTTGTTTGAGATTGTTAAATACGGACTTGTCCCGCCGCACGCCCCGAAAGACTACCAAACGGATATGCCGGCGTGGGGGGAAACCCTGAAAGACTCAGATATATGGGCAGTCCTTGCGTATATAAAAAGCACCTGGCCCAGTAAAGAAATTAAATATCAAGCTGAAATTAGTAGTAAACAATAACAAATACAAAGAGTTAAATTTTTTTCTGTGTCATTCTGATTGAATCTTAAAGCCTAAATTAAGAAAGACCTATTAATAATCTAATAAATTAATTGAGTTATTGAATATTGGATAAATATTCTAGAATGAGCTGTTGCTGTTGTGGACTTGGGGTCAACTTGCCTTGTTTTTTCATGTGTATAAGCATGCGATTCATCACTTGCGCCCATTCCGCCGCAGACTTTTGCCTGGGATCAGGCAGGCCATGACATTGACTGCAGAAAGTCGTATAGATTGCGACCGTATTTTGGCCCGTGAGAGGAACTGATGCTTTGTGGTCCGTCTGAGATTTCGTATTCTGAGCTTGGGCTCCCATCATGCCCTGTTCCGTATGGTGTTGGTCACCGCCACAAGCGGCCAAAGCAGCAGCGAAAAGCAGCCCCACAGCAACACGCACTAGAGACACAGGTACCTCAATCGATTACTTGAATAAAATGAGTGTACTTGAGGGCCCCATTGAAGGCAAGAAAGATAATGTATAAGAATAAGCAAAGCGATGTCCGGCTCCTGTTCTACGGGTTTTTAGCCATTTTCATGGTGGTCGTTGCGCTATCGTTTGGCGCGCTCTTCTACATTTCCTCTCTCAATGATAGAACACAAGACATCGTAGAAAATAATAACGTTAAGACCACGCTATCTATCACCATGCGTGATTCCATACGTAAACGCCAGATTTCCATACGCAGCATTTTCCTCAACGAAGACATTTTTCTGCGCGAGCAAGAACGGCTTCACTTTTTCGAACATGGCGTTGAATTTATCGAAGCTAGAGAACAACTGGACAAAATGCAACTAACTCCGGCCGAGAAAATCATATTCGATCAAGTTATAGAAGCCACTAAACTCGCCTACCCCATGCAAAACAAGCTGGTTGATATTGCTCTGGAAGACGTCTCTAAAGACGAGATAAACGAAATTATACAGAAAGCCTTTCTTGCCCAGAGCGAAGTGATGAGCCATTTGAATGAAATGGTGGATCTGCAACGCAAAACAACCGAAGAAATTCTCAACGAAAATAGAGACACCTACCAACAAGCCATGTTGCTGTTAAGTTTTACAACCGCAATCGGTGCAGCAATTATTTTGGTAATTGGCGTGTATGTGTTTAGACACACCAAGATGCAAATGGCAGAGATGCGAGATCTGGCACTCTTTCCCTATGAAGACCCCTTTCCGGTCATGCGTATATCAGAAAAAGGCGTTTTGCTGTATGCAAATCCTGCCAGTGAAATATTTCTAAAGGACTGGAGTATTGAAGTCGGGGAAACCATTCCTAGAGACTGGTATCGCATTATCACCTCTTCCAGCAGCAATGAGTACGAGGTGGAACTGGGTGGCACCATTTTTCTCATGTACATCAGTTTTGTTAAAGAAGGGAACTATTACAATCTCTATGGAAACGATATTACAGACAGAGAAAACCTCAAACGGGAATTGGCCTATCAGGCTAGCCATGACCCATTAACCGATCTACTCAATCGTAGAGAATTTGAAGAGCAGTTGGCTCTGGCACGTCAATCGGCCATAGAAAAGAGCCAAATGCACTCGCTGCTCTATATCGACCTGGATCAGTTTAAAGTGGTCAACGACACCTGCGGCCATATCGCGGGTGATAGTCTGCTAAAAGAGGTGTCAAAGGCCCTGATACGGCGCACACGTTCCGTAGATACGGTTGCCCGCCTGGGTGGAGACGAATTCGGTATCATTCTCAATTGTTGCAACTTTGATAACGCCATTCAAATTGCCGAAACGATTAAAGATCAAATCTCCAAGCTCAATTTCCAGTGGGAAGACAAGCGCTTCGACATAGGTGCCAGCATTGGAGTCGTTCCGATTTCAGCCACCAGCGAACTGATTACGGAGTTATTGGCGGCGGCAGACAGTGCCTGCTACCTGGCCAAGGAACGGGGCAGAAATCGTATTCACGCCACCATGGCGGGCGATATAAGCGTTGCCAAACATCGAGGACAGATGAACTGGATCTCCAAGATCAATCACGCGATTGAAAGCAATAATTTTTGCCTGTTTGGACAAAGCATCGTTTCAATCAATAACAACAAAAAGGTCAAATACAAAGAGGTTCTGGTAAGGCTGATTGACCAAGGCCAAATTGTCACTCCAAATCATTTTATACCTGCCGCAGAGCGCTATAATGTCATGCCATTGATAGACAAGTGGGTCATTAACACCTTCTTTGAAAACATACTACTGCCCACATTGAACAGCGACGAAGAAGAAATAGGCTATGCCATTAACCTCTCGGGTCAAAGTTTGAATGACCAAAATCTTACTTCATTCGTAATTGAATATTTTAAACAACATCCCGAAGTTGCGCGGCGTGTCTGCTTTGAAATAACAGAAACCGCTGCCATCTCAAATTTGCGCGTTGCTACCCGATTTATTAGTAAAACGAAAAGTCTCGGCTGTAAATTTGCGCTTGATGATTTCGGCAATGGCTTAAGTTCATTTAGCTACCTAAAAAATATCGATGTGGACTTTATTAAAATCGACGGCATGTTTGTTAAAGAGGCATTTAAAAACAGACTCGATCGAGCAATGATTGAAGCCATATCTAACGTGGGCCATGAAATGGGCATTGAAATTATTGCTGAGTTTGTGGAAAACACAGAAACAATCGAATGCCTTAAAGAGATTGGTGTGGATTATATTCAAGGTTATGTCATTGACCGCCCCGCGCTACTCTATTCCAAGCAACTGGCAAAAGTAGAGAACAATATATAATAATATTCTTAAACAAAAAAAATACTTTTTTACTCTGTTTATTTTTCCTCGGCTTTGTCTATACTGAGCTTAGACTAGAGGAGGAATTGCTATGAAACCACAAGATCTTCCCAATGAGGGAGACTGGTATAAAGACACGGAGAGTTCCCTTTTTCAGATTATCGCCGTTGACAGTTTCAATGAACTGATTGAAATTCAATACGTTGACGGAGAGATCGGCGAATTGGAATTTGAAAATTGGTTTAGTAAAACGCATCACCAGGCGAGTGATCCCAATGATTGGCGACTGGTTTTTGACGAAGAGCAAGAAGAAGAATGGACCCTGCAAGACGAGTATGTAGAGCAAGTGGTTGCAAGGCCTTGGGAAGAAATCGATTCGGATATCTATCAATCCATTTATTAGTTACAAAAAAATAGCGCCCTTGCGGGCGCATTGAGGAGGTTGTATAGCTTCGCGTATCAAAACTAGTTATCTGTCTCGTCGTCATCGTCGTGGTAGTATTCTGCGTGTAATTCGTTATCTGAATTTTTTCCACTTACGTTGACTTTAACAATCTTCAGTCCACCTAGACCACTCGCCACATAAAGGAGCTTCTTGCGGTACACCACGTGATTAGCAGACTCGCTTACACCAAATTGTAACTGGCCAACGATTTCGAGTGCATCGACTGCGCAGCCGTTTCCGATTCTTGTCACTTCATCATCATGATGCTTGTTGAAGTCTTTGGCTGCCAAAGCCATATAGATTCCTGCTTCCCCATTGCTCATAAAAAGGGCGCGCTTGTAGGCCGAAACACTATTGGTGACGGTTTTAGAAAAATGAAGTCCAGCTATTATTGGCTGTGGAAACTCTTTAATCACTGTACCGTCATTCATGCAAACAATCTTGGTTCCACCATCGCCCAGCCCTAAGAATGCGATATCTTTTTTGATTTCCACAGTTGACTTGGAATCTTGAATTGTTGCAGCACCAGGAAAAGAGAAATCTTTACCAGGAAGGATAGCGCCCGAGTCTCGATCAAACACGACTAGGCGGGCGGCAGTACCATCACGTGTTTCTCCTGATATGGCAGCCACTTTTGACCCTTTGTTGGTATCAACACCACGAGCATTGTCAAAATTAATCATAGTTGACAGTGATAGGTCTGATCTATTCAGCACCGATACATAGCCAAGCTCTGCACCCGAAGTCACATACACATAACCACCCGCCACGTCTACGTCGGTAGCCGCAAAACTCGGTATATCAATAAGAGTACTCTCGCTGGAAACTTTTCCACCAAGGACGCTGAAACGTTCCAACATAGCAGGAGTGCTCAGATTGGGGTTGCTAGAACCACCTGCCAGGTATACATCATCACGATGTATTGTCATGGCGTGCACGTCTGTGTCTTTCACTATGGCACTGGAAACCAGTTTGGGATTATCTGGGTTAGAGACATCGATTATCTCAACCCCACCTATAAACTGTTCGCCGTTCATGTTATAGCTTACATAGGCGTAGTCGCCTCGCACGCGTACTTCAGTAGCCTGTAGCACGTTACCATCTACCACCGGTGAAGCCACTTCAGCGACCAGGGTAAGTGTTGCACTATCACCCACGGCAAACGTGGGAGCACTGGCAATCCCTTCACCACCTGGCAGTGCGCCTTTAGCGGGTGGGGTATCCAATGGAATGTCTGTATTCGGTCTAGTCACGCGCTGTGCCAGCACCGCTTCGTCGTTCTCTATTACTAAACGCACATTCTCCTCTACCTCAGGTTTTTGCGCACAAGCCGCAACAAACAATAGAGGAAAAAGAATCAGTCCAGATTTGAAATTTGTATTCGCCATAACAACCACACCTTCTACCACAGGTTAATTCCGGTTATCGGACGATCACTTTAAAAAAATAGTGTGAATTGGTTTGAAGTTTTTTATAGGCAGAGAAAAAACTGTTAATGGGTTCACACTTAGGGTGCTACTCAAACAGTTAGGAGGGATTTAGGACTGACTCTGCAGTATTAGAGGGTGGTTCTGCGAATGTAGGCCGGTGTTTCCTGGGTCCTTTTTACGCTGTCTTCACGATCAAACAGGTAACTTTCCCGTTCACCATACACCCGAACAGCCGTATTGCCGCCGGTCTTGATCATAAGATCCCCTTCCAGGGAATAGAATCTTTCCTGAACACGGATATTTCCAAATTTGACCCAAAGGGGTTTTTGATCTCTTGGCAGCATAGTCGGTAACGGTCCATTTGTTTTTTTGACACTATGCCCTACTGAGATTAAATATCGTTTAACGCCTCAACACGTGATCTGGTCTTAGTCTAAGCCTTCCAGCCCGGTTCAATATTTGCGTTATACGTCTATTTAATAGTCCCGTAGCATCGATCAACCATGGAAAAGCAGATACTTGCCGACGGCAACCAGATCATCGCCAGCGCCGCGCTGGATGCGGGCATTGATTTCTTCACCCACTACCCGGGCTCACCGGTAAATCGCGTAGCAAACGCCCTGGAAAGGCACAAGCCCAACGATCTCGTCATCAATAATGCTCTGAATGAACACGTCAGCACCCTGTCTGCCATGGGCGCAAGCCTTTGTGGCGCCCGCTCACTGGTCGTGATGAAGCATGTGGGGCTCAATATCGCCGCAGACCCACTCAATTACTCAGCCGTGTGTAAAATCCGTGGCGGCATGGTGGTCGTAGTGGGAACCGATCCCGGGGCTCGCTCCAGCACCGGAGAAGAAGACGTTCACTGGTATGCGCCCCAATTCAATCTTCCACTGCTGGAGCCAGCCACGCCGCAAGGCTTGTACGATAGTATAAAAGAAGGATTCGAGATTTCAGAGCGCCACAGGCTGCCGGTGCTGGTTTTTGTCCCGGGCAGGCTGGCCTATCAATCGGGACTGGTTCAGCGTTCTGCAACAAGTCGCCAACAAAGATCTTTTTCTTTTGAAA
>Ga0224501_10004257_pt1 | contig 11299 bp, 13 predicted proteins | sample SF_Oct11_sed_USG_4_FD_169105 | JGI IMG/M metagenome (GOLD analysis project Ga0224501, IMG submission 169105) | Sediment microbial communities from San Francisco Bay, California, United States - SF_Oct11_sed_USGS_8_1 | ecosystem: Environmental > Aquatic > Marine > Sediment | place: USA...
GTCCATCACACTTTCCTCGTCCAGACACGGGTCAACCATCAGCTTGCCGTTGATTTTCGCCACGGTCACCGCCACGGGCTTTTTCTGGAGCGGAAACTCGGACAGCGTCCACGCCTCGTCCTCGGGCAGCTTTACATTCAGGAGCGCCGCTATCGCCGCGAGCGCCGAGGCATCGATCAGGTTTCCGTCGTGGTCGAGGGCGTAAATGTCGATGAATACTGCCCACACGTCCTCGCCAGATTTTATTACCAGCTTTTCTAAATCGATTGCCTCCGACTCACGTATGCCCCGATCGACCACGCGAGCTAGCTCGATTGCATTTTCATCTGGGCGCCCCGGCTCGAAGGTGGGCGATGCTAAAGGCAAGAGCTCAGCGTTGACAATCAGCACCCCGCTATCAGGCCGATCGGAAAACGGCTCAGCGTGCTCCAACTTGACGCCAGCAAGCACCTGCGTCTTCCCAACCTTCACGAGAGCTGAGCCTTGAGCACTCTTGATCGGGCTGACCTCAACCGATACCTCCCGGAACTGGTCCAACATCCGGGTGTCAACACGCTTGCCTTGGCGCACGAGGTCGGCGATGTAATCGCGCTTGACGCTAGAAACTATCCCGTACATGTCCATGTTTTATTCCCCCTGTTTGATTGCGTACTTCTCCCTTAGGGTTCGCCGCTGTGCTTCGTATATCTGCTCGCACCCCTTAAATGCGAGGTCCAGAGCCTGCTTGAACTCTTCCCCGGTAAAGTGGCCGTCCATCTGCAGTAGTGTAATCAACTTCTTCCTAGGGATCATGGCTATCGGCATGTCCGTCGTTCCCCACTGGTCCTCATCCTTGGCCGGGTCAAGAACTATTGTACCGTCTACCTTCCCGACCGCGACCGATGAGACCATGTCGCGCATCGGAATTCCAGCATCAGCCAGTGCAACGGCTGCAGCGTTTATGCCCGCGGTGCGCGTCCCAGCCTCGGCCTGCAGAACCTCGATGAAGACATCGATGACCGATCTCGGGTATAGTTCCAAGAAAACAACTGGCTCAAGGGCCTCTCGTGTCACCTTGGATATCTCCACCGAGCGCCTATCGGGCCCGGGACGCTTTCTCTCATCCACCGAGAATGGGGCCATGTTGTAGCGGCATCGCAGTACCGCCGTATCAGGCTGCTGATGGTGGCGTGGATGCATCTCCCGCGGCCCGTAGACTGCCGCGAGCACCTTGTTAGCACCAAGCTCGACATAGGCCGAACCGTCTGCTCGTTCCAAAACGCCCGCCTCTATTTTCAACTGCCTTAACTCATCCGGCGCGCGACCATCAAGCCGTTTGCCGTCCACAATGAGTTTTTCAGGTTTTTCCATTCATTCTCCTCCTTCTGATTTTATTTTTTCAAGCATGAGGTGCACCCTATCGGTCAATCCAGAAGTATGCGCCTCGCGCTCGATCATGAGTACGGCCTCGATGATGGCGTTGGTCATACGCGGGTTCTTTCCCCAAATCATTATCCGCCCGTTCTGTCCGACCTCGATCCTGCACTGACCAACATTCTGAAGGGTTTTGAGCATCGAGCCCTTTCGTCCGATAACACGGGGGATTTTCATAGGTGAAATCTCAACCAGTTTTCCCCCCTCAACCCGACCCATCCCGGGTTCGCCCGCCTCAAGCTGAACCCGCATGCGCTCGTTCACATCTTTGACCCCCGCGATCACCACATCTCGCATACTTAAGTATTGGCTGATATCCTCGCGGACTAGATCGACCTTTCGCCGCAGCAAATCTGAAACAAAAAGATTTCCAGTATAAGGTGAGTTTATGTCGAGAATCCATCCCGAGTAGTGGGAATCTACAACCACCCCTATCACCACATCGCCTTGCTTCGGGATGTAGCCTCCCTGCAGTGGAATGATTCGGATATTTTGCCCACGCACGTCCGCGAGACCCACAACCGATGCGTAGATCTGCTTGTCCTCCCGAAACGCGCCTTCGTACACCCGGTAGTCTCCCTCGGCGATTAGCTGCCCGGGCACTACCAGCTCGCGATTTTGAACGTGAAGCATTTACAACACCTTCGTTTCGACCTCGCCCCGGGTCATATTGTTAAGCTTGTCGAAGAACTCCCCTTGGATGCCGGCGGGAATCTCCACGACCACGGCCCAAGAACCATCATTTAACCACTGTTCCTGCTTGACGGTAGCGAAGTTCCTTACCACCCGATGGGCCTTACCCGTGTAGCTTGCGGGAATTTTGATCGCGATTCTTCGCGTCTCGAACTTTAGGGGGATAATTGGCAGCAATACCTTTACGATACCGGGGAGTTGTTCCTCGGCGCTCTTGAACTCGTCAACATGTACCCTTGCCTCAACTAGTGCGCTCTCGATTCGCGCGGGTGGATGGGGTAGGCCCGTCTGGGGGTTTATCGCCCGCTTCGAGATGAGCGCCACGACCTGTCGCCACCGTTGCTCACGCATCTTGCGGCGCTGCTCGGTGGTCACTTGGACCTCGCCCTTTCGGATCACCTGTTCAGCGATTTTAAACACGTCGAGCGTGCCGAAGACCTTCTGCATCATTTCCTCAGAGGCCGCCTCGCCTTTCTTGGAGTCCTTGAAAATTTTGTCTATGGCGAGCATACTATGGATGTCTACCTCTTCTCCCGTTCTTAGAGCGAGGGCTAACTCAGGATCGACAAGTACTTCAAAAGCCGTGTCATGGCTAGACATCCTAGCGATGACTGCATCTTCAAGCCTTACCATAACCCGCTACTCCTTGGCGGGCTTGGCTGGCGGCTTGGGACTCATTTGTTTTATGTATTTAGCCAAATCTTCGGAACCCAACTTCTCGAAACGCTTAGTCTTGCTCGGGATGATTGCCATCTCTACTTTGTCGGGGTCAAGTTCCTCCTCGATTACAGTTCGCAGCGCCTCTAGAGCGAGGATAACCACGTCTTTGAGCGACATCTTCTCTTCATAGCGGCGCTCGAGGAACTCCGTGACCGTTGAGGCTCCGCCTCCGATTGCTTGGCACTTGTACGCTGCAACCACACCACTGGGATCGGTTTCGAAGAGGTGAGCGCTCTTCATGTCGACGCCAGCAATTAGCAGCCTAGCCCCAAAAGGTCTGACGCCGCCATGTTGGGTGTAGAGCTGCTTGATATCGCCGATGCGCTTCGCCAGCGCCTGCACGCTAATCGGCTCATCGTAGCGCAACCGGTTAATCTGCGCCTCGATGCGCGCGTGATCGATCAGCACGCGAGCGTCAGCGATTAACCCAGAAGCTGCAGCTCCGATATGCTCGTCCACTTGGAATATCTTCTCGATTGACACTTCCTCCACTAGTTTGCTCCGAACTCTTTTTTCCGCAGCCAAAACCACTCCTTCGTTTACCTTGATGCCCAAGGCTGTCAGGCCCCGCTTCACAGCCTCTTGGGCGTACTGAACCTGGAATAGTTTACCATCTGGGCTGAAGATGGTAATCGCCCTATCGTAGCCGGCTCCAGGTGGCACAAAAGCCATACATTTACACCTTGTTTATTGATGATCGTGACTGTATCTTCTAAGCAAGAGCATTTATTAATACTTTGTTTAAGCGGGTACTAAGAACTTCCTCTTCGCTGCCTTTATCGTGCCGGAAACGCCCAAAATCACGAACGATGCTTCTTTGCCGCCGATTTTCTTAATGCTCAACATCGCTGCCTTGACCTCGTTGACCTGCTTATGACCGCAACGTAGCAGGCCTCGTCGCGAGTCCGTGTCGTAAAGTACGAGCTTCAGCATCGTTTTGTCGACCTCCATTTTGCGGGCATGTAAAACGTGATTAATTGCCCACGAGATTTCCCTCTTGCTTACCTCGCCCATGAACTCGAACGCGATGTACCTGCGCTTCCGCCTCACTTTTCTCCCACTATCAGTTGACGACCAATGTTAATAACGAACTGTATTTTCCTCCTTAAAAACCACCCCTACCGAAAACCTAGACGGCGGCAGGTCAGACTTGGTAGCCACCTCTATCGCAAAGGGTGATTTCATTTAGGTTATAAACGTAAGTGAATAGCGGTGGTAGGTGGTGGGATATGGTGTTATTTAAAAAAGGAGCTGAGGCAAATCTCTACCTCGAGAACTTCTCACGCGTGCTCTACCGCGCAGGTAAAGACAGGGTCATCGTTAAGCACCGCATCTCGAAGCGTTACCGCGTGACTGAATTGGATAAACAGCTGCGCGAGTCTAGAACCGCGCTCGAAGCAAAGTTGCTCGCAGATGCAAAAAAAGCCGGGACGCCCACCCCCACGATATTTGAGGTCGATCGCGTGGGCATGCGGATCGTGATGGGATTCATCGAAGGCAAGCAGGTCAAGCTGGTGCTCGACAAATTGGAATCTTCTGCTAGGCGGAGGTTATGCAAGTTGATAGGCAGACAAGTCGCTAAGTTGCACCGCGCCGGCATCGTTCACGGTGACCTGACGACATCTAACATGATTCTGACCCGGGAAGGCAAAGTCTACTTCGTCGACTTCGGGCTGGGTGAATACAATCCATCGCTCGAAGCTCGCGGGGTGGACCTGCACTTGCTCAGGCGCGCCCTCCAAAGTACCCATTTTCGTATTACCGACGAGGCTTACCGTGCGGTTTTATCTGGCTACAAGCGAGAATTCGGCGAGGGGGCAAACGAAGTGATCAAACGAGTTGAAGAAATTGAGCGTCGTGGGCGCTATGTCCAAAAGGAGGAGCGCGCATGGCACTAATCTTCGTGACCAGTAACCGCCACAAGTTCGAGGAGGTGAGCGAAATCGCGCTGAAGCACGGCGTTGAGCTCGAGCACAGTGACACACCCTACATAGAGATTCAAGCGGACGAACTCGAGCAAGTTGTGCGCCCGAGCGTCCAGCAAGCATGCGCCTTGCTCAGACAACCCTGCTTCGCCGAGGATGCTGGATTATTCGTCCAAACACTTCGGGGTTTCCCGGGACCCTACTCCAATTTCGTTTTTCGGACCTTGGGCAACGAGGGCTTGCTGAAGCTTATGAGCGGGGAAAAGGATCGACGAGCCGAGTTCAGGTCTGCCGTCGGGTACTGCGAGACTGGTGAGAAACCCAGGGTCTTCACAGGCAAAGTTGAGGGCACCATCGCGCTCGAAACTCGTGGCACGCGCGGCTTTGGATTCGACCCCATCTTCGTGGCCAGCGAGGGCGATGGCAGGACTTTTGCTGAAATGCCAATGGATGAGAAAAACCGATTTTCTCATCGAGCTCGTGCAATCGAAGCATTTTTCAAGTGGTATAAACAAAGAGAGAAAGTCCGTGGGTGAACGAATGGCGAGCGAGCAAAGAAGACGTCCGAGCGCAAGGCTGAGTGAGCTATCGGCCAGCGATGTTGAGGAGCTCGTGGTGAAGCTGGCGAAGGAGGGTATCCCCCCGAGCAGGATAGGTATAGTCATGCGGGACCAGCATGCCGTACCTAGTGTTGAGGGAGCGACGGGAAAGGGTGTACGCCAAATACTGGACGCCCACGGCCTGAAGCCCGAGATACCTGAGGATCTCATGAATAAAATTCGAAAAGCGGTGTCCCTCTACGGCCACCTCGCCCGCAACCCGAAGGATTTCGGGACCAAGCGCGCTCTGGAGGTGGTTGAGGCCGAGATTCAGAAGTTGGCCAAGTACTACAAGAGAAAAGGGAGTTTGGCTTCTGACTGGCGATACGATCGTGAGCGGGCGGCTATCTTGGTGCGCGCCTGAGTTGAACCACAATTTTTGCCTTTTTGTAACAGCTTGTGGCAGGAATTACTAACCGGTGCTCTCCTTTGGATACTTGGAATAGACATAACGAAGTAGCTCGACTAACTTCATCTCGTTGAACCGCTTCAATGATTGCAAGGACCGTTTTGTCGCCCCTGGCAACTTGTCATAAATTTTCTTCGCCGCTTTCTCCCCTTTAGTCGTCAACCTATAGCTCCTCTCCACAACCCCGTCGCCCGCTTCAACGACCTTCCCTTCGACTTTCACCAAGTTCATGCTCACGAGCCCCGTCACGTCATCTAAAACTTCTTCCGAGAACGGCCCATGTGCATACGGGGCGAATTGGTATGAAAATTCGTTGAGCCCAAATTCGTGTTTCGATAGGAAGAGCAACTTTTGGAGCCTTATGCCTCCCTCGACCTTCCCACCCATGGCGTGCAATAGCGTTAGGAGGCGTCTTGCCCGGTCCTCTGATAAGGCGAACTTCTTAATCGCCCTTTCAGCGGCCCCGAAGAAGCCGCCCTCGAGCTTTAAGAGTTTCACCACTTCCGCACCGCGGTCTGTCAATCTCAGGACCTTTCTAAAGGGCCAGACATCCGATTCTTCGTAGCGAATCCACCCCTCTTTTAAAAGTTCGTGGATGCGCAGTTCCAGCGTTGAGGCGCTACCGCCGACCTTGGATTGCAGCTCCCTCACGTGCTTGGGGCCATTTAGCAACTCGAGCAGGATTTCAGTGGCTTTGCTCCTTCTCAGCACTCTCATTATGGTCACCTTGCGGTATGTGTTACATATAGCGTAACATATAAATAATTGTTGTTACACATAGAGTAACGAACTATCTTTAAAGGGGCTGACTATGGAATTCAAAGGACTACAAAAAATTTCTCTACTCGACTACCCCGGAAAAATCGCCGCCATTGTATTTGTCGGGGGATGCAATTTCAGATGTCCTTTCTGTTACAACCGAGACCTAGTTTTGAACCACCAAGCTTTGCCGCCCATACCCGAGGAAGAAGTTTTGGAATATTTGGAGAAAAATAAGGATTGGTTGGACGGATTAGAGGTAACCGGCGGAGAGCCGACCATTCACCCAGAGCTACCGAGTTTTCTGGAAAAAGTGAAAAAGTTGGGATACAGCGTCAAGCTCGACACGAACGGCTCGAACCCGAAAATGCTGGCGGAGCTGCTCGAAAAACACCTCGTTGATTACGTCGCGATGGATGTGAAAGCACCTCTCGTTGAAGACAAGTACCAAGCGGCAATCGGTATCCAAGCAAACGGGGCACTGGAAGAGGTTAAAAAAAGCATCGAGTTGCTCCGAAGTTCAAACGGATTCAATTACGAGTTCAGGACCACGGTGGTGCCAGGGCTCACAAGCAAAGACGATATCACGCTCATCACCCAGCAGATAAAAAACGCGAAAAAATATTGCCTCCAGCAGTTCAAGTCCAACAGTTCCCATGTGGATGAGAAATATTCTAACATTGCGCCTTGCCCGCTCGGATTTCTTCAGGAACTTCAGAAGCAAATCGCCCCCAATTTCCAGGCATGTAAAGTGAGAGGTGCGAGATCAACATGAGCAAGATTATCAAAAAGGTCGGCGAGCGAGAGAGGAGAATGGCGGTCAAGAGAGTTAGAAGATTGGCAGAGCTGCTGAAGCAAGATGATGCGAGGGAAGCGGTCGAATTTGGCGATGGGAGAAAACACGATTTCTTGGATAAAGCAGGTTGTGCGAAGATTGACCCACTGCACAGAAGGGATCTCAATGTTTGCTTGCAGTGCGGAGAATTTGACAGATCGAACTTTGTTTGTAGAGTGTCGGGAGCGTAAGGTGGGAGTTCAGTATGAGTGAAATTATCAAAAGAGTGCGGAAGCGTGACGGTAGGATAGCGGACTTCGACCAAGCGCGAATCACAAATGCTATTTTCGCGGCTGCGGTCGAGGTCGGCGGAAAGAACAGGGAAATAGCGGAAAGGCTATCCGATGAAGTTGTGAAAATTTTGGAGGAAAAATACGCGGACAAAATCCCGAACGTCGAGGACATACAAGACATGGTAGAAAAAGTTTTGATCGAGAAAGGCCATGCAAAGACCGCAAAGGCATACATCCTCTACCGAAAGCAGCACGAGGAGATGAGGAAGCTCAAATCCACGTTTCTCGAAGTTGAACACATAGTTGACGATTATCTGGGTATGCAGGACTGGAGGGTCAAGGAGAACAGCAATGTGGGTTACTCACTTTCAGGCCTGCTGCTTCACATCGCTGGCTCGGTGATTGCGAACTACACGCTCGACAGGGTCTACCCCATGGAGGTCGCGGATGCGCACGCTCACGGAGATTTCCACGTACACGACTTGGGTATGGGGATAACGGGCTACTGTGCGGGATGGTCCCTGGGCCAGCTCTTGGCGGAAGGGTTTAACGGCGTCCCGAGCAAGGTCGCGTCTAGGCCTCCTGCGCATCTCGACACCGCTCTGCTCCAGATGGCGAACTTCATCGGGTCATTACAGAACGAGTGGGCCGGAGCACAGGCCTTCAATTCCGTCGATACCCTGCTCGCACCGTTCGTTCGCAAGGATGAGCTCGACTACAGGAAGATAAAACAGGCGATGCAGACTTTCGTTTTCAACCTCAATATCGCCTCGCGCTGGGGCGGGCAGACGCCTTTCACGAACATCACGCTCGACCTGACCGTCCCGGAGGACCTCGCGGGCCAGCACGTGACAATTGGCGGCAAGCTGGGCGAGAAAACTTACGAGGAATACACGGAAGAGATGGAGATGATAAATCGCGCGCTCATGGAAGTCATGATGGAAGGCGACATGAACGGGCGACCTTTCACCTTTCCAATTCCCACCTACAGCTTGACCAAGGACTTCGAGTGGGACAACGGCGTTTCGTCGGCGCTGTTCGAGATGACCGCGAAGTACGGCCTGCCCTACTTCCAGAACTTTATCAATAGCGACCTGAGGCCGAGCGATGTTCGCAGTATGTGTTGTCATTTGATGCTCGACTTGGCGGAGTTGCGAAGAAATGTGACAGGCGGGCTCTTCGGCTCGGGCGACTCGACCGGCTCAGTGGGAGTCGTGACGATAAACATGCCCCGCCTTGGTTACCTTTCCAAGGGTGAGGACGAGTTTTTCGAGAAGCTCGGGTACATAATGGAGCTGGCGCGGATTTCACTGGAAGCAAAGCGCGACAGGGTGAAGAAAAACATGGAAAACGGCCTGCTGCCTTTCACCAAGCGCTACCTCGGCACTTTGAACAACCACTTTTCGACCATCGGGCTGGTGGGGATGAACGAGGCCTGCCTGAATTTGCTCGATTGCAGCATAGCCGCCGATGGGGGTAAAAAGTTCGCCGTCAAAACTCTCAAGTTCATGCTCGGACGCATCCAAACCTTCCAGAAGGAGACCGGCAACATCTACAACCTGGAAGCGACTCCGGCCGAGGGCGTGAGCTACAGGCTCGCGAAGATCGACAAGAAAAAGTATCCGGACATGATAACGGCCGGCGAGCGCGCACCCTACTACACGAATTCCACCCTCCTGCCCGTGAACAGCGGCCTCGACCTGATTTCGGCCCTGAAGCACCAGGAGGAGCTGCAGACGCTCTACACGGGAGGGACGGTCCACCACATTTTCCTCGGCGAGAGCCTCGAGGACGGGGAGAGCTGCATGAACCTCGTCCGCAAGGTCTCCCACAACACCCGGTTGCCCTACTTCACCGTGACGCCCACCTACACCATCTGCGACGACCACGGTTTCATCCCGGGGGAGTACCCGAAATGTCCTTCTTGCGGCAAGGTCACGGAGGTTTACTCTCGAGTTGTCGGTTACTTCAGGCCCGTGCGGAACTGGAACGTTGGGAAGCAGGAAGAATTTCGCCAGCGGATTGAGTATCATTAGGGGGTGATTATGGATGGGCACGATAAGCAAACACATCGGTACTCATGAAAATCAAGTTCGATTTAGTCCCGACTATAATGCCATAATGTGGATTTCTACTAAAGGAGTATCACAAAAGGATGAAAAAATAATTGTGGACATTATCCATGAGAAATTAAAGAAAAAACTTATTTTTATTGGTCATTGCTTTGGGCGATACGATTTGATTGCCGAATTTAAGGATAGTTCCGCCAGGGTGGCGTCTAATATTGTGTGCGAATTACAGGAAGAATTAGCAAAGAAATTGAGAACTAGACTTATGAGAACTAGACCTAAAATTGTGGACCCAATATGTTCATCTCTTACTTTGGGTAATAAAATGATTTTACCACGGATGAGAAAAAGAACAAGAATGAATTATTCATTAAGAACATACACCTTTCTCCGCCCCAAAAAAAGCACAGTAAATCTTAAGGAAATAATGTTAAAGATAGAACCTATAATGGAACTATTTTGGACAACTTCTTCATATGCCTTTCTGCTTACTGCGAAGGGATCAAATTTTTCTGAGATATTTAGAAAAATACTTGATTTTAGGAGTAAAACCAAGCGTTGTTTTCGAGAAAGTTGCACTTATGTAGGTTTGGATTTCAAGATGAATGATAAGAAAATATCAAGGCCCATTCGAGCATTAACGTTTCTTAAGATGAGTAAAGGTTTCGGCGAATTTAGGCTAAAGAAAAACGAAGACGATAATTGGAACACACCAGAAAAAAGATTTGGATGGTCGGATATTTGTTTGGCCCCTAAAAACAAATATTCTCTGAGGGAGCTGAAAGACGCTATCATGAAGTTGAGAGAAGATCATAAAGGAGACCTCATCACCACATCCACGCTTTTGCTACCAAATGGAGGCGAAAAATGAGAATAAAAGAAAAAATGAGTTTATGGGAAGCTACCCGAACTTTATGGATAAAATATTGCGGAATTGCTGACGAATATAAAATGCTTAGGGACAGGTGGCTTTACCTACACAATAAGAAATCTTTGTCAACCCTTCCATATCTCAAAAGATCGACATTTGCTGAGTTAAATAGATTAGTGGCTTCTCTAAGCAGAAAGTTCAGAGAGCTAGGGTTTCATAGAGATAGAATGGAAAATTTTGAAAGATATGGTGTACTTTTAAGGGATATGCGGGATATAATTTTTTACTCTGGGGTATACACTAAAACAAAAGAAATGTTTTTTGATTTGGCCTCTTATGAAGGACTTCTTAAACTTGCATTTTTCCAAAGGACAGTATCTTCTGAAATTTCACACGTCGCATCTGGTGTGCCCCGTAGTCCAGAGCGAACAATAGGGAACGAACTTTTTTACTTGGCAGCTGATACAATTGGGCGGAAATACAATGAATGTCTTAAAATTGAAAGATCACGTTGGGACAGAATCATAACATTCGCTCCGCCTAAAGAAGCCCCAATGTTTTATGGTGCATTCTTTAGACCCTCAATATTTTTACCACTTTTTCACATCTCGATGTCTGAGGAACAAAAGTATTTTGTGGGGTCCTATCTCGTATTAGCCCATGAGTTTGCTCACGCTGCAATCAACGACAATCGGAGGATTTCTGGGGCACTCGATCAGATAGCAATTCGTGCCGCAATTAAGACACAAAAATGTAAAAAATGCAAAATTGCT
>Ga0224501_10004258_pt1 | contig 11297 bp, 9 predicted proteins | sample SF_Oct11_sed_USG_4_FD_169105 | JGI IMG/M metagenome (GOLD analysis project Ga0224501, IMG submission 169105) | Sediment microbial communities from San Francisco Bay, California, United States - SF_Oct11_sed_USGS_8_1 | ecosystem: Environmental > Aquatic > Marine > Sediment | place: USA...
ATTACCGGGATACCAAAAGCAAAATAATCAAACAACTTGAGCGGGACGGTCAGGTATTGATTGAAAAATGTATTGTGGAGAGGTAAAAGCCCGACCTGCGCCGAATGCAAGTACCCGGCCAGCTCGTTCTTATCTATCCAGCCGGTGATTTTTACATTTGCCGGCAGCACACCTTCCGGAAACCTTCGCGGAAAACCTGTCACTTCCTCGTGTGTTTTTCCTCCGATGATCAACCATTCAACATCCTTTCCGAGCAATGGGATCAATTTTACAATCCGGTCTATGCCCAAACGTTCATTGAGTGAGCCCACATACACGATCCTTTTTTTCCGAACACCCCCATGACGTTCCACCCGGGGTGCCCCGGTCCTGAAAACCCCAATTGGCACCTGAAGGTAGTTGTTATACAATTTTTTTTGCTCCTGGTTCAAACAAACCAGACCATCCAGTCTGCGAAAGTATTTTTGTTCAATCCCGGACTTTGTCCGCCGCTTGTCCGGGTTGATGTCTGTACGTAGCGACAGGTCATAAAAAAAATCATGGGTCTCAAAAAAATATTTATGCCTTCTGTTTTTCCACAGCATAAGATACAGCAGTGCTTTGTGTGAACGCGTCAGGATCACCGAGGATGTTGATGTTTTCCGGACATACCAACCGGCCCGGAGGTAAAACCACAAATGGCTTTTTCCCCTGACAGCTATGACCGTAAGATTGTCCGGCCAACTTGTTAAACCAAATTTCCGACGGATGAGCATCTGGCCATTTTCGTTTGAACGATTCATCACGATCAATGTGACGGCTGCCCCGGCATGGGCCAGGCTCAGCGCGTTATTGATCACAAAGGTGGCCGAAGTGTCGTTGGCTGCCAGGTCAGTTGTATGGATGTAGATCAGGTTTGTCATAAAAAAAGACCGTCAATTTGACGGCCTTCAAGTTAATGGTTTCTGTTAATTAATACCTGTAATACTCAGGTTTGAAAGGACCCTCAACGGTCACACCAATGTATTTTGCCTGTTCTTCGGTCAAAACATCCAGCTCCACACCAATTTTCTCAAGATGCAGGGCCGCCACTTTTTCGTCCAGATGCTTGGGAAGTGTATAAACCGCATTTTCATAGTTAGCGGCATTGTTCCACAACTCAATTTGCGCCAGGGTCTGGTTTGTAAATGAATTGGACATCACAAAGGAAGGGTGACCAGTCGCCACACCAAGATTGACCAAACGGCCTTCCGCAAGGAGAATCACGTCTTTGCCTTTAATGGTATACATGTCTACCTGTGGCTTGATCTCTATTTTCGACTGACCGTGGTTTTTATTAAGCCATGCCATGTCGATTTCATTGTCAAAATGACCGATGTTGCAAACGATCGCCTTGTCTTTCATGGCCATAAAATGCTCGGCCCTGATGATATCCTTATTTCCGGTAGCCGTTACAATTATATCTGCACGTGGGACGGCATTTTCCATTTTCTTTACTTCAAAGCCATCCATAGCTGCCTGTAACGCACAAATCGGATCTATTTCTGTCACGATAACGCGTACTCCTGCCCCACGTAACGAAGCGGCAGAACCTTTTCCTACATCACCATAGCCAGCCACTACGGCTACTTTGCCAGCCAACATGATATCGGTACCCCGTCGGATCGCATCTACCAGCGATTCCTTACAGCCGTATTTGTTGTCAAATTTTGATTTTGTGACCGAATCGTTCACGTTAATGGCGGGCATAGGCAAGGTCCCGTTTTTCATACGCTCATACAATCGGTGGACACCCGTTGTAGTTTCTTCGGACAGTCCTTTGATATCAGCCACCAGTTGTGGGTAATCGTCCAATACCATATTGGTCAGGTCGCCACCATCATCCAGAATCATGTTTAGGGGCTTACCGTCAGGAAATGCATGCAAGGTTTGTTCGATACACCAGTTAAATTCTTCTTCATTCATGCCTTTCCAGGCAAAAACAGGTATGCCGGCCTTGGCAATGGCTGCTGCTGCATGATCTTGTGTCGAAAAAATATTGCATGAAGACCAGGTTACTTCAGCTCCCAATGCAACCAGTGTTTCGATCAATACAGCTGTTTGAATCGTCATATGCAAGCATCCGGCGATGCGGGCACCTTTGAGTGGCTGGCTGGGGCCATATTCTTGTCTCAACGCCATTAATCCCGGCATTTCTGCCTCGGCCAATCGTATTTCCTTACGTCCCCAGTCTGCCAGGGCGATATCCTTTACTTTGTAATTCACTTTTTCTTCCGTCATTGCTTAACTTTTCAACCGGCAAAGGTAAAAAAAATATGTACCTATCGAATGAAGATCAACTCTTTTATGGTGTAACATACGGTTCTGTCATGTTTTTCGATAACCAGGCACCCTTTTTCGTCAATCCCCCGCAATGTTCCACTAAATTCCCCTCCTGCATCACGAAAAACCCGCCGCTCGTCTTTCCAGCGGAGGTGCTGGTGGTAATAGGCATATAGTTCGTGTTCATTTCCGTCCTTGAGTACCGCATACCATTTTTCCAGTAGCAAAAGCACCTGCTCCAGTACTTCGTCACGAATCACCTGCTGGCCGGTTTCATTCCACAATGAGGTCGCCTGTACATCTCCGAAATCCCGCTGGTTCAGGTTTACACCCATTCCCAAGACGGCATATTCCATGCGGTGCCCCATCAAACTGGACTCGCACAATATACCTGCAGCCTTACGGTTGTTTAGATAAATATCGTTTGGCCATTTGATCTCCACTTTGTCAACCTGCCAATGTGCTAACGCCTGGTGAAGGGCATTGGCTGTCATGAGGGTGAGCAAGTACTGGCGATCCAGCGGCAGAAAGGAAGGTTTGATCAAAAGGGAAAACAACAGGTTTTTCCCTGGCTCACTGACCCACGAGCTTCCGCGCTGGCCTTTGCCGTGACTTTGATAATCCGCGACTACCACATGACCTTCTTTTGCCATTTTTTGCCGTGCCAATTGGAGCAAAAAATCATTGGTGGAATGACAATCTGGCAGATAATCGATATTTTTCCCTGCAAAGAGGGTTTTGGCAAAGAATTTATGCAATGTTTATTTTGTAGTTTTGGGGTAAAATTAGGAAACAAGATTAAATGCTGAACAAGAATGATGAAGCTTTCACGAGCCAGCAAATGAGTGAGTTTGTGGTTCAGGGAATGCTAGAGAAGAAAGCTTCGGATGTCGTAGTACTAGACTTACGGGGGATCAAACATGCCATAGCCGACTATTTTGTGATCTGTTCAGGTAATTCTGACACACAAATTGAAGCCATATCAGACTCCATCGAAGAGCAGGTAAGAAAATCATCCAAGCAAAAACCCTGGAAACGGGAGGGTTTTCAGAACAGGGAATGGATACTCATCGATTATGTGGATGTAGTGGCTCATGTTTTTACAGAAGAAAAAAGGGCTTTTTATGGACTGGAAGATTTATGGGCAGATGCCAAAATCACATTAATCCAGGATTAACCGAACTAATCACAGTTATCAACGTTTTAGAATAGATTATTTTTTATCGTAAAAAAAGATAAATGGCAGATAAACCAAGACAAAACAAAAATATGATGGGAACACCCGGTCGAAACAACTACCAGATGTGGGTTCTCATCGTAATCATTGCCACCATATTTGGGTACACCTATCTAAGCAAAAGCAATACCGCCATAGAAATCTCAGACAGGAAGTTTGAGCAGATGATGATGAGCAATGACGTGAAACGTGTCGTAATCATCAAGAACAAGGATATTGTAGAGGTGACACTCAAAGAAGAGGCCTTGCAGAACTCAAAATACAAGCTTCAGCTGGAAAACCAGCCCTTTGCCACCTCCCCCATCACCGGGCCACATTTTTATTTCAAAATACTGGATTCCAACATCTTCAACGAAGACTTCAAACGTATCAATTCGAAGCTTCCCGAAGAGCAAAAAATCGGATTGGAAGTAGATGAAAAATCGGATTTTTCTGATTTTATTTTTACCTACGGGTTTTTCTTCCTCCTCATATTTGGTTTTTGGTTTTTGATGCGCCGCATGACAGGTGGTGGCGGACCCGGCGGCCAAATTTTCAATATTGGAAAATCCCGGGCCGCTCTATTCGATGCTGAAAATAAGGTGAAAATCACCTTTAAGGATGTTGCGGGACTGGATGAGGCCAAAGAAGAAATCCGGGAGATTGTTGAATTCCTGAAAAATCCGGGAAAATTCACCAAACTAGGAGGCAAAATACCAAAAGGTGCCCTGCTTGTAGGCCCTCCGGGCACAGGCAAAACCCTTCTGGCAAAAGCCGTCGCCGGCGAAGCTGCCGTGCCTTTCTTTACCCTCTCTGGTTCTGATTTTGTAGAAATGTTTGTGGGCGTAGGTGCTGCACGTGTACGGGATCTATTTAAACAAGCCAAAGAAAAGGCTCCATGTATCGTTTTTATAGACGAAATTGATGCCATCGGTCGTTCGCGCGGACGTGGCCAAATGCCCGGATCCAACGACGAAAGGGAAAATACACTTAACTCCCTCCTGGTCGAAATGGACGGTTTTGCCACCGATGCAGGTGTCATCATACTCGCTGCTACCAACCGCCCCGATGTGCTCGATACAGCCCTTATGAGACCCGGTCGCTTTGACAGGCAGATCAGTATTGACAAACCTGACATTGTCGGCAGGGAAGCGATCTTCAAAGTTCATCTCCAGCCCATCAAAACAAACGAAGAAGTAGACGCGAAAAAATTATCGGCACAAACTCCCGGCTTTGCAGGTGCGGAAATTGCCAATGTATGCAACGAAGCTGCCCTAATTGCAGCGCGACGCAACAAAGACAAGGTAGACATGAATGATTTCCAGGATGCCATTGACCGTGTCATTGGTGGACTGGAGAAGAAAAGCAAGATCATTTCGCCCGAAGAAAAGAAAATCGTGGCCTATCACGAGGCGGGCCATGCCATTGCCGGCTGGTACCTCGAACATGCCGACCCATTGGTAAAAGTAAGCATCGTACCACGAGGTGTGGCCGCACTTGGTTATGCCCAATACCTGCCCAAAGAGCAATTCCTCTACCAGACCGAACAATTGATTGATCAAATGTGCATGGCTCTTGGCGGACGTGCAGCTGAAGAATTGATATTTAATAAAATATCCACCGGTGCACTCAGCGATCTGGAGCGTATCACAAAACTGGCCTACTCCATCGTCACGGTCTATGGCATGAATGACAAAATTGGGAATCTGTCCTTTTACGACTCAAAACAGTCCGAATACAATTTCACCAAACCGTATTCGGAAGCAACAGCCCAATTGATAGACCAGGAAGTCAAGCAATTGATAGACGATGCGTATCAGCGTACCATTAATTTATTGAAAGATAAAAAGGAACAGTTGGAGATCATTGCCGGTGAACTGCTCGACAAAGAAATTATATTCCAGAACGATCTGGAGCGGTTGATTGGAAAACGACCCTTTGAACGACAAACCACCTATCAGGAATTTACCAACCGTCAGGACAAGGAAGAAAAAGAACCTACCACTGATTCCCAACTGGAAGACATCAAAAAAGCCGTGAAGGAAGATGTGGAAAAAGAAGAACAAAATCAGACAGAAGTAAACGAAAAAGCCGGGTAATACCGGTTTTTTTTTCTGCCGTAACCCTCCTGCTGAAAAAATCAGCTTTTATTCTAGCCGTTCTTTTGTTCGGATCATTATCTTTCAGCTCCTAACACCCCTGGCTGAAATAGCAGGAACCGCTATATTTTTGCTTCTATGAAGAAACTTTCAATCCCCGTAGTGCCCGGTCGCAGGATTTATTTTGCCAGCGATTTTCATTTGGGTGCACCCGATCGCATGCAAAGCCTTGAACGGGAACGAAAGATCATCCGCTGGCTGGATCAGGTAAAAAAAGACGCCGCAGCCATTTTTTTGGTCGGTGATATATTTGATTTCTGGTTCGAATACCCCCATGTGATCCCCAAAGGCTTTATACGGTTTCAGGGCAAATTGGCTGAAATCAGGGACATGGGGATTCCTCTGTATTTTTTTCATGGAAATCACGACATGTGGATGTTTGACTATTTTCAAAAAGAACTGGACATCCCCATTTACCGTGATTCATTGATACTGGAAACAGGTTCCCATCGACTCTTTATCGCCCACGGAGATGGGTTGGGCCCCGGTGACCACACATACAAGTTGCTGAAAAAAATCTTTCGAAGCCCGTTGGCACAATGGGCCTTTAAGTGGCTCCATCCCTCGCTGGGCATGGCCCTGGCCAATAGCTGGTCAGCAAAAAGCAGGATTGCCAATGACATAAAGGGCCATGACTATGACGAATCAAGCGAATGGCTGCTTGATTTTTGCAGAGAAATGGAAATCAAGGATCACCATGACTATTATATTTTCGGTCATCGCCACCTACCCCTCGAAATCGAGGTAAGCCCTGCCAGCCAATACATAAACCTTGGCGAATGGGTGCTTGCCTGCACCTATGCTGCCTATGATGGCAAAACCGTAAACCTGCTCAAATTTGAAGGCTAGCCTGCTATCGGTCCTGTTCTGTCTGGCAATCCCGGTAGCAGCCCAGCACTGGGAGCTGGTGGATTCAATGAAAGTGAACCTTCGCATCACGGCTGTGTCTGTTGATCCGCAAAGCCAGCTTTATTTAGGCTGCGAAAATGGTGAAATAGTGGTTTTTGATGCCGGGGGAAATGAAAAAAACCGCTATCTGTTCCCTGGCATGGGTGTCCCCAGCCTGATTGATGCCTGGAACCCGCTGCGGCCCTTTGTCTTTTTTCAGGATACCCAACAGTATCTATATCTGGATCGATTTACCGTAAATCCCAGGGTTTATTCTTTTAAAACCATGGGCACTACTTTCGTCTCACTGGCTGCCCCGGGCATGGACAACAGCCTTTGGACGCTGCAACTGCCCGGGTTTGAGTTAAAAAAAAGGGATCAGACAACCCTAAGCGAAATTCTAAACATCCCACTACGCAACACACGCCAAGTATCGCAAATAAGCCAATTCAAAAGCTACCGCAACCTCCTGATCCTTACCGATCTTCAACTTGGTTTGCTGCTGTATGACCAGTTTGGCAATGTGTTGCGTTCCCACCCGGATGTACGCTCATCCCATATTCAGGTATATCAGGACAGTATCTATGCATATGATGGCACAACCCTGTATATAGTGCCTGCCTTTGAAAACAAAAAAAGGGAAGCGATACCTGCGCCAACCGGATACAATTATGCGCTGGCAATGCCCGGTTATTTCCTTTTTATTGGTGAGCAGCAGGTTGACCGCTACATATTGCGATAAAGGTCCAGGATTTTTTTTCGGAACACAATGCTATACCTGGCATTTACCAGTTGCATTTCGGCCTGGTTTTTATTGTTTAGGCTTTCCAAAAATGTATAGAAATCCGTATTTCCAGTCTCAAACCTCGTTTTCATAAAATGATAGGATTGCTCCATTGATTCCATGTTTTCACGGGCAGTACGGTAGGCCTGTTGTGCCGAAATCAGGTCAAGGTATAGTTTCTGGACGGTGTTTGTCATGGCAAGTGTTGCCTGCTTCACATCCAGCTCGGCATTTTCCAGTTGCAGCTTTGCCGTCTGGATGCCCGTTTGGGTTCGCAGCTGGGTAAACAACGGTATGCTCACCGACAGCTCTACGTATTTGTAATTATTGTAATCCATCTGGCTCATATAAGGGGCCTTTTCGACCACAAATCCTTTGTATGGATTTGCTGCCCCCTGCGAAGAATACCGGGATCCATATTGACCATAAAAATTTATGGAAGGATACCGGGCCGAACGTCTCCGCTTGTATTGAAAATAGGCCGCCTCCTTCGTTGCCAGGGCTCCTTGCAAAGCCGGCGAATACGCCATGCATGCCGACAATAACTCGGAATAAGTCAGTTCATTGGTCAGCAGGTCACGTTCATCAATTTCGAAGGGCTCAATATCATAGGATTTGTCCACATCCATCTGAAGCAATTGAATCAGTTGCAGTAGGTCACTTTGTAATTGGTTCCGGCTATTGACCAGGTTAAGTCTTTCATTGGCCACTTGAGACCGAAAGCGATACACCGTCTCCATGTTGCCAACTCCCACAGACTCGCGCTTGACTTCCCGTGTCAATTGTGCCTCCAGTAACTCGAGCCTTCGTTCCGAAATTTTCAAATTCTCCTTGTCCATGATCACCGACAGGTAGGCCGTCATCACACTGGATTTGGTGGACAGGCGTACATTATCCATCTCGTGCAGGGATGCGGCATAGCTATATTGGGTAGCCTTTAGTAAATGATGGTTTGCAAATCCATTAAACAACAACAGGGATGAATTGATATTTGGATTGGATCCATACTGTTCGGTTACCTGCTTTGCGGCAATATTGTCCCAAAATGTACCGAACAAAAGATTGTAATTCCATCGGGCATTCAAATCCGGCAGGAAATTGGCCATCGCCTGCATTTTGGTCGCCCGTGCGATCAAAGCATTGTTTCCGGCACGCTGAAGTGGCAGGTTATTGGCCAATGCCGTGGTGAGGCAATCATCCAGTGACAGGATCCGTACATCATCCGCCGGCTGTGCCATTACAGCCGTTACCAGGCCCATTGAAAACAACCAAAAAACTATCTTTTTCATGTGATATCGTTGAAAACTAACGTATAAGCCACGTCCATCCATCCTGCTTGACAGACTTCATGGCATCCCTGTCCATCAAACCAGTGCACTCTCGTGCGAATTGATGTTTTCGGATACGATCTGACCGTCGAATAAATGAATGATACGATGGGCGTACTCTGCGTCGATAGGTGAATGGGTCACCATAACAACCGTTGTGCCTGTTTCATTAAGTTCCGTGAGCAGGTTCATCACTTCCTGTCCATTGGATGAATCCAGGTTACCGGTCGGCTCATCCGCAAGGATCAGTTTGGGTTTGGCCACCACAGCCCGTGAAATGGCCACACGCTGCTGCTGTCCTCCCGAAAGCTGCTGGGGAAAATGATTGCGACGGTGCATTATTTTCATCTGTTCCATCACTTCTTCCACGCGTTTCTTGCGTTCTGAGGCAGAGTATTTCAGGTAGATCAGGGGCAATTCAATATTCTCAAATACGGTCAGCTCATCAATCAGGTTAAAACTCTGAAACACGAACCCGATATTGGCTTTTCGCAAGTCCGCTCGTTTTCTTTCATTGTAACCCGAAATTTCCAGTTCATTAAAATAAAAATCGCCTTCCGATGGATTGTCCAGCAATCCGACGATATTTAGCAAGGTAGATTTCCCACAACCTGATGGACCCATAATGGCGACAAATTCACCGGTTTTCACTTCCATATTTACCCCTGCCAGGGCCGTTGTTTCGATTTCGTCGGTGTAATAGAATTTCTTAAGCCCACTTGTTTTGATCAGTACTTTTGTGTTTTCCATTTTGATATTGTTTTATTATTTAAATACTAAACGATCTTTGTCTTCATAGCCATCATAGGAAGAGACAACTACTTTTTCCCCTGGTTGTACCCCTTCCAGAACTTCGTAAAACCGGGGGTTTTGCCTGCCCAGTCGAATCTCCCTGCGCACGGCGTACGAACCATCCTCACTCACCACAAATATCCAGTTGCCCCCGGTGGTCTGATAAAAACTCCCTCTCGGAATTTGAACGGCCGTAATATTTTCACTCAACTGAAGACGGATCTGAAGCGTCTGTCCTCTGCGGATTCCCTGGGGAATCGTATCGGTAAAAACCATATCCACGGCAAACAGTCCCCCCTGGACTTCCGGATAAATTTTCCGAATGACCAACTCGTAATTTTTACCATCAAAATCAAAGGTGCCATTCAGCCCTTCGTAAATACGGGCAATGTAATGTTCATCGATGGCCGCCCGTACTTTAATCCCGTTCAGGTCATCAATTTGCCCAATGTTCTGGCCCGGGGCAATCGACTCCCCTACCTCCACACTTACCGTTGACAACTGACCCGAAATGGGTGCTTTAATAAACAAATTGTCCAGGTTACTCTTTATCATATCCAGATTGTTTCGGGTACGTCGCAAGGTCTGTTCGGCCTGAGCTATTTGCAAGACGGCATTGAGCGAATCAAACCTGTTCGACTCCAACTGGATGGCTCGTTGGCTCATCAATCGGTCATATTCCCTTTTCAGAGTAAGGTATTCCTGTTCTGAAATTATTTTTTCGTCATACAATGGCTTTCCGCGTTGATAAGCATCCCTGGCCTGATCAATTTGAAAGTCAAGTGAAACCAGGTTTTGCTTTAGCTGAAATTGGTTTCGCTGTAGCCCCAGCTTTGTGTTTTCCACATTATTCACCAGGATAAATGCCTGTGTTTCTTCACGGACAAAACTTTGCAGAAGGTCATTGTTTGACAGTTTCAAAATGGTATCGCCCTCATCTACCAGTATGCCACCATCGTAAAATTTTTTTTCCACTACGCCTCCCACAATGGCATCAAGCCGAATCGTCAGTACAGGCATCACATTGCCATCGACAGGGATAAACTCCCTGAATTCCCCCTCTTTGACCTGGGCAATATTTACTTTTTCGGCATCAACATTAAGCCGTGCCCCTCCCTCTGCAAAAACAAAACTGTAAATCACAAACAGGGCAAATACACCTACCACACCCCATGTGGCAATCCGCTTACGTGTCCAGGTTTTTTTTTCAATTTTACGATCCATGAAGTGGCTTTCAAATTTTACTGATGTCCCAATGCCAATTTAAGTGCCACGATGTTTATAAGGCTGTATTTCAGGCAATTAGAATGTTCGGTTCTTTTGTAATTAAAAAATAATGTACACCGATGTACAAAAAGTGTCCGATTTCGGTCACAAAAAAGGTTCAGGTCGTAACGGCCTGAACCCAAGGTCAAAAACTCAAAATAAAAGGACTAATTAAATTCTTAATCCACAACAACAGATCGAATATAAACAATACAGGCCAGAAATATCCGAAACAGCCACTAAAAATTCGCCCAGGCCAATCCAATACCTGATTGATAGATTTATTTTCTTTTATAATAGTATTACTACTATATTTGCTATTAATACAAATACATAAATTAGTATTGTCCTCATTATTACTTGAATTAAACAAACGATTTTATAACAAGGATCCATTTTCGACCGACCTTGGAATAAATATTATTTGGAAAAGTATAGACATGATAGCGCAGATTGGATTTGAGCGTTTCAATTTTAAGAAACTATCAACTACTATCAACTCTACAGAAGCCTCGGTCTATCGTTACTTTAAAAACAAACATCAACTCCTGGACTACCTCATC
>Ga0224501_10004259_pt1 | contig 11296 bp, 4 predicted proteins | sample SF_Oct11_sed_USG_4_FD_169105 | JGI IMG/M metagenome (GOLD analysis project Ga0224501, IMG submission 169105) | Sediment microbial communities from San Francisco Bay, California, United States - SF_Oct11_sed_USGS_8_1 | ecosystem: Environmental > Aquatic > Marine > Sediment | place: USA...
ACTGATCATACGCGGGTGCGGGCAGAAAGTCTCCTAACGATGCACCCTGGAAAAGGCTGAGTCAAAGTTTATGGTAGGCTTCAGAATCCGCAAGCAAGTGAAGACACATTCAAGAATGTCTTAACTCCTTTCGTCAAAGAGCAAACACTGCGACCCACCACAAGAAATAATAATCTGGACTTGTATAGAACATGTATAGACAGAGGGTTTTAATGCGCTTCACCCAAGGTCTGTTGCAAAATTTGTGATAATCTGGGTTCAAATCATCCTCACGGTGGGCTCCTGTTGTGAATACGAGCTCAAAACAAAAACAAGCCTCACTGTGACGTGGAGTATTAAAGCGGTCATGTCATGGCCAAAAGTGTCCACTTGTTTTCAGATTCTGAAGCCTACCATGAACAAATGGGCCCAATACCCAGTTCAAATGGAAGCTTAGATATAGCCCTATCCAATGCGCATACTTAGAGCCCTCGATGACGCACTTTTCAGACCGTCAGAATTGACCTTGACCGTCGATGCAACAGAATTAGCCTCGAGATAGAAAATTAACACAGAGCTGTTGGTGTTTGCATTGATTTTTCGGCTTACGCCCTGATGTTTGGAAAATCCTCTTGCAGGTGTATACTAGAGCTGTAGTTACACAAGTCTGAATAGAAAAAATGTTCAACAAAAATATAGAAATAGGGCTTCAGAGTGCAGTTTGTCACGTCTGTCAGCGAGCGTTAGTGCCATTATTACACGATTATAGAGGCCCAAACGCAACGGACTCTATTTAGGGCTAGGGAAAACCGACAAAGCATTTTTTTATAACTTCAACTTTCTCCAATAGTACATTCAATTTTGAGTTCAACCCGATGTTATGAGGGAGTAAAGATCATTAGGTTACTGGTAATTAGATCCCATTTTCTTTCTATTTGGACCATTCGGGCCCTAGTTGTTCAAGGGACCGATATTCGTTTTTTGGAAAAAGACCACTACCGCTATCACTGCATTGAATGCGGAGTTGCCTCCCATTAAGAATGGGGAACACAACTCCGAAAGTGCGTCTACATTCCCCATAACCCCTAACCCCTTCAAAACTGATCAAACCCGGCAGCTTCGCTATAACAATGAAGAGGTCATACAAGAGAAGAAAGTTCTGTCGCATAAGTAAATCTTACCTCCCGTGTGGCCTTGAGTGAAAACTCAATGTCGGTGAGTCGGAATGCCTCTCTGAGCGCTGCCTCTCTGTCAGCGGGTGATTGGATGAGGAGATTGGAAGAGAACTGTGAGGCAGCATAGCAGGCCGCGTCCGATCCACCGTGACCATCAAACACACAGTACAGAGAACTGTCTATGTATTCCTATAAATGTAATACACACATTGGTCGAGTTAATCATTGTCCTACCTCACCACATCACGGAGTCTATCTCCCAAACTCCGTACAGATTGGGGAACAACAGGAGCTAAGGATTCTGTGAAATCTCTCATAGTCTTCCAGCTCAGGCACTTGGCCAATTTTGGTGGAGGCTACGGTCGATGGTAGATGTACTTTTGGAGTTGGGTTCCTCATTTTAAAGGGAGGCAACTCCACATTCATTGCTGCGATAGCAAGCGAGAGTTTTTACCGAAACGAATCACTACAGCCCGAATGGGCCAAATAGAAAGAAAACGAGATGCAATCACTGAAACTTAGTAGCCTAATGATCTTTACTTCCTTACAATAAAAAGTGTAACTCGAAATATAACGCAACATCGGAGAGAGACGTGTTTTTCTGGATTTTTCTTTGCCCTAAATAGAGATCGCTGTGTTCGGGTCTCTATCATTGCGCATTAATGGCACCGACACTCGTTAACAGAGGTGAAAAACTGCATTCTGAAACCTTTTTTCTATACTTTTATTGCAGAATTTCTCTCTTTAAACTTATTAACTACAAGTCTAGTATGCACTCGCAAGAGATTTTTCCAAGCATCAGTGCATAACTCGAGAAATCAATGCAAACATCAACAGCTTCGAGTTAATCTCCTATCTCGAGGCCAGTTCTGTTGCATCGATGGTTTGAAAGGTGCACTGAGGGCTCTAAGTATGCGCATTGGATAGTGCTTTATCTAAGCTTCCCTTTCAGCTAGGCATTTGGCCCATTTGTGCATGACAGACTTCAAAATCCGAAAACAAGTGAAGACACATTCGGTCTTGTCTTAATCCCTTTAATGAACTGCCTAAGTTTGATGGAGCAGCAGGAGCTAGGATAGATGTGAGGAGGTGATTCTCACGTTAGTAGCCTGTGGTAGTCGGGATTCAAACCCAGGCCGGCACTCTAGCACTGAGCTATCTTGCATTGGTCCGCTATCGGGCCAAGAATTTCATGGCTTAGTAAAGTATACATAGAACCAGGGTACCTAGGCTCATCCTTGGAATGCATGAAGATAACGCCCTTCAGATAACAGTACCTTTACTACAGTATTACTAGAGCTTATCCAAGATTCAACAAACCCTAGGCACGAGAATTCGCGGTACATCGAGCACTAGCAATGTACAATAAGTTCCTAGCCTGTGATGTGATCACGGCCGGGTACATAAAACTCCACTAGTCTAGATTGCGTGTGCATAATCTCAAGTTTTGTGTATTCATTCTGTTATTCTAATATTCTATTCACGAAACATCCTCAAAGGCCTGCCACATGAAGGCGATTTTGTGATTCGCAATCAACTCCCAATTTTCGTTCCTAACCACAAGATTGCCATCACTGCTTCCCCCGCCCCAAAGTCACATAACCGAGGGGGATGAGACTGCTGTATCGGGTTCTATGTCTATTTTATGATTGCCTCTGGTGCGCTGGTTCTTATGTATGGTGATTGTTTCTTGCTCTGCTATGATGACTGTTCCCAAACTGGCTCAATTAAGGTTTCAAGTCAGTTGGTCACTCAGACTTTCTTCCTTCTAGCCTTTGAATTCCCCATGCTATAGAAGTGATCAGCGTGTGCCTTATAAGCGTGATTTGTGATCTTATTCAGCATGCTAGAACAACCTGCTTCGTACGAAAAAGCTATCACAAATTTGCAAAGCGATCTTTTTTTTGCAAACTCGCCATCGTGTGGTAGGCCTCTATATCTGAAGCTTGCTCTGGAGTGATATCTGGTAGGAGCTATAAGTTGTGGGGCCTCTCCGGGCTTTTTTGAAGAGGTAGGAGCTAAGAGTTATGCGAGAAACTGATACTCTCAGCAGGTGCCTGTTATGGCCAGGGTTCGACCCAAAGATCTTTCGATCTCCAGCCAAACACTCGGACCACCGCTTTTCCGCTATCAGGGATATCTACTTCTAACAGATGGACTTGCTTTTAATGATCAATCATCAAGGAAACAATGATGCTTAGCTAACCTGCGAATCATCCACCAATGGAGTGAGATGGCTGAGCAGAGGCAGTACGACATGACGGTCCTCCATCTTTCGTCGGGAATTCTTAATGGCATGTACGGATAGCTTATTATAGTATGGGGAGCAGGCAGTTAATACTTCCACAGGCAATTCCGCGTGCCACTCCTTGACACATTCATCTACCGTTCTGAACACCACCCGCAATAACTTCTCAGCTCCAAGATCTACAATCGTGGTGGACGGGCAGTTTGATTATGTTGGCATTCAGCACCGGGATAGACGATCTTTTTCTTTCGTAACCTGACCACTGCCAGCGGAAACCAGAAATTGATCTGGTGCTAGGCATCATGTCCTGTTACCGAAAGATCTGTAAGTCTTTGATAATGAACTGTTATGTCTGGGAAAAACTTGTATCTGTAGTTACAAGATCAACTAACAGGACCAGATCAAACAGAGTTATACGAGGGATCCAAATTTATGACTTCTTCCAACCGACTCTAGAGGCAGTTTATTGTGGAATGTCCGGACCAGAAGCGCATTTGTCTTAGCAGCTGTGGCAAAGCACTTGGTAAACTACAGAACCATAGCGTGTCTACATTCGGAATCTTCAAAGTTGGAACATCTAGCACATTTACATGCCAAGGATTCATCACGCGGAACATGATGATTTATTTTGAGAGTCGGTAGCATACATTCCCTCAGGATGACCCATTCAACCCAAAATATCTGGACGCTCCTAGGAACTACAGCCACCAACCCGTCTACTAATTGGCCAGACTATAACTACAGTAAACAAGTTATTAACCGATGTTATGTCAGAATACAACTCCACTGTCAGTGCCATCGCTATCACTCAGGATCGCACCCACATTAACCCCCACGCCTTCCTGCCATGTAATTACAGGGTCTAAAAGCTGGTCCATCCAACCTAACAACCATTACGAGTTAACTAACATATAAATAAGGTAATGAGTAGTTTACTAACATTCATCCCGGGTAAGGACGAGTTTCTTGTTTCGTTTTTGTCGTTGAGAAAATACTGCTGCTAGGCACAACATCATGGACTGACTTGTCGTCTGGAACATTCCAGAAGAACTCTGGCCTCGATTTTAACTCGTAATTACATCCTCTCGGCAATCGGTGCAAAGTGTACGATTATCTAGTAGAGGTCAACATTAAATTTAGTAGCTAGATACTAATTAATTATTTAGCTCGCTCTATTTACAGCCACATATGCGCAATAATCACATTCTTCAATTTTAGTGAACCTTCTCACAAGTAGTGTCTGATGGCTGGCATTACAAATTAACCAACAAACACCCAGCTCTATAAAAAAGATAAGGAAAATTTCAAAAGGGTTGTCCGGTATGACATGTTTGGTGGGTTGGGCAGCAACCGACCAGGACACAAGAGACACGTGTTCCGCTAGGGTACAAAATACCGGCTTTAAACTAAAGTCCTATTTCATTTCAATGTAGATTAACCCTTGATAGGCATTAGAAGCCATTTTTATTGAATTTGAGTGGACTCAGTCGAGTTATTTCAGAAACTGGACTGACTGGAGCAGTCGTGGCTCAGTGGTTAAAACCTGCACTGTCGCGGATTCGAATCCCAGAAAAGTCACTTGTTGGTGCTGAAGGCCCCAGAGTTCAACACAACTTGCGCACGGGATTTTCCAAAAACGCTCTGTTCATCCAGCAGTGAATGGGTACCAAGATGTCTTCACACATGGGTATAGTTAAGGCGAAGAGAAGTATGTGCTATATGTGCTGTATGTGCTATGGCTATAGGCCAAGGGACAACCCTTACCTTTTTTGAAACTGAGTGAACAGGGAATAAACCCGTTTTATGACTCAGCCTACTCACCTTGTCTGGTGTCCCCGTCATCTTCCTGTGAGGCCGAACGCGGACGATAAAATTGGTCCAAATCTGACTGTGATACTCTGCGACATACCTCCGCACATAAACAGTTGGCTAAGCTAGCGGGACACTGACTACAACAATCAATGATATACAATGTGTAACAGCGTGTTCCTGGTATGTGTGGCTAATCACCGGCTCTGACTAAAGGAATAAGGATGGAGCAAAAATCGAGATCTAGATGAACAACATGCATGGAATAAATGATAGAAATGCTAAAGATAGTGGTATCATTTCTTGCACCACAGGCCAGTCATAAAAATGTTCATCTACAAATTTTAAATTAAATATCTAAAAACCACAAAAGAAGGAACCATCACACTGAATGGTCGCAGCGCAAACATGCGCAGCGCGACTCATGTGTGGCAGACAAGCACAATCTTACAAAATCAATGTATACCTCCAGTAAATTTATGATTTCATACATATACAGTCTCTGCTCCTAGAGGCAATAAAAGAAGCTAGAAAGTTGTTTTTCACTAGTATAAGTATACCTTTGATCTTGGTACTCATAATTCATGGGGGAGACTAACTAAGTAACTAACTTCTAAGACAACAAAAATGTGGACATTCCAATCTAGGAGACACAATTTGCTTTGATTACTGGCAAATCGATTAGGCCTAAGTAGTCATTATGTCACCTTGGCTTCATTTGCTGGGTCATGTTTCTGTTGACAAGTTTTGATTTGACTAGTTTCGAAATCGAATGAATGGAAAACTGGAGACACCTCACTCATTGTTTTACCTGTGCCTGGCAGTGACTCACATCACAACCAAGCCATGCCAAGTTTGGGACCTTTCTTCTCATTTTGGTAGAAGTTTGACGCCATCTCTGCTTCGAAAAGCAGTCAAATCCCGACAATACTAACTAGTAACTTACTGAACGTGAAGATACTGGGCGGCCCACTCCCAGCAGTGTCCAATAACATCAGTGACCTTTAAAGCATCTTCAACCAGCCGGAAAGGAGGAATATGCTCGTCGGCAGGTAGTGAAAGGTGCTCTTCAACAAATACTCTCAAGAATTCCTTGAACTGCTTCTCCATAGTCAAACGTATCGCGCATTCTTCGCGTCACATTCCAACCTGACGACTACAGTCAACAACTCCAAACCTTTCTTGAAAACTGCAGGAAGTGCGGTCTCGTCATCAGCGGTTGAGCTACTCACATCTCAATGACGTATGAACTCCTGATGTGGTGAAGGAGTTGTCTGTCCAGGCGAAGTATTCTCTCACGTGACTACAGATAAGTCTGCTAATGTTGCGCAGGCGCGACTGAACAGCTGCCAAACTCAATCAAAACAATCTGCGGGAGTATCCTACCGCTGAAACGAGACCTAGTTAAACCTTTTGATCGAGAACCTACAAAGAGGTAACTCTACATTGAAATACGCCAGTTGTTATACCGCAACAGAACATAGGTGAAAACACTCTTCATCCAGCGACGGTGATTTTATTGCTCAACAGCAGGTGTGTCCGGGTTTCTATTACCTCGGTATTTAATTGGCCAACGTAAATTAGGTCATGTTTACACCATCAACATGCTCATGGTACACGAGTGGACATAATGATGACTCACATAACCTCTTCTAGTTTCTATCTTCAGTTGGTGTATGGACATATAAAGTTATATGCATGCTAAGCGTTGAGGTGGACAGTTCAGCATGGAGACCAATCCCCAGTCAGCTAAATCGTTAGAGGACTGTCGTCCTAAACACAAGAAGCCAGAACGAGCCCCTCTAAGTAAGTAACCTTTGGCTTTGCAGTTTGCTGAGTTTGCTCAGTAGTCAGTAGTGAAGACTGAGGAGAGACTGTCTACTGTTTACCACCCCCTCCTGTCCTTAGAACTTACTGTTGCCCATTGATGTATCCATGGGTCTCCCCAACTGCTTGCAATCAGTAGTAAAAGATGTGCTTTGCGTAGGTGTATCTGGAATTTCTTAAACGGTCAATCTTGGATATAGCTATCGGTATCACTAGTCAATTGAGCAGCTTCAGATTGCACACCACCCAATGCGCCTACTATTGTTTGTTGTAAGTTAGCGTGTCAGATAACAGTAATAGTAAATGTAATAGCACTTTCAGCACTCATGTAGGCCATACAGTGGATTGCAGAAGTGATTATGGTCTTGGAGTTGCACATCACTTCTGGGACCTGCAGTGACCTTGTCAGTGCTAGTACTACCTCAGTTCTCTGTAGTGTAGTCTTTGTAAATGTCCACAATCCCTTCTGGCCTCATCTTGACTCTCTAGTGTTATCTTTGCACTGCTATCTGTTTCCTGTCTTGACTTGATTTTCTAATGACTCTCTAACCTCAGCTACACAACATTCATAACCTCATCAAACACGTCTATCGACCTCCTTTTCAGTTTTCACTGACTCCTAGTAAGCCTTTCTGACCATTCACTCACCTTCCCACTCATTGGTTTTCTGGTCATCGCATACGGCATTTTCTGTCATAGCCATCTTCTTTGAGCTTTAGGTTTATATGAGGGATCATTATAGAGTATAGGGTAGTTCGAAACCTGATACCCACACCACAATCACCTACGAAATCCACTACCCATGCATAGCTCTGAAACCCATTACCTCCGAAAATAGATATTTTGTTGTCCGAAAACCAATACCCTGTCACTCCAATACCTCCGAAAAGTGGTATTCCATGAGAGATTTAACTCAATGACTAAAGTTGATTAAAACTGAGTAAATATTCCTTGTCACATTGTCAAGATCATTCAGAGAGCTCGATTGACTCACTAGGATCTAATACCCACAGAATTAAAAGGAAAAACATTTAAAAACATACAGGGGTTTAGAAGGAAGGACTCTGTAGAGTTGGAAGGGCATATATCATAGTTTGGGTCGCAGTATCGTGGGCTAATGTTCATTCACCCACGAGCATTAGTGTTTGAATAACACGGACTAGTCTACTAGGGTTAGTATTAGGTGTATTTATGCGGTGCAGACCAGTAATATCCTGAGTTTGCTCGTAGTAGTAACATAAGGTGTGAGCCCATTAGTAACTAGTAAGAGAGGAGTGGCCTATTCTATAATTATCTTTGAGCACAAAAGACAAGCCCCTCATCGGGCTTATCTGATGGCGTATAAAATGTAATACATACAGCACACATACCACCCACCGGACTGTGGGAATATAATCACAATGAGCTCTTCTAAGCATAAGTGTAAAATGACTCCCTTCTCATCCCATTAGTGAGCCTGGACTAGGCAGAATAGGTCTCCCACAGGATCATTTTGTAAACAAAGGTCTGTGATCTGCTTAAAATAAATCTATCCTATCCATCCTTTTTGGTGGTGAGATAATCCCTCTTTGCCATAGCATAATCCACCATTGTCACCAGGCGGATCTTTGAACCGATAATTCGCGCTGAACACGAAAATATTGATGCATGATCTTTACAATTAACTGACAGATGCATGGTGATTAAATAAGTTATTTGGTATTCGTCCCGCTTAGTTAGTTTTGTGCCTTTGGCCAAAAATTGTTGCATAAAATTGATGGACTAGTGCTGTGGTTGCTATGAAAGACAATCCATCTAATTTTGTCAGAGTGTTGCATTAAAGTATCATTAAACCACCTCAACAAGCTGTACCATAGGAGTACTTTGATATATACAAATTGATCCTAGATTTTGACCGAGACTCTGTTGCTGGCACCTGCTTGCCCATCTTTTGTGAACGTTTGATGGAATACAAAATATGAAAAGATAATTTAGAGTCAGCATGGCTGTCGATTGATCTTTCTTAGCAAGGCAAGCGTATAGCGATTGTTCAGCGTTAGCAAGGGCTATTCTGTACAAATTGTCATTGGTAAGTAATACCTATGAACAGACTAACAAGTAACCATCGGAATCTCATCTCCCTAGCCATCAGGCATATGAAGCCTGCCTCTAAGTGCTAGAAAAACATCACCAGTTTGCTAAGCCTATTATCTTTCGACCTACCGAAGAGTACAAAGAGTTTGACTTGCAACTACTTGTTTTAATGACTGTCTAAGGTGAATCTGACGTGACCTCTGATACACTTTGATGTAAAAAAAACCTATTTAAAGGGGTTAAGCCACGGTCGATGGTGGATGCACTTTCGGAATTGTTTCCCATTCCTAAAGGGAGGCAACTCCGCATTCATTGCTGCGATAGCTAGTGCACCTTGATACAAAAGCGAAGATCAACCAAACAAATAACTACAACCAAAATGTACGATATAGAAAGAAAATGAGATCCAATTACGAAAGCTTAGTAACCTAAAGATCTTTACTCCCCTAGAATATAAAACAGAACTCGAAATTGGATGTAATATTGGAGACAACTGAAGCTACAAGTGGTGCTTTCCTGTTGGATTTGGGCCTCTATCATGGGACTATAATGGCACCGGCATTTGCGGACAGAGGTGAAAAACTGCGCTCTGAAACCCTATTTATATATTTTTGTTGCACACTTTTGCTATCTAGACTTGTGTAACTACAAGTCTAGTGCGCACCTGCAAGACATTCTTCAAACATCAATGCCGAGAAATCAATGCAAACACCAACGACTCTGCGTTAATTTTCTATCTCAAGGCCGATTCTGAAGTATCGATGGTCTGAAGAGTGCGTCACCGAGGGCTCCAAGTATACATAATGGATAGGACTCTATCTAAGCTTCTATTTCAGCTGGGTATTGGGCCCATTTGTTCATGGCAGGCTTCAGAATCCGAAAACAAGTAAAGACTCATCTGGTCCTGTCTTAACCCCTCTAAGTTATTCATGAAAAATAAAATAAAAGCATCCAATCCACTATATAAGATCTTGACAGGATTCACTTTTGCAGGTGCAGTCACTTCTAAGTCTACTTCCTGGATCCTGCCGTTCTAAACACAATCTTCTTATAAACTCATTACAGGGCCCGTAAGGTCAGTACAGGCAGTCCAGCCAGTCAGCGTAATAACAGCACTGCAGAATAAATACAGTCAGTCATCCATGCAAGCCGAACACTGCGTTATTCTTATGCCAGCAAACATGCCAGGCAAAACAGGTGCGTGCCAGACAACCAGTCAACTAGTAAGTGTCGGGTTATTAAGTCTATCTGAGCAAGTATCCAGGTGTATGCTAAGGACAACTCCTAAAGTCCCCATTGATTGACCATGAACGGCTGTCTTCGTGTTTCTTTGGTTAAACAATTGTCTGTGAGTTTTTTATATCGTAATGCTACGAAATTGTGTTTGTAAATTTCGAGCCTCACTAACGACTCGTACCAAGGAAAACCTCACAGGCAGTGGGATGCGAAATCATAATCCGTGCACCATTAGTTCACTATTTTATTGATTGGGCTACCGCGAAAGATATACAGTTGGAGAAGCTGTTTATTAGAGGATGACCATCCCCTCCCCATCATGTGATGAGTCTCCCCTCTCTCCTCCATGTAGCATCAGGTAACTTCCGAGTACCGAGGAATCTCATCCTGGATGCGTGTCATATAAACTGTGCTGGCAGATCAGAGGAGATTACTGACTTCTGCTCAGAGGTTACAGAACTGGATCTCACTCAGAATGAGATAAAATCGTGGGACGAGGTAAGTAATGTCTATACATTTACAGGTAGATATAGTGACCACTCAATTTAATTCAACTAGAATATTCAGTTCTTTAGGAGTGCCAGCTGATCTTAGAATGGCTAAAAGTCGCATCTCTTGCTGTGCTCAATGGTGTTGCGGAAATGGCTGTGTGTTTGAATCCAGTTAGCATCATTTGTTTTCCAGTTTGTTTGACTCCTTGTGCTGTCTGATAACATTGTGTCATTAAATATAGGATTCCATTTCAATTGAAGGAAGAACCTCCGCTGGTTCTTACAACTTTCCTTTTGCTAAAGAATCTTATATTGAATATGACTGGAAGATTGGGGGGGGTGGAAATCTCTTTGAAATTCTTGCACTAAATATTTATATGTATCTATATCACTCATGTCATGATAGCTCAGTGGGATAGCTCACTGTCTGTTCTCCCCGTGGCCCGGGTTCAATTCCC
>Ga0224501_10004260_pt1 | contig 11293 bp, 3 predicted proteins | sample SF_Oct11_sed_USG_4_FD_169105 | JGI IMG/M metagenome (GOLD analysis project Ga0224501, IMG submission 169105) | Sediment microbial communities from San Francisco Bay, California, United States - SF_Oct11_sed_USGS_8_1 | ecosystem: Environmental > Aquatic > Marine > Sediment | place: USA...
CCGCGTGCGAGTGACCCAGTCAACTAGCTTTTATAATGTAATAAAAAAATTTACGCTGGGGTTTGCTAAACTCAGTCAGATTGAGATGGGGAAATACAATAGATAAACCATTATAAACAAATACAAAAACTACATAGAATTTAGAATTATTTTTTTAAATGATTAAAAAGAACATATTTAGAATGATAAATAAATAAACAGAAAGTACCAATTGTAAATTCAGGCTGATGTTGATTAGCAGCATTCCTTTTTAATATTTTATATACAATAAGTCAAATTATCATAATTTATTTTAGAAATAATAAAATATTTCATATTGGTGACTGGTGCCGATTGTAGTTTGGTAACGAATCAATGAATGGCCGCAGGCGACCTATTTTCTGGCCGATTTTCCTTTGTTGGATAGTGACATGATGAGTTTTCAAATAGCGTAAAGGCGCATATGGGAAATGATTCAAGTGGTACTCACAGCTAGCCAATACGTGATTAGAAAGAAAATAAGTTTCTCTCCACAAAAGACAATGTGCAGCGTTATGTAACATTAAACAGTTTTGTACAAAAGCAATTGAAATCCAATGTCTTTAGAGCCAATGGCGGGTAATTTTTGATGATCAGATGCAGGGGTTGACTGCTGAAATGGGTTTGCTGCCTTTTCCAAAGTAAATCCAGATGTACAACTCCCGACTGACAAACCACAAAATTTAAATCTTGTCGTAAACCATTAAATTTCATGAATTTTTGATGAGGTGAGTTTAAACAATTTGATACTCTCGACGATACATTGAGTTTAGAGCAAGTCGAAGCTCACTGCCTTAGTAGGAAATATTTACTTGTGATGTAAGATTTGTGCATAGTGTCAACTAGCCATTCCGGTTGATCCGATGGGCTATAAGAATGAACACGGAGTGCCTACATCAGCTCCCAACCCGCATGTAAATGTACATAGCAGAGAATAGCAAACAGTACTGAGCGGATTCTCTTTTCAAATCTTTTATAACAAGTAGCCAGACGGAACAAAAGAGCTGGTGTGAAAATCGATGGCTGAACATGTCCTGTGCAAACCAATACTCAATAGAGGACTGACAGCCGACTGAAAGGCTTTGGGTTATATGCCATTATGAGAATAAGGTCAAATCTACTCCAGCTTACAACAAATACAATTGTACAATCGGTTTGTCATGAGTGTTGAATGAATTCATATAGTTTTACACAGGCTATTGACTATGATATACTACAGACTTTTGTTGAGAAGAATAAAAGAACGTTATATTTCCTGATTGAGACCAACAGTATGAAAGATAACTCCCATAGTCAAATAAATCACCAAAAATTAAGTAAATTATTTAAAAAACTACAAAAAATTACACAAAATCAACTATAAAATCAGATTGATGACTTCTGAATTAGTTAGGTGGATGGATAATAATTGAGTTTTCAGTTGCCGTTGGTCCGCAGTACTAGCCACTGTGTTGCTGGAAGAGGACTCAGGACCCACCAGTGCAAAATCAAAATCTTGAGAACATTCTCCACAAAGGAGAATCAGCTACCCACGAGATGGACGCCATATTAAAAAAAAATTGCCGTTTCTTGGGATGAAACACGGAATTCCATACCGCTACCGAGTCGGAAGGGTAGACAGGGAAGGCAACCAAACTCCGAGTCATAAAAGCACCTTAACCAGTAATGAATGAAAAGGGGTGTGTTAAATTTGACTTCTCTGCCCCTCGATGTAACTAGGCTGAATTTCTGATCTCACGACTTAAGTTACTGAACTTATTGAACACGCTTTATATTTACAGGTACAAAGCTGCTAGGCAATACACAAAGAGATCCCAAAAACAATGATCAAAACTTCCAGTACAGACGGACGGTAAAGAAAGGTTACGCATTTTTAAATTTAACTTTTACATAGACAGAATTAATACGCCTATCAGTGTAACTTGGATAGAGACATATCACATGGTATAACTACAGCAGTGTTGAGAGTAACATTATCCTTTCATTTTGATATCAGTGTTTCTCAAACTTTCATTATTGAGTCGCTATCTAAGTATTTCCTGGGCGAGCCAACCATTTTATGCCGTATAATACATTCTTTTCACTAGTACGTACCAGTTTCCTGTGCCTATCTCCGATGGGAGCTCAGTGCGCGTAGTGATAATTAGAAGTGAGACTGAAGGTCACATTATGGAGAACTGTCTTGTTCGTGTTCAAAATAAAACCAATTTCATCTTTAGCTTGGTTAGTTCTGACTTGGTTGGTGTTTCCTTAAGTGGCTGATCAGTCTTTTTCTGAGCTCTAAACCCAGGATTGCAGATGTGATATCGATGGTGGAAGGGAGCTGGCTGAGCGGTAACTGCTCGTTTTTGTGGGCTCGTGGCAAACTATTAGTAGAGTGATAGAGAGCAAAATAAAATGCAATCTCATCTCAAAGAATCTCAATGAAATTGAATGGCAAGATTTCACATGTTCGCGGGTTAGCCAAGTAAAGTCAGAAATGTTTCAGCCTGGTATACGATTATAGAAAAAGCTCAAATCTCTTTGATCAGTTTTTGCATTGATTGTCAGCAGCTAAACACCAATGCAGCTCCAGACAGAGAATCCGATCTCATTATAAATATAAAAACACCCAAGGGTTAAATATGACCCTGACCTCCATTAAGCGCACTGCAACTGCGGTCCTTCAGCACATGCAGTTGCTGGATCCATGGGTACTGTGATAGATCTATTCTACTATACATGGATAGCATAAATAAGTTAGAGTCTTGTTTTTATGGTCCATGGTATGTGGTGTGATGTTGTACCTAAATCTGTTGAGGGGGAGAAAACAAAACGGCGCCCAAATCTGGACTCGGACTGGCCTTCTGATTAAGCTGGCTCTTTATTCATTACCCAGGGTTCCATGCATCGGCAGTGCCGCAGGGGAAAACAGAATGACGCTGCACCGGGAATTGAACCTTGAACCTCGGGCCCTTAGCCCAGTGTGCCATCCATTAAGTCTAGTAAGCTATCCACTAAGCCTAGTGCTATAGCCACCAAGCCCAGTGTGCTATCCATTAGGCCATCGGTTCATTCATACCATTCAACTAAACGCACCACGTCTAGCCGATGTCCAAGCAGGCCTCATGCAGCAGACTGGAAGTATCGTAGCTTGATTGTGACGTGGCTGGTGACTCCTACTTACTATAGAACATGACACTATCATACAGATATCTCCCATAGAATTCACTGAATAGAATTTCAATATTATTGCAGGGAGGATAGCTATTTGCACTTGTGTAAAACATTAAGTGAATAGGCGGGAATAAAGCTGGACCATTACAACCCTTGCTTTCCTTCATACCACCAACTGTTGACCACTGGCGGCTGGGGATCATTATTCAGTTTAGAGAAAATCGCAGTTTAGAAAACTGTGAAACAATAGAGAGTTTGCGGGGTTTCGTACCCCGCTATGGAACCAGACTTTTACCTATTCCACCTACTAACACAAAATAACTCGCCCGTGAGCCATTCGTTCATTCAGTGAAAACATTGCTCACTTTGGATCGGTATTACTAGTAATTCAGTGCGCGATATGGGTGTAAATATATGAATATGTCTGGTATATTAGTCCATAACAAACTGCGGTAGACTTATTTGTTTGAACCAAGAAGAGGAAAACATATTAGGTATCATCGTACAGAATTTTAAAGAACTTTCGTACAATCACACGGTAACTGGTCTGCATTTGCGAGCCAATGAGGTGAATTCGGGGCCGTTTCCTGTTTACGTATACAGAAACGAAACTCCATAAACTCTCTATTATTTATTTGCAATTGTTATCAAAAATTCGATCGATCGTCCTAAACAGCCGTATTATCTTGAGACCTTGCAAACCAAAGAAAAAATTCTTTGAATTACAAGGTTCTATCTTTGAAAAATATCTATATACAGTATTATAGTTAAAAATGTTACTAGAATTATACTGTCCATCTGTCATTGAAAAAGTAAACTGAAGATTATTGGAGAACTATATCCCTGATCTGATCTCCCTCTGGTGGTAGTAGATCTTTAGCTTATGATTGGTTTGGTAGTTGGCATCTACCCGGATTCTTCATCTGCTCAGCTCATGAAGATTCAGAATCAGAGCGCTTGAGATGCTACCAGACATGGTCTGAAAAGTTCTCTCACGAAAGTAATATATATTTAACTTTGATTTGTAGAGTGAGTGTTTGGGTGCCAAAGCTAAATTAAATGCAAGGTCAGTACTTACAGGAATACCATTTAATAAAATGGTAAATAACATAATGTTGGCTAGTAATGGAGTTTGGGGTTCACAGCGATATCCTTTCCTTGTCATGCCTGGAGTGAGAGAGTTGGCTGCACGCACTCAGGAATAAAATGTTGAAGATTTTTATTTATTTTGACTGCAAGCCACTAATGCCTGAGTGTGCCTTGCGGGGCGATGGCGTTTAGATTAAACCTCCTACTACTTCCCCAACTATTCATAAAAACCTCGACTGCGGTCGCATTAATATCAGCCCAACCACTGGCCGCGAGCTCGATTCGAAATTCCGGGCTAAGCGGTTGGAGATCTTGTAATCCATGGCCTGGCTTGAGGCATATTGACCGTAGTGGGACACATTTTGGTTCAATCAGCACATGTGTGCCTATTCACGTGCGGTTAGAACAATAGATGAGACGAAATTAAGTCTTCCAATTTCGAAGCATGCACAACCAGCTAGCTAGCCGGACTCAAGGATTTGTGTGGAGTGGTTAACACCATTCATGGGCAAACAAAGGCACTCCAAAGTGGGAGTTAACCTCAATCTCTTATGGTGAAGGAGAGTAGTGCTGACTGGTATTCTGTATGCAATAATTCTCTCAGGCAGCGATGGATAATCACAAGCCATCACCAATCATACAAAAACCTATAATACAATTATATTATAGGTACGCAGCTTATGATATAATGTATACAAGTGTATCATAGGCATATGACCCAACAAACAACTGTATGATCTGTATCATTGATGGATGAGCTATGATAAACAAGCCCTGTCTGCTTCCTATCATATCATAACCCCTATAATACACTATTATTAGTCTCATAGTCATATACAAATGGTGGTGGTATGTGATCGTCGATCAATATGCCACTGGGTTTTACAAAAGTATGGACTGTCATATGAAATACAACTATATTCTATCTGTATGTCTGTTATAATTGATACATCACTGCATTTATACTTGTATATGATTTAATAATACTGTTAAATTGTATCTGTATCTCTGGTTGTAGCAAATATTATCGCTATTTACACAACATAACATCAATTAATTCACAAACCTGTAATACGAGTTATGACAATTTACAAAGCTATCTAAACACAGAATGGCTATTAGCAGAGCGGGCCACTGGATACATGGTCTCCCTTCCTGTTGATAGCGGTATCATTTTCCACTCAGCACCATATTAGCTACAAAGCTGCTGCCGTGATTGAAAGGCGACAGGAGGGAGGTAATTCCAACTGTATGGACGGCGAATTGCGCGGACCGACAGAGCATTATCCGGCTGTCGGGGAAAGTCGTTGGATTGCCTTTCACTGATGATATCAGAATTAGGATCTGCACACGGAATAAAAGTGAACTTTCTTATCCGGGTTCCATCTTAACTGGAAGAATGCATGAGAATAGATCAAACGCCCTGACTGCTGTGTGGGAGCCATTCAAGCATTCATATCATTCGTCAGCCGAATGTCAATTTCAATTCCCCATTCAGGTGCGCATAAACAAGCTTGTATAGAGGGACTGGCCTAATCACGATAAGCTTTAGAGATTAGAGTCTTAGCAAGGACTTAAAACTCAATACGAGACTGCCATCAACATTCATCAACAACCGTCGATATAAAAACTCTTTTGTGCTCGGGAAAATTAAGTTTTGAGTTTGAATCAAACAGCACTAAAGCATTGCATAATACTAGAGTTGAGAGATTTTGACGGTAGTCCGCTAGGAATTTCGGTGCATTTCTATAATGTCGTTATGGCGATACGCCCACAGCTAACGATGGTCGTACTGACTGACTGCATGACAATCATTAAACAACAACTGCAGCATTACATAGATAGGAATTTATCATAGCTATCATTAGTTTATTTTAAATAACGCATTACTCGAAACAAAATTACAGAAGAAAAAAATTCAAACACTTATTTCTAACCAGATATGTATTGAGTGATATACATACAAACCACGCATGATTTAATCCCGTGAGCGTATTTTAATCCTATAGCGTCATTTGTTAAAGAAATAATCCAATATTTAGAAAAGTGTCATCTCGATAAAAAGTCAGCAACAGCAGCGTTGATGGTTAGACACCCCAAGATAAACTGAGCGGCCTGAATGTATACTATGATATTTATATCCAAGTATTCTCTACAGAATGGCATAATAAAAATTTATTGTTACGATCCAACAAAGCTGAATCGCGTTGTAAGAAGGAATATTGTGAGGCTTTGCAATAGCACAAAACTTCTTGATAGAAAAGCATTGTATTATAGAATCATTTCTGCTAATCGGCGGACAATTACTTGCATAGAGCTCTCTTAGATGAGCTCAACTTTATTCATTTAATCATTGCAAAACAAAGCTTCTCTAAGAATACTGATTGTCAGCTATTGAATGACGATCAATATCGGCGAGTTTGTAATGAATTGTGCTCATATAATATACATGAATGATAACAGGCATCAAAGGACTAGTTAGCGAGACTGCTGAATCAGGAAAGCTGTGCACTTAGTGACCCCGGGCAGCCGCTGCCAAATTTCTCTCAATCCGAGAGAAAACTAGTTTAATTGGCTAGTCTCTAGGGATTTCAAGTGGTTGGTTTCCCACGCTGTCAGTAATACAGAGTATGGGATACCTGAAAGTGAGGCAGAGCTCTAGGTATCACGAGAGAGGTCCAAAAATCAGGACCTAAGATTTCAGTGATTCTCTGTTGCGAACAGAGTCCTTCGTTTGGAAGGTTACCCATTTTTACTTTTGATGGTACAGAATTCATGGGTCTCCACATGATAACGAGTTTATATTAAGGCAGTACACCCTATGCAGTCTTCACAGAATGTATACACCATGGCAGGTAGCTCTTTGCATGAGTAAAAAACTGGAAGCCGATCGAGCTGCGAGCGTCATCGATTTCCCAAGGATTTTTCAGGGCTCATTTCCGATCTGGCAGCAGCTCTGTTCCATAGCTGTCTCCTGTAAGCTGTCCCAAAGATATGATTGTCTTTCTTTTCACATGCAAAGAATTACCAAGCCAATGTTGGTTGTAACCAGGATGGCTCATGATGTGTTTCATGGCCATCTTACGATGGGGCCTTTTTTACCTAATGTTGCTTCTTGGATGAATTTGACGAAGATAAAAAAACAAAATGATCAATTTGTTATTTTATATGAAGCTGAACTGGGCATTAAACCGGAATCCTTCAGAGCGCTATCCCTTATGCTCCGTGTGCTACCCCCAAGCCCCGTGTGTTATCAGGCCACCACCTAGCATGACTACTCGAGGGTGTATAGTAAATCATGACCTGATGCAGCACCCTCATGACTGAGGTTATTGTGTCTGTATTGAGGGTGAGCAGCGCAATGGATAGACAAAATTGGAATTAAATCGAACAAAAATTAAAACGCAAGAAAAGGTTTGCTGCGCATGTGAGCAGAGAGGATGTAAATATCCTATCCATGCGATGTGAGAGGCAGAGAATCGTCATCATCCTGCTATCCACTCTTCATTCGATGACAACGAGTAAACTCGTTTCCCCGCAGGTGTGTATATAGGACAAGGATTATATATATTTTCAAGTTGAGAAATTCTCCCTTGTTGAACGCTTAACAAATATTTGCAATACAAACACTGCGTAAATGACTGACTTTTGATTCCAATTGCTTTGCAAAATGGCCATAAGACAATAGCTATTGATCAGACTGTATTGAAGGCAGTAATATTTCCATGTTATGGTGTTGACTTGTATGCATGTGAATGGGGCTTACCAATAAATGGCACATTTGCTTGTTGATTGTTAGTATTTGCAGTAATGATGTAATTTTCTTTCATGTTCTGCTAGGAATAGATAGAGTCTTGAGGAGGAAGTATTGAGCCCAGTTCAGAGAAGACTTACTCACTAGGTAACTAGATGGCTCATTCCATTTACTAAGTAATAAGACTAGTAGTCAAGCTGGTTTGGACACACAGGGCATTGCCAGTCAGTGTCAGAAACCCAATGCGCCTAAAACAAAAGCACAATGATGTTAACGGGACTTGAACCAAGCCCCATGTGATAACGTTGCTTTGTACAGCGATGGACTCGCCTACTTACCTCTAGACCATCAATAGTACACCTTCCATAGAATAATACTAGTAAACCGAATCACATAAGATGACCACTACATGGTGCAGGGGACTCGGGTCTGGAGCCGCTATACCATGGTTATGTTACATTTATATAATAGATGAGATATGTCTTTATACATGGCTGAATCTTTGTTTTAATAGAGACATTCGGCCCTAACTTCATCACACATTCATCTTACTTAAGCAATCGTCTGGGAAAACAACCACATCATCATCAAACTGGGCAATATATGAACTTAGTGAAATATCAACATTCGGATTCCTATTGACTCTGGTATTTGCTCGCAGAAATATTATTTATCCTCCGTGTTGACTATGCATCTACTGGGAACAAAAGGGACTTTCACTCGGTGGCTTAGGACAAACAGAGGGTATTTTACCTATGTTTATACAGGTTATATTCCAGGTGGCCACAGACGGTAGCTGAGGAATTTCAAGTCATTTCTGACTCAAACAGCGAAACTAACGGGGAAGCTCGTAGACAGATATATGTAACAGAAGAGTTTTATAGATGATTGCATTACAAGCCTCTTGCAAGGCAATTGGATGCGAAAGGCAGATTAAGATCTCGCGGTCTTGGTATAGGTGTGACTGGTGCACTTTAAGCCTCTATCAGTGTGGAACTTGCAGTTCCTTCAGACAGAATGGTGCCTATATTCCATCAGGCCATGAGGGGCTTTATATACCCGCTGGCAGAGGCGATGTTGAGGAAGATCATAGGGAGTTGCCCTGGAGGCTGAAGTATGCTCCAAACAATGCCTGACCCACAATCGATGATGTGCGTATCAATCAGTAGAAGGCTGCCACTGTATGCAGCGTTTATGATGACATGATTTCAGTACAGGCGCTTAGTCACCAGGGTTTGTTTTGGAGTTATAAGAGTGATGTCAGGGGATCGGCTTTAGAGCCAAAATTCGGCATCACCTGGGTTGGAGTCTAGGAACTCCAGCCCAAAACTTTTGCCACCATTTTATCGCTTGAGATCACTTGAGTAGATGCAAAGCAAACTAAGGTCAGCCTGAGGCCATTACGTGCGTCTCAGAACACTTTTTATAGATGAAAACTGAGCTTATGTGCTTAAACTATAAAAAGCCGGAGTGGTATCGAATAACGTATTACTCTAAAAAAATCATTGATTTCTTCTTAGAAAAACATTTTATTAGACATTTTCAGGGCATTTAACTTTAAGAAACCCACGAGTGCAGTTTGGGTGTAGTTGTAATTTTTCACGCGATAGCTTGTGGCAACAGATTCAATCTTAAGGGTTATCTACACATGTGTTCTTACAGTTTCAATAGTCAGTAGAACACAATCACAACCAATCATCCAGTGCATTGTTTTATTAATTTTAACTAAACAGAACCGGTACACAAAAAGCGTAAAAATATTTCTACCCTAAAAATCTGCGATAATTAAGCATCTGGGAGTAAAAAGCATTATGATTGGTTCATATCATCTGAGGATGGAAAGATTCAGCGACGGTAGGAGTCAAGGAGTCATCATCTCATCTCTGATGGACTGAGGCAACTCTTACCTGGATAACAAAGATCTGAGAGGAGTCAGGTGACAGCGGATACAAAGGAGACAGTGGGTGTAGTCAATGGTGGAAACTAAAATATCAATAAAAACAAACAGTACAAAATAAACAGTGTGGAAATGTGAGTGACGTTGCGTCCCCCAGTACGCAGGCAAAATAAGAAGAGGAGAGCGCCTCTCCTATCCATGCAATATTTAGTCTTGGAAAGTATTTAGACAGAAGCGCTTCTCTCCTCTCAGAGAGTATTCAGACAGGAGAGATGCCTCCCTTCTCTCAGAGAGTACTCAGACAGGAGAGATGCCTCCCTTCTCTCAGAGTATTCAGACAGGAGAGACGCTTCCCTTCTCTCAGAGAGTATTTAGACAGGAGAGATGCCTCCCTCCTCTCAGAGAGTATTCAGATAGGAGAAATGCCTCCGTTCTCTCAAAGAGTATTCAGACAGGAGAAATGCTTCCCTTCTCTCAGGGCATGACGTATTGACCTTGATGAATTCACAGATGTCACAATCACCCCAACCTGTCATATTCATATATAATTCATGGGAAATCATTAGCCAAACATGTCCTGATCTCAGCAGACCATTCCGGCAGAATTATTAATCAAGTGAGCAACAATACCTGTCTATTTGTTTATCAAGATGACATATAAAAACCCTCAGCGAAAGACAATGGTCATGATATTGAGCCAAGGACCAAGACTAATTAGTGGCTAAAGGAGAAGCACCAGATGTTGCCTTTACCCCTTTGGTCTGGCCATATTAACAACGCTTCTGCACCGAAATCGCAAAAAATTACTGTGCATCGTTGTGGATAGAAAGCCAGGACTTTCTTTTGCAGCTAGGGGATTCTCACATAAAAGGTTTTCGGTTGTTTGGGGTGTACATAGAAGGTAAAGGTAGGCATTCAGAGAGGTCAGATCATGTGTTGTGTGGCACTGTAAACATTTGAAATGACTGCTTAGCATTCCAAAACACACTGGTATGGCATACAGCAGAACTGGTACACAATTATGAGTCTCTTTCCCTACCCAGAGCCTGCCGTACCGCTGTTAGTGGTAAGATATTAGAGGAGAGTACTGGTGAGAAAAGGAGGGAAGGGGACTGTCAGCTTTGGTGGCCACAGCTGATGCGGGAGGTCATACCTGAACATTACCAGTTTAAGTTTTCTTCTTCCTGTCCGTTTTGTCAGCATTCCAGTAATAAATCACCTAAAACCGGCAGCAGATTCAAGATGAGAGGGAGGGTAAATCACTCCGTTATAGGGGTAGAGGAGAGGGGACAGGCTACCTTACTTATCCATAGCTTCAAAGGAGGTGAGAAGCTGCTACCTGTCCTCAGCAAAATGAGAATAATGGAGGTGAGGGGTTG
>Ga0224501_10004261_pt1 | contig 11292 bp, 18 predicted proteins | sample SF_Oct11_sed_USG_4_FD_169105 | JGI IMG/M metagenome (GOLD analysis project Ga0224501, IMG submission 169105) | Sediment microbial communities from San Francisco Bay, California, United States - SF_Oct11_sed_USGS_8_1 | ecosystem: Environmental > Aquatic > Marine > Sediment | place: USA...
GAGGGGTTTCGACTATCGGGTACTCGATCAGTCTGTAAGCGAAATTGTTGAGACTGTTCGACGGAGTGGCGCAAGAGTAGTCGGGCCGATCCCGCTTCCCACTCGGATTGAAAAGATTACGGTTCAGCGGTCGACGCATGCCGACAAGAAGTCGCGCGAACAGTTTGAAATGCGCACGCACAAACGATTGCTCGACATCATGGAGCCCACGCCTGAAACGATGGATTCATTGATGAAGCTCAATCTGGCGGCCGGTGTGGACGTAGAGATAAAGTTATGAGACTCGAGTGTTAACGGCTGAATTCTAATGGGCGGCACTCAGGGTGCAATACATAGCACTGGACGAATATGACAAACGGATTGATTGGAAAGAAGCTCGGAATGACGCAAGTGTTTGATGAGACTCGCTTGACGCCGGTGACGGTCATTGAGGCTGGTCCATGCAGAGTTGTCGATGTACGGACAAAAGAACGGGATCGGTACGAGGCGGTTCAGCTTTCGTTCGGTGAAGTGAAAGAGCGTAAGCTTTCAAAGGCGGAACTTGGTCACCTGAAAAAAAATCAAGCACCGCCCAGCCGCATTTTGCGTGAATTTAAGAAGGACGGCGAAACGACGGTTGGACAATTAGTCACGGTTGAGATGTTTAAGAAGGGTGATTGGGTTGATGTGATCGGCGTTTCAAAGGGGAAGGGGTTTCAGGGTGTTGTGAAACGACATCACTATGCGGGTGGTCCTGAATCGCATGGATCCATGTTTCATCGTGCTCCTGGGTCAATTGGAGCCAGTTCATTCCCATCTCGTGTCTGGAAGGGGAAAACTCTGCCAGGCCATATGGGATCGGAGCGAGTTACGGTTCATCGATTGAAGGTCGTTGAGTCACGGTCGGACGAAAACCTCCTATTTGTGCGCGGTGCGGTTCCCGGGGCCGCGAATGGGATCGTTGTCGTGCGGAAGTCGAAGAAGAGCTAGATATGCCTACTATTGATCTGGTGGATTTGCAGAAAAAGAAAGTTGGAACGGTTGATCTCTCTCCGCAAGTCTTCGGGTGTGAGCCTCGTGCCACTCTGGTGCATGAAGCGGTGATTATGCAACGTGCTTGCGAGCGTAGAGGGACCGCCTCGACTTTGCGTCGAGGTGAGGTTAGTGGGTCTGGGAAAAAACCATGGAAGCAAAAGCATACAGGACGTGCCCGTGCTGGCTCGCTTCGTTCTCCGGTTTGGCGCCATGGAGGGAGTGTATTTGGGCCAAAGCCAAGAAGTTATGCCTATTCAATGCCCAAGAAAAAGTATCGAGCTGCTCTCCAGAGTGCGTTGTCGGCTAAGGTAGCTGAGGAAAAATTGTTTGTGGTGTCCGATCTTTCCCTGCAACAGCCGAGGACAAAACTGTTGGCTCAAGCCTTGAGGCAATTCAGTGGAGGCGCTCACGTTCTGGTGATCATCGGGAAATCGCAGTCCGAAATCTTGCAAGCCGCAGAAAATTTGAATGATGTGAAAGTTCTCAGCGCAGATCAGTTGAATGTCTACGACATTGTTCGTGCGCACGTGATTCTCATCTCAGAGCGAGAGCTTGGTCCTGTGAGTGAGGTGTGGTCATGAAGATCGAGATGCATAGGGTCCTGGTTCAGCCGTTATTGACTGAAAAGATCACCGGACTTCGAGAGAAAACCAATACAGTCGGTTTCGTGGTTCATCCCGAAGCGAATCGAGTTCAGGTCAAGCAAGCGATCGAGACCCTGCTCAAAGTTAAGGTTGAGAAGGTCAATCTCATGAATGTTCGTGGGAAGGTTAAGCGGCTCGGTCGTTTTTCTGGTAAGCGGTCTGATTGGAAAAAAGCTTTTGTCACCCTTAAAGATGGTGAAAAGCTGGAGATGTACGAAAGCGCCTAATCTTGATCGCGGTCTGTTCGGATAGAGTCTAGAGGCTAAAGGGGTATCGCATGGGTTTAAAAGTCTATCGTCCAACATCTGCAGGTCGTCGAGGTATGACGGCCGTGGTGTCCAAGGAGCTCACCGAGAAGAAGCCGGAAAAATCATTAACCTCGTTTCATTTGCGAAGTGGCGGACGAAACAATAATGGGCGGACGACAGTTCGGTTTCGTGGGGGTGGGCACAAGCGGCTGTATCGCAGAATTGATTTTCGTCGCGACAAAGTCGGCATTTCGGCAAAGGTTGCGGCTATTGAATATGATCCGAATCGATCTGCGAGGATAGCGCTGTTGAAGTATCGAGACGGGGAGAAGCGGTATATCTTAGCTCCGGTTGGACTTAGTCTAAATGATGAAGTCCAATCTGGTCCACAGGCGGAAATCAGACCGGGGAATGCGCTTCCATTGGCGAATATGCCTCTTGGCACGACCATCCATAACCTTGAATTGAAGGCCGGTAAAGGCGGTCAGTTGATCCGAAGTGCCGGCGGGTTTGCACAGGTCATGGGGCGTGATGGTGACTATGTGCAGGTTCGACTGAAGTCTGGAGAAATGCGGAAAATTTTGGGTGTGTGCATGGCGACGGTCGGGCAAGTCGGTAATGTCGATCATGAAAATGTCAGTGTTGGAAAAGCGGGGCGAAGCCGATGGAAGGGGAAAAGACCGCATGTTCGTGGCGTGGTCATGAACCCGGTCGACCATCCACATGGAGGAGGAGAGGGAAAGTCAGGACAAGGAAATCCGCATCCTGTGTCGCCATGGGGTCTTCCAACGAAGGGCTACAAGACCAGGCAAAATAAAAAGACCGACAAGTTTATCATTGCTCGACGGAAGTCAGGAGTGCGCAATGCCTAGATCGATAAGTAAAGGGGCGTTTATCGACGGTCATTTGCTCAAGAAAGTGGAGCAGATGAATCAGACGAAGGACCGTAGGTTAATCAAGACGTGGTCGCGCCGGTCGACAGTCGTTCCTGACATGATCGGTCATACCTTCGCTGTTCACAATGGGAAAAAATTCATCCCTGTGTTTGTGACCGAAAACATGGTCGGCCATAAACTGGGCGAGTTTGCTCCAACGCGGTTTTTCAAGGGGCATGGACAGGCTAAGACTGAGAAGGCCGTCGCGCTGAAGTAGAAAAATTACCGATATCGGTTTACCGATCACAGGGTTTTCAAGATGACTGAAGCACATGCAATTCTAAGGTTTGTTCGTGTCGCGCCGCGCAAAGCCAAGCCGGTGATCGATATGATTCGTGGCAGGCAGGTACCGATGGCGTTGGCCATTCTGAAGCACATTCCTCGGCATGCCGCTCGAGTCGTCGAAAAGATCGTTCGTTCCGCGGTGGCGAACGCTGAATTGAAGGAAATGGGAGATAGTGAATCCATGGTGATCTCCAAGGCCTTCGTCAATTGCGGTCCCACGTACAAACGCGTGCGTGCTCGATCAATGGGAAGGGCTAACGCAATTCAGAAGCGTACGAGTCATATCACTGTTGTGGTTACAGCACCAGAAGGTCCAGGCAATCGCAAGTAGACTGATTCTCTTTTATTGAGGCTTATAGCGCATGGGTCAAAAAACACATCCTATTGGTTATCGTCTTGGCTACAACTATACGTGGAGTTCTCGTTGGTATGCAGGGAAGGATTATGCCAAGCTGCTCCATCAAGACGTCAAAATTAGGAAGATGGTCAAGGCTCGGTTGTATCATGCTGGGGTCGCAAAGGTTGAAATTGAACGTTCTGGAGATCAAACCAGAGTAATCATTCATACGGCCCGCCCTGGGATCATCATTGGCCGTAAGGGTGCAGAGGTTGATAAGTTGAAGGCCGACCTTGAAAAGCAATACGGGGGGCAGGTCTACATCACTGTGAAGGAAATCAAAAAGCCTGAACTTGATGCCCAGCTTGTCAGTGAGAATGTGGCAACTCAACTTGAGAAGCGGGTGGCCTTTCGTCGGGCCATGAAGCGCAGTGTTCAGTCGGCGCTTCGGCTAGGTGCCCAGGGTATTAAGATTATGGTCGCTGGTCGATTGGGTGGCGCGGAAATCGCGCGAACGGAGTGGTATCGAGAGGGGCGGGTGCCGTTGCACACGCTTCGTGCCGAAATTGATTATGGCTTCGCTGAAGCGCATACCACCATGGGGCAAATCGGAGTGAAGACTTGGATTTACAAAGGCGAGCTTCTTCCTGTTCAGCCCCTGAAAGCAGAATCATCATTAGATCGCCGGTTTGGATGAGGAGATCGAGCCGTGTTAGCGCCTAAGAAAGTTAAATTCAGAAAAATGCAAAAAGGCCGGATGACAGGGAAGGCCTATCGTGGCGGGCAGATCACTCTGGGCGAATTCGGCTTAAAAGCTTTAGAGCCGGGGTGGATCACGAGTCGCCAGATTGAAGCGGCACGTATTGCTATTACTCGACACGTGAAGCGTGGTGGGCAGGTCTGGACACGGATTTTCCCGGATAAGCCTATTACCAAAAAGCCAGCGGAAACTCGAATGGGAAAAGGAAAAGGTAATCCTGAGTACTGGGTGGCTGTGGTGAAGCCTGGTCGGATCCTTTATGAGATGGATGGAGTCACTCCAGAAACTGCTCGAGAAGCGTTTCGGCTTGCGTCTCACAAGTTGCCTGTCGCGACAAAATTGGTTGTTCGCGGTGAGTTTGGCTAAGTTCCTGCCGGTGTAAATAGAGGCCAGGAGTGGGTATATGGCGTTAGACATCAAAGAACTGCGAAATATGACTGTAGGCGAACTTGCCGAGAAAGAAAAGCAGCTTGTGCAAGAGCTGTTCAATCTGCGTTTTCAGTTCGGTACCGGCCGTCTTGAAAATCCTATGCAGATTCGAAAAACCAAGCGGGATATCGCCCGAGTGAAGACGGTCCTTCAGCAGGGGATTGACCAAACTGAAGGGGCGAAGGGGTAAAGGACACTTATGGCTGAAGTGGTGAAACGCCGCCATTGGTATGGCGATGTTGTCGGTAACAAAATGCAGAAGACGGTTGTTGTGGTGGTGTCAAGGTCGGTTGTTCATCCGATCTACAAAAAAGTTCTCAGGCGAGTGACGAGATTAAAGGCTCATGACGAAAGTGGCGTCTGTAAAGTGGGAGATCGGGTCAAGCTTGTCCAGACGAGACCGCTGAGCAAAGAAAAAAATTGGCGTGTCGTGCAGGTTATGGAAAAAGGACAGCCTGAAAAGTAGAAGGGACTTTTCTCCGGCTTCTACACTCGTGATACCCGTAGGAAGATAGCAATGATTCAGAATTATACATATATGGATGTGGCGGACAACTCCGGAGCCAAACAGGCCATGTGTTTTCATGTCTTTGGAGGCACAAGGCGGCGCTATGCATCGTTAGGCGACATTGTGGTAGTGGCTGTCAAGGAAGCTATACCCCAGGCGAGTGTGAAGAAGGGTGACGTGAGTCGAGCCGTAATCGTTCGAACGACAAAAGAAGTTCGACGAGAAGATGGATCGTATATCAAGTTCGATCGGAATGCGTGTGTCCTGATTAATAAAGACGGTGAACCGATTGGAACTCGTATCTTCGGACCTGTTGCCCGGGAGCTTCGCTGGAAGAAATTCATGAAGATTATTTCCCTGGCGCCAGAGGTTTTGTGAATGGGAGCGAACGAGGAGTATCGTGGAAGCACTGAGAAAAAGTAGAATTCGCAAAGGGGATACGGTCGTTGTGGTTTCAGGCCGTGAACGAGGGAAGACAGGCAAGGTACTTTCCGTTGACCTCCGGGCCGGCAAAGTGGTTGTGGAAAAGTTGAATATTATCAAGCGACACACAAAACCGAATCAGAAAGCGAAGCAGGGAGGCATATTAGAGCGGGAAGCCCCACTGCAGATTTCAAACGTCATGTTTTTTTGCCCAGTGACGCAAAAGCCTACCCGAATTGGCATTCGACTGTTAGAAGACGGGCGGCGGGTGCGCTTTAGCAAGAAATCCAATGAGACTGTGGAATAGGGTTAGGTAATGGCCAAGGAACCGAAAAACCAATCAAGTAAATCATCTGAGCGAAAGAGTACGAAGAAAGTAGCTTCACCTCAGCAGTTAGACCAGGGAAGTGAGGAATCGAAGTTCCGTCCACGGCTTCGCGATAGGTATGAACAGCAAGTCATTCCGGCGCTGATGAAGGAGTTTGGGTATAAGAACGTGATGCAAGTACCCAAACTTGAGCGAGTGGTGCTGAACGTCGGAATGGGTGAGGCCATTCAGAATGTGAAGCTCTTAGAGAGTGCCGTAACCGAATTGGGGATGATTACAGGGCAAAAGCCAGTTGTTACGAAAGCGAAAAAAGCCATTGCTGGTTTCAAGCTGAGGCAAGGATTGCCGATTGGTGCCAAAGTGACCCTCCGGAGTCGACGGATGTATGAATTCTTCGATCGGTTGGTATCGTTGGCACTGCCTCGTATCCGTGACTTCCGAGGGATATCCCCAAAAGCGTTCGACGGTCGCGGTAATTACACGCTTGGGTTGAAAGAGCAGCTGATCTTTCCGGAAATCAAGTACGATGAAGTGGCATCCATTCATGGCATGGATATTACGGTGGTCACCACAGCCAAGACAAACGATGAAGGAAGGGCTCTTCTGAAACATCTTGGAATGCCGTTTCGCGCATGAGGATGGTGGGATAGCGATGGTATTTTTAGATGGAAAGGGTAATTTGTGTCACGATTAGCGCTGAGAAATAAGGCAGCGACAACGCAGAAGTTCTCCACTCGGGAGTATCACCGCTGTGGTGTCTGCGGTCGAGTGCGTGGGTATCTTCGTCGATTTCGAATGTGTCGAATTTGTTTTCGCCTGATGACGTTGCGTGGGGAGATTCCTGGAGTTCGGAAATCTAGCTGGTAGCTGGTGTTCTCACGCCGATGGCTGTTAATAGAGAATAGAAGGGGATAGCATGGTTACCGATCCAATCGGCGATCTTCTAGTTCGTTTGAAGAATGGTGCTCAGCGCCGTTTTGAAACAGTCACGGTTCCCACCTCAAAATTGAAACGAGGCATTTTGGAAATTTTGAAGCGGGAAGGTTATGTCGACTCGATCGCAGATGAAGTACGGGATGGTCATCCCGTTCTGAACGTGCGGCTTCGATACATAGCCGAAGGACAGCCTATGATTACTGGGATGGAGCGTATCAGTAAACCAGGGCGCCGTGTCTATGTTGGTAGTGAGGATATCAAAAAAGTTCGGAATGGTATCGGCTTATCCATTCTCTCCACCTCGAAGGGAATTATGACTGATCAGGAGTCTCGCAAGAGTCATCTAGGAGGCGAGGTTCTTTGTTCGGTGTGGTGAGCTGGTTCAATCTCGATTGAAGGATAGAAATACGCTATGTCTCGCATTGGAAAAAAGCCGATTGTCATTCCAGGTGGAGTGGAAGTGAAAGTCGCTGGATCAACGGTGTCGGTTAAAGGGCCACTCGGGAAGTTAGATTGGTCTCTCGTGCACGGGGTGAAGGTGGCGGTCAGTAATGGCCAGCTCATCGTCGATCGCGCAAACGATGATCGAAAGGTGAGGGGATTGCATGGCCTCACCCGTGCGGAGCTGAGCAATATGATTCAGGGTGTTACGAAAGGATACGAACGTTCACTCGAAATTACTGGAGTCGGGTATAAAACTCAGCTCCAGGGTCGGACGTTAAGCTTCAATGTTGGATACATTAATCCGGTGATTTATCACGTGCCGGCAGGTATCGATGTGAAAGTTGATAAGCAGACGCTGATCAACCTCAAGGGAATTGATAAGCGATTGGTAGGTCAGGTTGCAGCTGACCTGCGCGCCATTAAACCGCCGGATGTCTATAAGCAAAAAGGTGTTCGGTATGCTGGTGAAATCTTGCGGAAAAAAGAAGGCAAGACAGGGAAGTAGGAATTGACGATGAATGCGGCAAACAAAGTTCGACAACTTGAGCGACGACGACGGCGGGTGCGACAAGTCATTCTAGGGACGGCCGAGCGACCACGATTGAACGTCTTTAGAAGCACGACTCATATCTATGCCCAGATTATCGATGATATTCGGGGTACGACGCTGGCTGCGGCCTCCTCGCTTGATAAGGCACTTCGTAAAACCCTTACGTCAACTGGTGGAATTGAAGCCGCCAAGGCAGTGGGCAAACTGATAGCGGATCGCGCCAAGACTGCGAAGGTCACAGCGGTTGTTTTTGACCGAGGGGGACGGATATATCATGGTCGTATCAAGGCCCTCGCGGAGGCATCCCGTGAGGGGGGATTGAAATTTTAGGCTGAGATGAGAGCAGAGACGAGTCGAGTGTCGAGTATGGGAATGCGGGTAGGTCTTTTAATGAACGGTCAGCGAACTTAGGACTGAGGGGTACGAGCGTGCGAGTCAATCCCGATGAATTGAACCTGAAAGATAAAGTTGTGTTTATCAACCGAGTCGCAAAGGTTGTCAAGGGTGGGAAGCGCTTCAACTTCTGTGCCCTCGTGGTCGTTGGTGATGGCCATGGGTGGGTCGGTATTGGGAAGGGAAAGGCTGCCGAGGTCCCGGTTGCGATTTCAAAGGCTGTCGAGCAGGCCAAAAAACATCTCGTTCATGTCCCGCTCAAGGGGGGGACGATCCCGCATGAAGTGCATGGTTTGTTCGGGGCGGAACACGTGTTGCTGAAACCTGCGGTCGACGGAACAGGCATCATCGCCGGGGGCGCCGTTCGTGCTGTGGTGGAATTAGTTGGCGCCCACAATATTATTGCGAAAACTCTTGGGCGCGGCAATCCGTTTAATACCGTTCGCGCCACACTCGATGGACTAACCCAGCTTAGAAATTTGGACGATGTCCTTCGCTTCCGCCGGCAAGCAGTGGCCGAAGGGCAGGAAAGGGCAACGGTCTAAATGAGTGCAGCACAATCAACCTCAAAAACTCCGCAATCGAAAGTGAATAACGTACGAGTCACATTGAAGCGTAGTCCAATCGGAACACCAGAGCGCCATCGCCTTGTCTTGCGTGGTCTAGGTCTCCGACACATTCGTCAAACGGTTGTTCGTCCTGATACGCCGCAAGTACGAGGGATGATTCAAAAAGTTGGTTATCTGCTTGAGGTTGGCAAGCCATGAATCTTCATGAATTGGCCCCAGCAAGAGGGGCAAAAAAGCGGCGTAAGCGTATTGGGCGCGGACCGGGTTCCGGTCATGGAAAGACTGCCACCAAAGGGCATAAAGGGATACTGGCTCGATCTGGGGGCGGTAAGCGCCCGGGCTTCGAGGGTGGACAGATGCCGTTGGTACGCCGGCTTCCGAAGTTTGGTTTCACAAACCCATCTAGAGTGGAATATTCCATCGTCAACTTGACAAGTTTTGTAGATTGGACAGGGAGTGAGACGATCACTCCGCAGGCGATGGTTGATGCCGGGTTGGTGAAGCGGAAAAAGCAGCCAATCAAGATTCTAGGTAATGGCGAGCTAAAGAAGTCTCTCGTCGTTCAGGCTCATAAATTCAGTAAATCGGCAGAAGCGAAAATCCAAGCGGCCGGAGGGCGAGTCGAGGTTATCGGCGGTGCTTGAGCGGCTCCTCACCAGCTTTCAGAATATCTTTAAGATTCCCGAGTTGCGTACTCGAGTTCTGTTCACGCTCGGGATGTTGGTCGTCTATCGTGTCGGCTCTCATATCCCGACTCCTGGGATCAACGGAGAAGCGCTCTCGGAATTTTTACAGAAACAGGGTGGCGCTCTCTTAGGGTTTCTCGATATTTTTTCAGGCGGTTCCTTGTCGCGCCTGACGATCTTTGCGCTGGGCATCATGCCCTACATCAGCGCATCGATCATTCTTCAATTATTGACGGTCGTCGTTCCGCACTTGACCAAGCTAGCCAAGGAGGGTGAACGAGGCCGTAAGAAGATCATTCAGTACACGCGGTTTGGAACGATTGGCATCGCTCTGATTCAGGGGTTCGGTATTGCGGTTGGATTGGAGCAAATGAATCAGGGCGCGTTCGTGCTCACCGGAGGATGGGCGTTCCGTCTCATGACGGTGATCACGCTCACGGCGGGCACAGGTTTCTTGATGTGGCTGGGTGAGCAGATCACCGAGCGAGGGGTTGGGAATGGGATCTCGCTAATCATTTTTGCCGGAATCGTCGCGCGGCTCCCATCGGCGGTTGCACAGACTTACAATTTGTACGAGATTGGCCAGCTCAATGCGTTCTTGCTGGTGGCCTTGGGGCTACTCATGATCGCGGTTGTGGCCGCAATCGTCTTTTTGGAAAGTGGGCGAAGAAAGATACCGGTTCAGTATGCGAAGCGAGTGGTTGGACGAAGGGTTTATGGAGGGCAGAGCACGCATATTCCATTGAAGATCAATACGGCAGGCGTGATTCCTCCCATATTTGCCTCGTCGATCATTGCGTTTCCTGCAACCATAGCCGGGTTTTTTGAGACACCGTGGATAAAATCTATCGGAATGCAGTTAGCCCCTGGATCGCTCCTCTACACGTTGATGTATGTCGGGCTGATCGTCTTTTTCTGTTTCTTCTATACCGCGGTTGTCCTTAATCCTGTCGATATGGCTGACAACATGAAAAAATACGGAGGTTTCATTCCAGGGATCAGGCCTGGGCAGCGGACTTCCGATTATATCTACAATGTTCTGACGAAAATTACGTTTGCCGGAGCCATTTATCTTGCGATTGTCTGTGTCATTCCTGAATTCCTTATTTACAAACTGAATGTCCCTTTTTATTTCGGGGGGACATCTCTGCTCATCGTAATTGGGGTCGGGCTCGATACTGCGCAGCAGATTGAATCTCACATGTTAATGCGCAACTATGAGGGGTTTTTGGGTAAGGGGATGGCTCCGTTACGTGGAAGAAGTGGGTAAGACTATGCGGTTGGTGTTCCTTGGTGCTCCGGGTGTTGGGAAAGGTACTCAAGCTGATAAGGCTGCAGCTCACTATGGCATCTGTAAGATTTCGACCGGTGATCTGCTTCGAGGGGCGGTTCGCAATCAGACTGCTCTTGGCCTGGAAGCCAAAGGGCACATGGATCGAGGAGGATTAGTTCCTGACTCAGTGGTCATTGGATTAGTGCGGGAAAAGCTGGCAGATCCATCCAATGCATCTGGGTTTATCCTGGATGGGTTCCCAAGAACGGTTCCTCAGGCTGAAGCACTCGCCAAAGTGTTGAACGAACAAGGTCTGCATCTAGATCGCGTGATTAACTTCGAGGTCTCTCGAGAGGAAATCGTAAGACGTCTGAGTGGGCGTCGGAGTTGTCCCAAATGCCAAGCGACCTATCACGTCAACTTTGCTCCATCAAAGATGGGAAGTGCGTGTGAGCGGTGTGGAGAAGGATTGACTCAACGCAGCGATGATCAACGAGAGGCGATTGAAATGCGGCTCCGTGTCTATGAAG
>Ga0224501_10004262_pt1 | contig 11291 bp, 12 predicted proteins | sample SF_Oct11_sed_USG_4_FD_169105 | JGI IMG/M metagenome (GOLD analysis project Ga0224501, IMG submission 169105) | Sediment microbial communities from San Francisco Bay, California, United States - SF_Oct11_sed_USGS_8_1 | ecosystem: Environmental > Aquatic > Marine > Sediment | place: USA...
CCTCTTTCGCACCAACCAAGCCCTTTTCTCCCAATTACGCGCACTCCCACCGAACTTTGATCGTGGCACTGCAAAATCCACCCCCTCCTTCGGCCACTTCGGCAATTTCGCCGCCACGACTTTTTGAAAAGTTACGCAAAATCAGGCCAACCACCTGGAATAACAGCGAAAACGCTCGCTTGCCGAACAGCAACTCGGACGCCACATTCCCACGATTCCTACGGTCGCGCCCGCCCGACAGGCGTTCAGCTCTCGAATGCGCGTCGGCCCGCGGCGCAGCGGGATCGCTCGGAGGCAACTTTCTTCGCGCGTGCCTGTCGTGGAGCGCGCTCCTCGCGCGTCTCGGAATTGAAGCCCTGCAAGAGAGGCGGGCCCGAAGGAGGAGAACCCATGTCAGCAGCGTTCGTCTGGTTTCACAACAGCAGCGAAGACCCCGGCGCATCGGTCGATTTCTACGAGACCCTGCTCGGTTGGAAGCGCACCGAGGGTCCGCCTGGCATGACCATGTTCGCTGGGCAGCAGGGCCCGTTCGCGGCCGTCGGCGCCAAGAACGGATCGCTGGGCTGGGTCCCCTACGTCGAGGTTGAAGACGTCGATGCCGCAACCAAGGAGGCGCAGAGGCTCGGGGCGACCCTGCTCGAGGCCAAGACCCGGGGACCCGCCGGCGAGTTTTCCATCGTACGCGACCCGGGCGGCGCCGCGATCGCCCTGTGGCAGAAGGCCCGCTGAAGATCCTCGATCCCCGGCGGGCATGCCGATGTCGCCGGCGGCAGAACTTGCTAGGGTGAGAATCGATGCCCGAAAAGGTCACCTACGCGCTGCTGATCTACCGCACGACCGAGGGTGAGCCCACTCCCGAGCGCGCCGAGCGCGCGCTCGTGGGGCATCGGGCTCTGCAGGCCGAGGCGGCGCGCGAGGGCGATCTGCGGGCCGTGGCCAAGCTGGACTCCGCGCGGCTCGCAAAGACCGTGCGCGGCGAGCTGGGCTCCCACGACATCACCGACGGCCCGTACATCGAAGCCAAGGAGTGGCTGGTGGGCTTCTATTTGCTGGACTGCGCCAGCGAGGACGAAGCCCTGAGGCGCGCGCAGCAGATTTGTCCCGTCGAGGATCACGCGATCGAGGTGCGCCCGGTGGAGTGGCGCTGGAGCACCGAACAGGTTGAAAGTGGCCCAACTTCGCGGGTTTAGCAGGCACTCCGGCGCGTCACGCTGCCTTGAAGTGGGCTCGGCTACGTCTGCGGCAGCGTGGCGCCCCGGCGCACCTACTCTCCCTCGCGAATTCACGCCACTTTCAACCTGTTCGGTGCTCTGGGAGCCGTGAGCCCGGGCCACGCCGAACTCATCCGCCGCGCCTACCCGCGAGTCCTCGCACGGGCGCTCGCTCGCACGCGCTCGCTGCCGGAGGCCGAGGACGCGGTGCAGGAAGCCGTCGTGCGCGCGCTCTCGAGCTGGCCCGAGCGCGGCGCTCCCAACTCCGCCGAGGCGTGGCTCCTGACCGTGGCCGTCAACGTGCACCGGGACCGCAAGCGCAAGCAAGCGCGCGAACGCGTGCGGCCGGACGCGCTCGAGGCGCTCGCCGAGATGAGCCCGTGGGTTCGCATCGCCGTCGGAGAGCCGGACGCCCTGCGAGGCTGGAAGGACGAGTTCTTGCGGCTCCTCTTCGCCTGCTGCCATCCCTCGCTCGAAGCCGGCGAGAGCGCGGCGCTGTGCCTATCGACCGTGGTCGGCCTGTCGGTCAAGGAGGTCGCCGCCGCGTTTCTGTCGGAGCCGCGCGCGATGGAGCAACGCCTGACGCGCGCGCGCCGCCGCCTGCGAGAACGTGGTGATCCGGACGGGGACACCCCCGAGCGTTCGCGCGATCGGCTCGAGGCCGTGCTGCGCGTGATCCACCTGCTCTTCAACGAGGGTTACTGGTCTGCAGACGACGACAGCCCGATCCGCTCCAACCTGTGTCGCCTCGCGCTGGGCCTTTCGCACTCGCTGGTCGAAGCGTTCCCGGGCGAGCCCGAGGCCCTCGGGCTGCTCGCGCTTCTATCGCTCCACGACGCGCGTCGAGGCGCGCGCCTTGGCGAGGCTGGCCTGCCCGTGCCACTGCCCGAGCAGGACCGAACGCGCTGGGATGGCGCGGCCATCGAAGCCGCGACGAAGCTGCTGGAGCGCGCGGCGGCGATGTCCCGCCCGGGCACCTTTCAGCTCGAGGCCGCGATCTCGGCCGCGCACTGTCGCGCACCCGCGGCAGAGGACACGGACTGGCACGAAATCGCGAGCCTCTACGGCATGCTCGAAGATCTCCGTCCGACGCCAGCCGTGCGCGTGAACCGAGCCTTCGCGGTGGCCCGCGCGAGCGGCCCAGCGCGTGGCCTCGCGCTGCTCGAGGAGCGGGAGACCATCGACGCGGGCGTCTATCCCTACGTGCACCTCGTGCGAGGCGCCCTGCTGGCCGAGCTCGGTCGCATCGACGAGGCACGGACCAGCCTGGAAGAGGCCCGCCGGGTCGCCCGCAACCGCGCCGAGCGCGCACAGGTGGAAAAGCGAATCGCTCGGCTCACCGAGGATCGCGAAAGGAACACGAAGCCATGAACGCAGAAGACTTGTTCTGGGAGCTGGCCGCCGAGCTGCAGGCGGCCGACCCGCGCGTCGTCGAGGGCACGATCATGAACGGGCGCTGCCTGCGGGTGGGCAAGGAGTTCCTGGCGCTGGTCGACTACAAGGGCTCGGGCCTGGTCGTGAAGCTGCCCAAGAGCCGCGTCGCCGAGCTGATCGACCAGGGCCAGGGCCAGTCCTTCGCGCCCGCGGGCAAGGTGTTCCGCGAGTGGCTCTCGGTGCCCAAGCCCGACCGGCGGCGGTGGCGAGCGCTGCTGCGGGAGGGCGTGGCCCACGTCGCTCGGTAGCCTGCCTCGAACTCGGATTTGGATGACGGAAAACCGAGTGCGGCGCGCGCGGCGGCGTCCCAAGATACGGGGCACGGGCGCGCGCTGGGCGTCCGGGCGGCACGGGAGTGGCGGATGGCGGAGCCTCGATCTACGGAAAGCTCGATGAGCGGCAGCGGCCCCTACCCTGCCGGCACGGGCCCAGGTGACTGACGCCTTCGAGCCGTCTACGAGCGCGTTCACAATTTCCGACCCACCTTGACCCTACTCCTGAGTGAAACACCTCGGCGCCACAATTTCCGACCCACCTTGACCCTACTCCTGAGTGAAACACCTCGGCGCGGCGCCCGCCGGCCTGTCCGAATTCACCGCCCGCGAGCCCCGAACCCCACCCAAGCGCCGCGAACGCCCCCCGAAGGCCCCCTCCCGTGCACGACAGCCGGCCCGCGGCCGCACCGGTGCGCAACGGGCGCTCTGTCCCGCCGCCTGCAACCCCAACGACGCACCACCCGTGCTAGCCGGTGGTCGGCGGCGGCTTCGCCCCTGGGCAGCGCGCCAGTACACAGCACCAGCAGTCCAGCGGCTCGCAGGGCTGGCGGTATCGGTGCCGCATCAGAAGCGTACCGCCGGGGAAGGTCGCTTCGAGCCCCCTGCGGAAGCTCTGCCAGGCCGCTCGGTACTGCCGGCGGTACTCTCGCACGGCGCCGACCGCCTTCTTGTACGCCTCGCGGTCGCCGCCGGCAGCCACCGTCGGCTTGCGGCCTCCTTTGGGCCTGACGTTGTGGGGGGCGTCGAAGGGGTCGGTGGCCAGGATCTTCTTCACGCCAACAAAGCCCTGCCCGGCGCCGCGTGCCTGGGTCACCAGCTCGAGCTGACGCGCGTTGAGCTGCTGGCGGAAGTCCTCCACCAGCCCGGGCAGTGGCCGGTCACCGTACTGCGGCGGCGGAACGAAGCAGCCGGTGGCGACCGCGTGCTCGTCGTCGGTCTGGTCGAAGAAATATTCGGGCCGACTGACTTCCATCGGGGGCTTGAGCCAGTCGGCCGGGCCGTGCAACACCCCGGGCCACTGCTTGTACTTCTCCACCAGCCGATCTTTGACGCAGTTGAGGACCGTGTAGCAGAGCTTGTCCCGGACGGCGGCGTGATTGGTCAGCAGCAGGTCGTTGTAGGACTGGTCGCACCAGATCGTCTCGGTGTAGCGCTCGGGATACTGCTCGCCTAAGTACTCGAGCAGGCACTTGGCAATGCAGCGATCGAGCCATGCCATGAACAGGTCCAGGCGCCCGGTCGTGTCGGTCAGCAGCAGATGAAAGTGATTGCTTTCAAAACAGACCGCGTGCAGCAGCACCCCATACTTGGCAGCGGCGCGGAACAGGCAGTAGCGCACAATCTGGTTGACCACCGGATCAGGCCGCAAGTAGAAGCGGCGCAGATCGCAGGTGCGGGTCACCATCCGGGTCCCGTCCGGGACCGATATCCGCGGTGCGGACTCCCGTGTGTCCGTCGATGCCGTCCAGGTTGTCAGCCTCTCCACCCGCTGCGTCGTAGACCTTCAGTTGGGGCGGCGCGGTGGCGAGCATTCCAGCGCTACCGTCAGTGAGCGGCACCAGCTGCTGAATCTCGGCATCCAACCTCCGCACCCACCCGACGTCGCCCTTTTCGTTCATTCGAACAAGAACCGCATTCAGCCCCTCGTATCCTTCGGTGCTCTCGATAGCGACTCGACCATCATCGCCACCACACGACAGCGGCCCCCAATTCGGCCCCCACCTACCTCTTAGGCACCGCCGCAAAATAAATCAGTTGACTATTTCGATTTAGAGGATCCTCATCGTCTGCATGACGATGAAGCAACGCGCGGCGAAGCAGGAGTCCATCCGACAACGGTACGACAAGTTGAAGGGCACGCTGACGGAGCGCGCGCGTCGACTGTTCGTTGCGAGCGAAGCGATTGCCTTCGGCTATGGTGGCATCGCGGCTGCATCTCGTGCGACAGGCATGGCGGAGAGCGTGATCGGGGTGGGAATCAGGGAGCTGAAGGCGATCGAGCAGGGCACGGCACCGGCTCTGGACCCCAGGCGGAGCCGACGCCCGGGTGCCGGCCGCAAGAAGACGACGGACAAGGATCCGACGTTGCTACCGGACCTGAAGGCGTTGGTCGAATCGACCACTCGCGGTGATCCGCAATCGCCGCTGTTGTGGACGGCGCGCAGTCAACGCAACATCGTGGCGGAACTTGAAAAGCAGGGCCATCAGACGAGCATGAAGATGGTCTCCAGGCTGCTCAAGGAGCTTGGCTACAGCCTGCAGGCCAATCGCAAACGGCTCGAAGGTGCCCAGCACCCAGACCGCAACGCGCAGTTCGAGCACATCAACGAGACGATCCGTCGACAACTCGAGTCCAATGAGCCCGTCATCTCGGTGGACACCAAAAAGAAAGAGCAGGTGGGACAGTATAAAAACGCAGGTAGGGAGCTGCGGGGCAAAGGTGACCCGGAGGATGTCACGGTCCATGACTTCGTGGACTCTGACAAGGGGCGTGCCGCGCCCTATGGCGTGTATGATCTTCTCGAGAACGAAGCATGGGTCAGCGTTGGAATTAGCCACGACACAGCCGAGTTCGCAGTGCAGAGCATCCGCACGTGGTGGAAGGAAATGGGTGCGTCAAGGTATCCCGAAGCGAGTTCCCTCGTAATCACAGCCGGCGGTGGTGGAAGCAATGGCTACAGACTGCGCCTGTGGAAGCTCGAGCTACAGGGCCTTGTGGACGAACTCGGTTTCCCTGTGACCGTCTGTCATCTGCCGCCAGGGACGAGCAAGTGGAACAAGATCGAGCATCGCTTGTTCTCATTCATCACCAAGAACTGGCGTGGCAAGCCGCTCGTGACCCACCAGGTCATCGTGAACCTGATCGCCGCCACGACAACCAAGAGCGGTCTCGTCGTCCGAAGCCGTATTGATGACCGGACATACCGCAAGGGGCGCCGCGTCTCCGACAAGCAACTCGCATTCGTAAATCTCGAGCCACATGCCTTTCACGGTGAGTGGAACTATACCATCCACCCTACGACCGCAGCATGACGACCCGATCTACTTATTTTGCGGCAATGCCTTAGGACGGTTGTGCCATCCGAAAGGGGCGCGGCTTGCGGTAGCAACAGGGGACCGTCGCAGGCTACAAGGACCCGCGCTCAGGGCCCACTCCAAACGAGATCGGGTCGCCGGGCGCCTGGCGCTGGGCAGCCGGCCCGCGCTGGCGTGACGTCACCAAATCACCGACCCCTGCGTGCTACCCACGACCCCGATCATGCTAGTCACCTGTGTCGGTAGTTCTGGGTAAAACTCGCCGGCCCTCGCCGGCCCTCGCCGCGTCGACCGCCCTTCGGGCTATCTCCTCGTATATACTCTGTATGTCCTTCGTCGATTCGCCACGCCGAGGGCCGCCGATTGCTCGCCGAGTTTTACCCAGAACTACCGACACAGGTGACTAGACTGCTCGACCCGTCTGCGACGTTGCCGACGCAGGGTATGTACGTCAGCGTGGCAGACCCGCCAGGTACCGGACCTGGTTGAGGTAGAGCGTCTCGCGCGCCGCGTTCCAGTACATGTACCGGTCGGCCAGATCGCCCGTACCGTCCATCATCACCAGCGTGCCCATGGGCAGCGAGAAGGTGACGATGGCATCCTTGCCGGTCTGCTCTCCCGCGGGGCCGAAAACGGCCAGCGTGGTCCAGTCGGACGGCGCATCCAGCGCAGCGCCATCCAACGTTGCCACGAACTCCTCCATCACGCTGCTGCTGCCGGTGTGCAGCGCGAGCGTGGAGCCGGTCGACAGCCCCTCGAAGATCGGATGTCCCGGCACGCTGACGTCGATCGCGACGATGGCCGTGGCGTCTACCGAGTCGACGCCGATGCCGTAAAGCCCCTCGTTGTCGAAGATGTGCGCCAGGCAGGTGTCGTTGAGATCGCTGTTGAGCGCCAGCATCGGCACCCCCGCCGAGTCGGCCGCGTCGAGCAGGGCCAGGCTCTGGCCGCTGCGCACGCCGAGCCCACCGCCGCTGTCGATATTGTCACCGAAGACGATCGCGCGATACCGGTCGAGCTGCTCGATCGCATCCGAGACCCGGAAGCTACCAGGCCCGCTGAGATTGCGCTTCTGCCCCCCCGGCGTGGCCAGCACGAAGACGTCCTGCGCATAGTCCGACTGCACGCCCTCGGTCCAGTAGAAGCGCCCTTCGATCACGCGTGCCCGGTCCTGGGTCCCCGGGCCGGAGGCCAGTGCGACCGACTGCGTGGTGTCGAAGTCGTAGGCCATCACGTCCGCGCCGTCGGTGGGGTGTTGCTCGGTCCAGGCCACGAAGGGCGTCTCGACCCACGGGTTGAGCAGGTAGTTGCTGCCCGTCGCGACAGTGCTCTCGGAGCCAGTCGAGAGGTTGCGGATGATCAGGTTGTAGGTTCCTTCCGGTTCCTCCCTCGTGTACGCGACGTGGGTGCCGTCATGGTGGAACTGGATGGCAGCGCCGAGCGTCGCGCCCATACCATCGGAGAGCCGGTAGCTCTTGAGGGTGGGTGTACCCGACGAGCGGTCAAACCAGAGCGCGTAGTCGCCGGCGGCCTGGTGCTGATTCTGAAGGCCCGTCGTGGTGTCGATCGGGAAGCGCGTGCCGGTGGAGATGCGGTAGCCGTAGATATCCTCTTCGCCGGAAAGATCCTCTTCCTGGTAGACGACATAGTCGCCCGCGAGTTCGGGCTGTTCCTCGATCACTTCGGGGTCGTCGATGTCGAAGGTGGCGCCGTCGGAGATGCGGTAGCCGCGAATGTTGCGGTCGGTGTAACCGGGCAAGATCAGCTCGTGCCACACGACCCAGTCGCCATCGGTCTGGGGCACCTGCTCTTCGTGGCTGGTGTTGGCGATCACGACCTCGACGCCGGTCGAGATGGTGTAGGCGTAGATGTCGCCGCTCGTGCCCAGGGCGCGGTTGTTGGAGAACACCAGCCGGTCGCCCGAGGCGTGGATGCCCGCAATCTGACCGCCGTGGGGCGCCACCTCGATGCGACCGCCGCTGCCCTCGGCCACGAGGACTTCGGGTCCGCCCGCGTTCTGCTCCCAGGCCACGAAGCTGCCCGAGGCCACCGGTTCGAAGGCGTTGAAGCCGTAGGGCGAGTCCACCTCCCAGCCGAGACCGGAGACGATGCGATCGGTGAGGCCGGGTGCGAAGTTGTCGCCCACCACCAGCACCTTCGTGGTGCTCACGGTCACGGTCACTTCATCGGCCGCGCTGTCGAGTGTGCCGTCGCCCACCACCAGGCTGAAGACGTAGGCGCCTGGCAGATCGGGCACGAAGCCGGGGCTTGCCGTGGCGGCGTCGCTCAACAAAGCCGTGCTGCCAGCGGGAGCGCTCTTCAGCTCCCAGTCGTAGGTGAGCCCGTCATCCTCCGGATCGCTCGAGCCCGAACCATCGAGACTGAAGGCCAGGTGGGTGAAACCGCTGGCGTCGGCGCCTGCGTCGGCAGTGGGGGCCATGTTGACGGCGCCATCGCCCGCGTCGCCATCGCCCGCGCCGCCATCGCCCGCGTCGCCATCGCCCGCGCCGCCATCGCCCGCGTCGCCATCGCCCGCGTCGCCATCGCCCGCATCGCCATCGCCCGCATCGCCATCGCCCGCATCGCCATCGCCCGCATTGCCACCGCCCGCGTCACCGTCACCCGGGCCGCCATCGCCCGCATCGCCGTGCCCGGTGCCGCCGTCGCCGTCGTCCGCGGCGTCGTCGCCGCCGCCCGACATGTCATCGCCGGAGCACGCCAGCGTGACGAACACGAGCCCCACCCATCCCATGAATAGCAAAGCGCGTAGAGAAGTCATGGAGGAAGCGTAACGCCCTGGTGCCGGAGCGAACAGCCCTGCGCCCGCTGCGGAGGGCCCGCACCATGCTCCAGCCGGTCGAGGAACCTTGCCGCCAGGCCATGCCCGCCGTCTCCGGGCTTCAGCTCACGTTCATCACCCGCTCGGGACCGGCGACAGGCACGCCCCGCCGGTGCGGCTGCGGCCCTGCACGCTCGCCTGTATGCTCCGCCTGGGGGGCTGGAACGCCTGCCGAGTAACTTTCGTGTCTCGTATCTCGCGCTCGTGTCTCGCAGTCGTGGACACGGACGTGCAACGAACCTCTACCACGCTCGACACCAAGTCCCCCGGCGTGGGCTACCGCTCGTCGCCGAGAGCGATCAACGCGGCGACGAGCACGAGCAAGTAGGGTACGTCGACGGGCTTTTCCGGGCAAACGCTTTCTGCGAAGCGATCGGGCAGGACCAGTCCCGGGGCGTAACCCGACAGGAACATGATGGGCCAGCCGCGCGCGGCGAGCTGATCGGCGATCGGGCCGTCGTCGTCGCGCGAACCGGTAGCCGCTTGGGACTCCGGCGCGCGGGTCGAGCGTCGAGGACGCAACAATTGGTCCCGTGGCTTCAGGCGCTTGCGCCCCACTGCGCAGCGAGGCCGCGCGTACTCGGGCTCCGCGTTCGCCAGCGGGTAGACTCACCCATCGAACCCGCGCTCAGCCCGTGTCGAGCACGATCGCGAAGTGGTGGCCGGTGATGGCCAGGCCCTCGCGCTTGTAGAAGCGATGCGCGTCCAGGCGCTGCTGGCCGGAGTCCAGATGCAGCTGCTGGCAGCCGTGCTCGCGGGCCCGCTGCTGCAACCACGATAGCAGCGTTGCGCCCAGTCCCTCGGAGCGATGGTCGGGGTGGGTCACGAGGTCGTCGACGTAGAGGAATTTTCCCCAGGCCAGGTTTCGGCCCATGCGATAGCCCGCGACGGCAACGACCCGTCCGCCGCGCTCGATGCACGCGAGGCGGTAGCCGTCGGCGTACTGGGCGCGCACTCGCTGCAGAAATGCTTCCCGGGTCAGGTGAGGTCGAAGCGAGTGCAGCGTCTCGAAGCAGGCTGCCTGCTCGTCCTGGGTTTGAGCGATGCGCGGAGTCACGACTCCATCTTCGATAGCACGTCGAGGGCCGTACTTCACCCCGAGGTCGCGCGCCGGGAGCGCAGCGCCTCCCGAGCGGCTCGAGCCATCCCGCCCCGCCGCAACCGAAGCAAAAACGCCCACCCAGAGCCGAGCCACACATCACCAGAGCCCCGCTCCGGCAGCCGGCCAACACCGACGCGGCAGCCCAAACCACCCCCGCCCGCCTTCTTCACGGTGCGGTTGTGTGCCGCCACCAACTCGCTGACGCGACCGCGGTTGTCCTCCACCACCTCGCCTTCGCCCTTGACCGACAGCTGCATGATGCGCAGTGCCGCAGGCTGCGTGTCCATCGTCAGCGGCCAGGTGGTGCCCGTGCCACGCACCACCTGGCCCTGGTCGAGTTCCACGCGCCAGGGCGCGCGGGTCGGCGTCAGCCCGTCGCTGCACTCGATGAAGCGGGTCGCACGGTGCTGGTTGTCCACGTCCGGCAGATCGGGGTTTTCGTCGAAGATGGGATCGATGGTCATCTCGCCGGGGCTGAGGGTGGTGTAGAGGCGCGTGACATTGGGTCGCGACTGCAAGAGTTCGTCGCTGTCGAGCACGGGCTCGATCACGTTCTCGAAGAGGCCCTGCAAAAGAGCTTCGGGATCGATCACCACGCCCTCGTTCACGGGGCAGGACGGATCCGTCCGACCCGTGCGAAAAAAAGCCGAGTTGATGCACGACATGCGCGAGCTCATCGAGGGCCAGATCCCGGTGCCGCAACCGCCGCCGGCCCCCGCGGACGATCCCTGGCCGTGCGATTGATCTGACCTAACCAGTGCCGCATGGAGCGTGGATCAAAGAAATCGTGCCATCTGACCGGCAAGGAGGGAGGGCTGAGCTGCGAAGGCGTCGAATGTTGAGCAAAGGGCCGCATCCCGTTCGTCGCTATTTCGAAAGAAGCGGTTGTGGGTCGTCCGTTTCTTGGTCTCCTTCCACGCGCCCTCGATGGCGTTGAGGTTCGGAGAATAGGGCGGGAGTCGGCATAGCTCGATGCGATGGTTGTCGTTGCTGAGCCACACTTTGCCCTCCGGCTTGAGGTTGTGGCAGGGGCCATTGTCGATGATGAGGAAGATCTTGCGCCGAAAGCGGCGCACCAGCTGCTTCAGGAAGTCGAGGAACGTGTGGGATTTTTTGCCGCACATCGGAGGGGTCGCTCGCCGGCTGATCATCGTCTCGCCCCAGCGCTTCCGCACCAAGCGCCAGCTCTGGAACTACTGCGGCTTGGGAGTGGTGATGCGAAGTTCGTCAGACTGGATCAAGGGGGCCGACGGCTGGCAGCGCGACACCGTCAACCGAACCCGTGGTCTCAATCGCAACTGGGGTCGCCGACTCAAGCACATCTTCAAGGGCGCAGCGACGACGGTGATCATGGGCAAGGATGGACCCATGTACCAGAGCTACCTCAACGCCCT
>Ga0224501_10004263_pt1 | contig 11290 bp, 14 predicted proteins | sample SF_Oct11_sed_USG_4_FD_169105 | JGI IMG/M metagenome (GOLD analysis project Ga0224501, IMG submission 169105) | Sediment microbial communities from San Francisco Bay, California, United States - SF_Oct11_sed_USGS_8_1 | ecosystem: Environmental > Aquatic > Marine > Sediment | place: USA...
TTTAACTAAAAACAACATGTCCACAACTAAGCTTAAACGTTAGTGAAGATAAGGCGACAAGCCATCAATTTTTAAGCCGACATTCACGAATTAGGGTTTGAGACCGGAGAGGTATCCTACCCAAAACCAGAAAGCTTCTACATACACATATTTCGATTCAAAACAAAACATCTTCTCTTTACATAGTTTTCCTTGTACAAATCTATAGGGTCTAGTTTTTGTTTTACTGAATTTTTATGGGGTGAGTCTGAATTTGTCTCTTGGATAAAGCGTTACTTCTCTTATGTTCTTTTTCCCAGTCAGCATCATTGTCAGCCTTCCCAAGCCTATAGCCCAGCCCGCATGGGGAGGCATTCCATAGTCAAAGGCTTGCAAATGTGATTTGAAGGATTCTGGATTCAGATCCTGCTCTTTCAACCGTTTTGTTAGAAGCTCTTTAGACGCAATTCTAGTTCCACCTGAAACAAGCTCAATCCAACCCCACATCAAATCAAAACCTTCGCAAAGTTCTGGGTTGTCGTCGTGTGGTTTTATGTAGAAGGCTTTCAAGTCGGTTGGCCAGTCAACTATGAAGTAGAAGTATGGGTGAATTTCGCCCAATGTTCTGAAGGCCGGTGTTGATATGTCCTCTCCCCAAGGGATTTCAACGCCTTCACGCTTCAAGTCCTGCAGCACATCCTCATACCTTAAGCGTTTAAAGGGCACCTCTGGTACTTCTATGCTGTGTTTTAGCGTTGCCAGTTCTTTTTTGCATTTTCTATTAACGACCTTGCAAACATGTTGAATTAGTCGTTCAAGCAGCTGCATCACATCCTCAGCCGTTGAGAAAGCCTGCTCAATATCTATTGAAACGAACTCACTTAGATGAAGCCCCGTATGTGATTCCTCAGCCCTGAAAAACGGTCCTACTTCGAACACCTTTTCGAAGCTCATGACAAGCTCTTCTTTATATAATTGCGGGCTCTGAGCAAGAAACGCCTTCCTCTCGAAGTATTCAACAGGGAAAAGGGCTGCGCCCCCCTCTGTTGCTGAGGCGATAATGCGTGGGGTGTGTACCTCTATGAATCCTTTTTCAAAGAGGAAATTTCGTATTGCATCTACGGCTGTGTGTTGAATTTTGAAAACCGCTATTTTTTCTTCTTGGCAAAGGTCCAACGCTCGTGCGTCCAGCCGAACGTCCAAGTTTGCTAGCGTTTTTCCAGTTATGTCTATTGGCAAACGGGGTGTGGCTGTGCTGAAAATCTTAATCTCCTTCGGTATCACTTCGACCCCTCTGGGCGTCATATCAGTTTTCTTCACGATGCCTTCCACGCCGATGCTGTACCTTTTCTGTAAAACATCAGACTTCGACAACACTTCATTGCCTATCCTTTTGCGTGGCACCGTGATTTGTATTGTGCCTTCCCTGTCCTGCAATATTATGAAACGTATTCCACCTAGATCCCTTACTTCCTGAACCCAACCGAAAAGCGTGACCTCTTCGCCGTCCATTTCAGGTTTAACATCCACAGAATGGTGCGTTCTACGCCAATCACCAATGGAATCCAACCTCATGAGTTCACGCTCACGTTCAACTAGTCTGCAAACTCCACGCGCAGAGTCATATTCCGAACTTTACGGGCGATCTCCTTTAAAGCCTTTACATCAAAAGGCGGCTGCCTGCCACGCCTCTTCATCAAGATAACCCTTGTCTCCGTTGTCCCATCAGGAAGCCAAATGGTGTTTATCGTCACTATGTCTAAGGGAGCGAACAGATCCTCCAGAAACTTTCTGTCATCAGCGCCATACTCCAGAACGCGAACAGCCCTACCAGTTTTCGCACCCAAGGCTTTAATGATTTTCCCACCATAACCCAAAAGACGAGGAACATCACCCCGCCCAACAATTACAGCCAACGTCCGGTCCACATCCACAGTCCTATGAAAATAAACGTTCTGAAGAGAAGGATATCTCTCCTCCAAGGACAAGAGTAAGCGGGCGATTCTTAAGTCTAATTCGCTTATCTCGCCAGACTTAACTTTCGCCAAACACTTTTGACATAGTATTCCACTTTTCAAACAGAAACTGCATAGTACCGTTTTCACCTAGAAAACGCCCTCCACAAATAAAGGAGGGGCGGCGGAGCTTTGCGCGTTTATGCGGAAGCACTGTTTAATGTTCCAGCGTTATCTCGATTGTGCTGACGTTTGTGGGCGTGCCACCCTCTTCTCTGGGTGCCATTTGCTCAGTTCCGATGCCGATCTTCTTGATTTTCACGTCTGGTAGGAATCGGCGTCTGACAACCTCGACGACATCAACCGCTTGACTGATTGATCTCCCTCTTGCCTTGACATTTACTTCTTTTGCTCCGCCGTGAAAGAGGGTTATGCAAGCCAGTACATAGTTCATTACTGGCTTTCTCCCGATCAACACTGCATTGCTTTCAGACATTTGTACCGCCTCACTCCTCGTTTTCACTTTTCTATGGCTTCATAACGATTTTTATCGACAAATAAATACGTTACGGTTCCAAGTTCTACTCAAAAGATTCAGAAGTTAAAATCGCACGTTTTTATCGCTTCTGTCCTTGCTAAATGTTTAAATAATCCGTACTATTGTAAAATTCAAACTTAACAAAGTTATTGAGAAGAGAAACATCTTGGAAGCGCTTACAAGACGCTCAATGCAACTTCTTCGAATGCTTTATGAAAAGGGCAAGTCAACAAATACATATTCGTTACACGTGAAGCAAAGCGACTTAGCGAAACAGCTAGGCATAAGCAGACAAGCATTAAACGTGCACCTACGAAGACTCAGGGACCTAAACCATATACGGACTGGCAGGGGCTTCATAGACGTAACCGAAAAAGGATTAAACGTGCTTGGAGTGTTCTCAACCCCAGCGTTCGTATTCATAAAAGTATCCCCCGGAAAAAGAGGCGAGGTGTACAAAAGAATCAGAGAACTCACCGTCCAAAAAGCATTTAGGGTTGCAGGAGACGTTGATGCTCTTCTAGTGGTTGAAAGAGGCAAACTCGACGAAGTATTAAGGAAACTTTCTTCTATCGGTGGCGTAAAGGATACAAAATCCTATGTTGCTATAGAACCGATAAGATAGGAGAAAACTACAATGAAACTTTTTGAATACGAAGCAAAAAACATACTCGCAAAATACGGAGTCCCAACGCCCCAAGGTGGACTAGCAACAGACGTAAGCCAAGCCCACGAAATCGCAGTCAAGCTAAAACCACCATTCGCCATAAAAGCGCAAGTGCTGGTCGCTGGAAGAGGAAAGGCAGGAGGGGTACTCTTCGCGGATTCAGTCCCGGAAGTGGAAAAAGCCGCAGAAAAACTGTTGAGCATGCGGATAAAGGGCATTCCAGTCAGAAGCGTGTGGATTGAGGAGAAAATCCAAATAAAGAAGGAGCTTTACTTCGGCGTAACAATTGACAGATTAAACCGAAGCTATGTCGCAATCGCTTCAGCAGTCGGCGGAATCGAAATAGAAGAAATAGTCACAAAGGCCCCGGAAAAAGTCACAAGATTTTTGATAAACCCACAACGTGGTTTTCGTTCCTTCCACGCCCGCCAGATCGCAAGAAAAATGGGATATACCCGCGGCCAGCTTTCTAGGCTGGGAAAAATTTTTGAAAGTTTGTACAGTGCTGGCATGGATTACGATGCAGAATTGATTGAGATGAACCCTCTAGCAGAAACTCTTGAAGAGAAGTTTGTTGCAGCAGACGCACGCATAATAATAGACGACAACGCCCTCTTCCGTCACCAAGAATACAAAAGAAGGCTTTTGGAGGGCGAAGGCGAACTAGCTCCGCAAGAACTAGAAGCCATAAAAAACGATTTAGCCTACGTCAGACTAGACGGAAACATAGGTGTCATCGGCAACGGAGCAGGCCTCGTAATGGCGACATTAGACACAATCCAGTACTACGGCGGAAAACCAGCCAACTTTCTAGACGTCGGCGGCGGAGCAACATCCGAAAAAATAGCCGCATCCCTCAAAATTGTACTATCAGACCCAAATGTCAACGCGCTTTTCATAAACATTTTAGGCGGAATCACCCGCTGTGATGAAGTTGCAGTGGGAATTCTAAAAGCAAGAGAAAAGGTCGGAGTAACAAAACCCATGGTTATCAGGCTTGTGGGAACAAATGAGGAAGAAGGAAAAAGAATACTGACAAAAGCCGGGATACACGTGCTAGAGAGCATGGAAGAAGCCGCACAAAAAGTCGTCGAAATATCTGTGTAGAGGGTAGGATGCCTTGGGGATAATAGTTGACAAAAACACACGCGCAATCGTTCAGGGCATAACTGGAACCCAGGGAAGGTTCCACACCAAGCTTATGCTGGAATATGGAACAAAAATTGTTTCAGGCGTAACCCCTGGAAAAGGCGAAACCCAAATCCATAACATTCCGGTTTATGACACGGTTGAGGCGGCCCTAGAAAAACATTCAGCAAACGCCTCAATAATCTTTGTCCCAGCTCCATTCGCTGCAGACGCAGCCCTAGAAGCACTGGAAAACGGAATAAAAATCATTGTGATAATAACGGAACACATCCCAATAAAAGACGCAGTAAACGTGATGACATACGCCAGACAAGTCAACGCAACAATAACAGGACCAAACACTCCGGGAATAATAACTCCAGAAAAATGTAAACTTGGGATAATGCCCGTCCACATCTTTAAACCCGGCGGCGTAGGCATTGTTTCCAGAAGTGGAACACTTACATACGAGGTAGCCGCAAGCCTAACCAGAAACGACTTGGGGCAGTCTACATGCCTAGGTCTGGGAGGAGACCCGATAACAGGCTTAAACTTCGTAGATGCGCTGAAAATGTTTGAAAAAGACCCTCAAACAAAGGCTGTAGTTTTGATAGGGGAAATAGGCGGCAACCTTGAAGAGTTGACAGCAGAATACATTGTGAAGGAAGAGTATCCCAAACCAGTTGTAGCCTTTATAGCTGGACGTTCCGCTCCACCCGGGAAACGTATGGGGCACGCCGGTGCAATAGTTATGGGCAAGGCGGGAACTGCTGAAAGCAAAATTGAAGCCCTCAGGAAAGCCAATGTAAAAGTAGCCGAGAAACCAAGCGATGTTGCAAAACTATTGTTGAACCGTGTTAGTGCTTAAAACCTATTTTGTCGAGTTACCATGTACAACTGCAAAATCATGAAGTGAGGGTACGAGTCATAACTCGTGAAAGAGTTTGAATTCTTCAGAAGTTTCTTTTGACAATCGTTTTCACAGTCTCGTAAACACATATCCCTGTTATTATACACATTATTACTACCGAGAAAGCATAATCTCTTGATATTATGCGGGGTCTGAAAATTAGCAGTTGAACAACGAGAGCTGCTATCATGAACAGAGAGTAGAAAAAGTATGTTGGAATTAGCAGTTTTCTAACTTTGATGCGATTTCGAAGGAAGATCTGATTCGCCACGTACCCCTCTTTGCACTTCTTGACTATACCTGTTCTTTCAAGTTTGTTTATATGGTACAACACTAATGAGGGTGTACTCAACTTCAGTGATCTCTGAACGTCGCGGATTCCTGTTGGTCCATTCTTTAATATGTACTTATACACTTTCCACGTTGTGCCCTTTAACAAGGCTTCCATGTCATCTGCATTCATTTTTCTCATGAAGCCATCTATTTTTGTTCTATATTTGTATGCCGATGTTCTAAGTTCTTGAACTCTTATTCAAAAACGTAGAATTAAGTACAAGTTTAACGTTTAGAAATTTTTGATGAAAAATGAGCGGATACAAAAGAGATTTAGCGAAAGTGGCGATGGTGCTTTTGCTTGTCGCTTTGATTGGCGGCGTGACCTATTATCTGTTTCCACAAACTCTTTTTGAGCCTCAGCCTCGACTAGCTTTCTCCTTCTTGTTTGGTCAGGGAAACATAGCGTCAACTGACTCCATGGGGAAGAGTGAAACCGTTTACTTGGAAGTGTTGGAAATCGGGTTCGATTTTGCGAATGGTTCAACAACTTTTTTACCTGAGGGTAATCTGCTCGCGCAAGATTTGAGCGACATATACCCAGATAAATACAGTGGAGAGGTTGTCGCTTCGTCGCTTCAGAGGATTAGAGTGAAAGTAACGCCTTGTTACGCTGTAGCTTCTGATGTTGATTACACTTTGGATGCGATGAGGAACAGCACCATTCATGCATCTCTTAAGGGTGAAGAAGTTGTTGACTTGGGTGTTTTTGAGCGCGCGAACTACATAGAGAAGTATGTCGGTTACTCTAGTAACAGGTCTGCGATTGTTCACTGTTATTCTGTCGATTTGTCGTCTTCTGGATATTGGTCAAGAGAGAGTATCACGCCAGAATTGGGCATAGACGTTGCTGAATTGTCCGTTGTCCTAGCTGGGTCTGGAACCACTTTGATCACTTTCGATGCCATGCACAGCGTGCATTTGAAGTATAATATAAAATCAACAGGCGGTACAGAACAAGGAGAAACGGATTTGTCGTGGGAAGGAAGAATGGGAACATTCGAGATCGTGTATGCCCAAGGCAGGATCACACGGATAAGATATGAATTTACAACGGTCAAGTTACTTTTGCTAATAGCGTAAAGCCAAGCATATATGTAGAAGACAATATTTTCTCTTTTTCAAGACATATGGGTAATGTGTCCAGGAAGGTTGAAACCGAGGATTCATTAGACCTTGGTTAAAGAGACTCGACGGGTTTTGGGTTTGAGATAAGACTTTGAGAGCGGATGAGTTTAGACCGAAATAGCCTCATGAGACAATTGAGTTAGCGGGCCTTCTTAAGAGGAGAAACATGAGAAGAACGCGTGATTTAGGCTGTGGAGCTGGAAGACTTCGTTTATCTGGCGAAACTTGGATTTGAAGTTCCCGGAACAGAAATCTCAGAAACAGGTTTAATGGAAACAAAAAGCGCCTCAAAAAAAGAAGGATCGATAGCTGAACCGATAAGAAGTTTCAGCAGAGAGAACTTCAGCCTTCTAGGCTGACCTGAGGAAGCTTTTCCTCTCAAATAGCCATAACAAAAAGTATATTTGGCAGTAAATCATCTGAGTTCTAACCACAACAGAGGACAAAGCAAATGCCAGTAATGGATCCGATTAAAAAGGCAATCGCCCAGAAGCACAGGCTCTACATGAAGATCTGCCGAAAATGCGGTGCAAGAAACGCTGCAAGCGCCGTTAAGTGTAGAAAATGCCGAAGCAAGAACTTACGCTGGAAGAAAAGAGAGCTCGTAAAGTAGCTTTTCATCACCTTAAACCTTTTAAAGATTCTTTAGCTAAATTGATTTGTCACCGAATACGAAAGCTACATACATTCAAAAGATTCTAGTTATTCAATATCGTAACGTAATTGATGTCCTGGAAGAGAAAGAAGACGAGAGAAGAAAACAACAAAAAACGAGAAGAGAAAGAAAAAGAAGTGAAATCACGCTAATATCGATTCTCTTGGAACCCTCTCTCCTTTTTCTATAAAGAAGACATGAAGTAACCAATTTCCTTTCTTGAATTACAGAATATCTAACAAAGTTTCAATGTTAAAGGAGGTGTTTGCACAACCATTTTTTATTAACGGGACAGCTTGGCCGACTATCCCTGTACCTTTCAATGTTTTTCCACCCAGCTTTGTTTCTTCACCGCATGCGACTCCTACAACACCCTCGTAATGTCTGGTTTGCAAGATTTTTGGAACACAAGAACCTCCAGGCAAGATGTAGATGTCATAACCCTTTTTTTCAGCAAGAGACACAGCCTTATTAACTAGGCAGTCAGGAGAGCAGTGCGCGCAAATATAAGATGGAATACTCGGATTGAAAACAGCTTTACAACGATTATCCATATGCTTCCTGGAACAGTGCGGCAGAAAAAGCGCTCTTTTGCTTGTTTGCACGAATTTTTCTCTTTCTAAGAGGTTTCTAGCTTGTATTTCTATAAGGTCTTCAAGGAGAAGAACAGCGTCAGATAGGTTAAGGCCTGTTGCCTCTTGAATTTTGAATCTCTTTATAATTTCGTGTACGGCTCTGCCAACTTTTTTGTGCATTCCTTTTTGGTAGCCAACTTTAGTGAGCTCGGTAAAGAAGAAACGCGGAATCCGTGAAAGATCAAATGTGAATTTATATGGCATAACCTACATGATAGACAAGTAGACTTTTAAGATTAACTATTGACATTATGGTTGGTTTTGAGGGAGGATTTTTCTCCATATTAATCCCATTTCTCGTAATCTCATTTTTGTATTTCTATGTTATCCCAGTTGAACTCTTTTAGGGCGTTTATCGCGCAGTCTATACAGAGCTCTTCGAATCTTAAGTGTTCACAAGCCACTTGCCAGTGTGTATAGTCTTTTTTGTCTCCTTGTACTTTGAATTTTATTCCTTTAACTTTTACGTAGAACGGTTTCATTTTTTGCATCTTCTTTTCGTCTAAGATATTTTTTGCAAATTTTACATGAGCATGTTTTTCAGTAATGGCATGCGTATCTGCATCGTATTTTCCCTTTCTTGAAGTAGAAGCATATTGTTTTTTCCTTGCTGGGCTTATCCCAAAGATTGGGAGGATTTTCTCTTCTTTTGGTGTTGTATCTGTGAGCGTTTTCACCAGAGCGTAAAGCGGTCCACCGATGAAGAGGGCGACTCCTATTAGGAATGTTGCTTGTAATGTTGATCCGATTTGTTCAACATCTGTTGTTAAGAGTTCGGTGAATGGTTTTCCGCTATAGGCATATGCGGAGTATATGAGTATTAGCCCAAGAAGGAATAATGTTATGCCTTTTCCTAATCCTTTCATTGTTTCACCTCCTCTCATCATAGTTAGAGAATTGGCTTTCGTCAAAATATATTTTTGGTCCGATGTATTCACGATTTATACATTCTTTTTCAAAGCAATGTCGTGTCTGCATGTTTGCAAAAAAGCGTATGCCATCTACTCCCAATGTCACGATAAGCTTTCCTCCACTCCAATATGTTTGGTTGGTTGTCGTTTTACCTAGATTATGTCTAATATTTAATGCTGTTGTTTTTTCATTATGAATAATTTTCCAGAAAAGATTTGCGCTCCGTCAAAAAAATAATGCGATTTTTAGTGGTTTTGCATGTAGTAAACCTTCCGTGTTTCTATTATTGTTCCTTATTGTCCAACTATTAATACCATAAAACCACCAGCGACAATTCCTATAACAAATCCAATAATTGCACCTGTGATCATGGAATCAAAAAACTCGGCTTTTGTATATGTTGTTTCTTTTCTTTCGACTCAAAAAATTTCTCACTTCCTTGTGTCATGTTAAGAATGATCATTGATGCGAATATGCTTGAAGTGACGATTGTTATTTCAATTCTGTGATGTTGTTCAGTTTACTGGATAGGTTTAGAAAGAAAAGAGGAGTAGATGAACGTAGAAAACGGAAAAGCAATGACAGAACTCGAACGGTTTTGGGAGGATGACAAAGAAACATGTGAGGCGCTACTTAATACGATGTTTCTTGACCCTAGACAAATCGAAGTCTCGATGAAGAACGCTAGCTGAAAGACCAAGAAATTTGAGAAGAGAAAAGATTTCTTAAGGGCAGAATCATGGTGTGAAATTGCTGGAGGCTTAGCGGTTTATGAAGGAGATGTGAAAAAGGTTATAAAACATTTCAGCAGATGTGAAAAACTCTCGCCAGTAACAAAATATTCCATCCTGAAAATCCAGAAAAAGCTGTAGCGAAGGCTCAGGAATATTAGAGAAAGTATTTGAAAGCCTAGATTTCAGAAGATTCATGACTGCTGCTTATGTGAATGTGGATCTTAATTGATACTGTGTTACTTCTCTTTTTCTTCGGTGTAGCCCAAGAGATCTCTTAGGGAGTTCACTTCTTCTCGTAACATGCTTACTTCGCCTTCGAGGGCGCTGACCTTTGATTCCGCCATTTTCTTCAATTTTTCAATTTCAATCATCAGGTTTGCACGTTCAGTCTCCAACGTCTTTACTTTTTCGCGTAGGTTCTTCAGAGTCTGCATAAGCTCTCCCTTTATGCTTTTAATTCTCTCAACCATGTTTTTAACACTTACTGTCTCTTCAGTCCCAGTTTCAGCTTCTACCGCAGCTCTAAATCTAGCCTTACAGCTTGGACATTCGAATATTCCCATAACAAGTTTGGGTGCTTCGCCCCTTTTTGCTGATTTTCGGGAAGGGATAGGCCATGTTTTAACCGGAGTAGTTACTTCCGCCCCACATTTTGGACACGTAACCAAATTATAGGCCTCTCTTGTAATTATCACTCTTTAGAGTCTAAAATGTGTTTTGTAATAAACGTTTAACGAATTCAATAAAGGGTAGATTGTTAATTTTAAACTATAGAAAATTAGTGAGGTGAAGGGCTAGGCAAATCGTTGAAATGAAAACTAGGGCTTGAAGAAGAGATTAAGACGTTGGAAGAGGTAAGTAGCTACAAGAATATGAAGTTAAAGCCTTGAAGGATGTGATTCCGCAGGAGTTTCTTCAAAAACTCAATGAAGGCGCATCCACATCATTGAGCAAAGGAGGCGTAAAGGAAGAAGAGTCAAACGAAGGATGTGCATTCCTGCGAGGAAGAAGAATTTCTTTACTATAGCTCACTGCGAAGAATAACTGAAATGTTTCAGAAAAGTGGAGGATGTTAGATGCTTATCTGGAACATCAACCGTTCAACGAGTTCTTTGTAACGATTTCGAATTGTAACCTCAGTTACTTGCGCTATCTCAGCTATTTCCCTTTGCGTCCTCCTTTCGCCTGTTAACACGGAAGCTATATAACTTGCTGCAGCAGCGATGCCTGTGGGTCCGCGGCCGGAAGTAAGCTTCAACTCTTTTGCGGAAACCAAAATTTTGTGGGCGATCTCTTCGACTTTTCCTTGCATTGTCAACTGGTTTGAGAATTTTGTTATGTACTGGCTTGGCTTTAAGGGTGGAACAAAATAGTCTAGTTCTTTAACTAGGAAACGGTAGCTGCGACCGACTTCTTTCTTGTTTACGGTTGAGGCTTGCGCTATTTCTTCTAGTGTTCTGGCTAGTCTGCATTGCCTGCAAGCCAGATAGATCGCTGCGGCGGTTACGCCTTGAATCGATCTTCCGCGTATCAGTCGTTCTTTGACGGCTTTTCGATAGATGACCGAGGCTGTTTCCAGTATGTTTTTCGGAAGGTTCAGGTTGTTAGCGATCTTTGTGATTTCAGATAATGCGAAGGCGAGGTTCCGTTCTGTCGCGTCCGAAACTCTTATGCGGCGCTGCCATTTTCTAAGACGGTAAACCTGAGCCTTCTGCC
>Ga0224501_10004266_pt1 | contig 11286 bp, 11 predicted proteins | sample SF_Oct11_sed_USG_4_FD_169105 | JGI IMG/M metagenome (GOLD analysis project Ga0224501, IMG submission 169105) | Sediment microbial communities from San Francisco Bay, California, United States - SF_Oct11_sed_USGS_8_1 | ecosystem: Environmental > Aquatic > Marine > Sediment | place: USA...
GGTCTCACAAAATAAATCCTCCATCTGGAATACAGTTTTAACATCGAAGCAGTTTTTCCTGCAGTTAATAGAATCTGACATCTCGCACGCACATTATTTGATAGTTGTAAGTATTTTTTATTTTCTACGCACTTTCTCTAAAGCTTCAACGAAGTAATAATCACCCCAAATCAAGCTTTGCGCGCGCGCTCAGTTTGGCGTTGTTCTTGTCAATTCCATGTTTCTTCCTCGCTATTTCTTCAATTTAGTCCTTTTGGGTGCGTGTACTTATTCCGCGCGCAATCATTTCGAAAAACGCTAAGCCATCCCAAAATTTCATTTCACAATTGATTCTGCACGCGCGATTGATTCTAGTAGATTTCCTATTTCTTTCTTTGTGAGCCCATGTACGTCCTTAGATGTATACTTCCTAAGAGCAAATCTTTGAAGGCCCTCTCTTTGTGGCTCGGGTAATATTACGAACAAATCTTCTGTTTCACACGCATTCATTGCTTCATCCTCCGTCATTAACTCTTCATACAATTTCTCTCCCTTTCTCTTTCCAATTATTTCGATTTTGATATCCTTCTGATCGAAGCCGTATTTTGGCGCCAGCTTCTCGATCATAATCTCCGCAAGGCTTCCTACACGTAAAGCGGGCATCTTGAAAACAAATATCTCCTCACCCTTAGCCATTTGAGCAGCCTTCAACACCAATTCAATCGCTTTATCCATGCTCATGACAAACCTTATCATGCCCGGATCCGTGACTGTGACTGGTCCTCCACTCTGAATTTGTTTTTCGAACAACTGTACCACGGATCCTCTTGAACCCAACACGTTTCCGAATCTAACACAGGACAAAACCGTTCTTCTCAATCCTTTGTAGTAATTAGCAGCTATCGTCAACCTCTCAGCTAACAACTTCGTTGCGCCCATAACATTCACTGGATTTACTGCTTTGTCCGTGCTGATAGTGATTACTTTCTCCGCTTTCGCGTCCATTGCAACTTCCAAAAGATTTTGCGTGCCAATTACATTTGTTTTTATGGCCTCAAATGGATTATATTCACACGAAGGAACATGCTTAAGGGCAGCAGCATGAAAAACTATATCTATGTCTTCCGCAGCCTTTTTTAACCGCTCCTTATCCCTAATATCTCCAACAAGAAATCGAAGATTACCCCATTGTTTCAACTCCTGCTCCATATCGAATTGAGCGTTCTCATCATTGCTGAAGATTCTAATCACTTTTGGATTAAACTCCAGAAGCCTTGTGACTAGTGCACGACCTATAGAGCCCGTGCCGCCAGTAATCAGAATTCTTTTGTCTTTGAATGTTTCTTCAAAGCTACTTTCTTTCATTTCTATCGCCTACTTCTTGAAAAGAAAGCCTTTGTCTCCTTCGCTATATAATTCATCTCTTCCGTCGTCAATGAAGGATACATCGGGAGAGTTAAGACTTGCTTAGAAATTTCTTCAGTTACCGGCAATTTACAGTCGTAGTTAAGTTCATTCTTGTAGAAATGAGTTAGATGAACTGGATGGAAATATACTTTTGTCGTTATTCCTTTTTCGGCCAAATACTTTGCTAGATCATCCCTTGTCCTTTGTTCTTCTCTCACCCTCACTGTATACATTTGATATACGTGGAAATAATCGTAAGGTGATTTTTGGGGCGATATGTCCTCTATGTCAGATAATCCGTCATTCATATACTCTGCGTTTTTCCTTCTCATTTGAATAATTTTATCTATCTTTTCAAGTTGTGAAATTCCCAATGCGGCTGTGATGTCTGACATTCTGTAATTATATCCTAAAGTCACGTAATCCATGTGTTTCCAAGAAGAGAAGTAATCAGTGTCCTCCAATCTGCCATGTGACCTTAGCAGCTTTAGTTTTTCATAGATTTCTCTCGAATCTGTTACCACTGCCCCTCCATCTCCAGTGGTAATTACCTTGTTTTGACAGAAACTAAGGATTGCAGAATCGCCAAACGTTCCTACTTTTTTATCTTTGATTTTTGCGCCAAAGGCTTCGGCAGCATCTTCGATTAGAATTAAATTGTGATCTTCGGCAATTTCTTTTAACTCCCTTATCAAGCAGGGAGAGCCGCCATAATGCACCGGAACAATCGCTTTTACTTTGTCTGTAATTTTCTCTTTCACTTCTTCTGGATCTAAACCGAAGGTTTTACTCTCTATGTCTGCGAAGACGGGTCTAGCGCCAACAAAAAGAAGAGCGTTTGCTGTGGCAATGAAAGTGAAGGAAGGGACGATTGCCTCATCTCCTTCCGTGATGTTATGCGCTAAGACCGCAGCATGTAAAGCGCTTGTTCCAGAATTAAAAACAACAGCGTACTTTGTTCCAATGTATTCAGCGATCATTTTTTCAAATCCTTTGCCTTGCGGACCAGTTGTCCAATATGTCCCCCTCTTGATTACCCCATTTACCGCCCTTATGTCTTCCTCGTCCCAGAATATCTTAAACAAGGGAATTTTCATTTTGCCTTCTTCTCCTCGGATTGCTCTTAATTTTCTTTATTACCTTTGCGGGAATGCCAGCGGCTACAACGTTGGCTGGGATATCTGTGTTCACAAAGCTGAAAGCTCCGACGGTTGAGTTTTCGCCTACAGTAACACCTGGCATTATGACGCTGTGACTACCTATTTTGCAATTCTTCTTGAGTATCACCGTTCCTTCTTTGTTGTCTATTGTTGAAGTAGAATATACAGCACAGTGGGAGCCTATTTGCACGTAGTCTTCGATTATCACGCCATTTTTAGCATTAATGTATGCGAATGCACCTATGTCTGTCTTATACCCTAGCTTAAGCTTGCCTTTATGCTGAACCAACCAATTATATTTTGTTAGTTTTCCCTCCTCGATTTCTGGATACTGCCAGTGTTTAAATCTCATTTCAATACGTCATCCTCTTTTCTAACAGTCTTTTTATCAGTTCTGGCACGCGTATGCGTCCCCACTAATATGTGATCTGTTTTCTTAACAGTCGTGGAGTAATTTCTATTTCGCGCAAAATTTTTAATATGCGTTCAGACGATTTACCGTCGCCATAAGGATTTTTGCATTTTCTAACTTTTTCCTTGAAATCATCGTCACAAAGAGCCTTTTTGATTGAATTCACGATTTCATCTTTATCATGCCCGACATCAATCACATTATCAGCTTTCTCTCTTCCTGCTTGTCTAATCCCGATATTAATTACAGGCAATTTGAGAGAAGGTGCCTCTATAATCCCGCTGCTCGAATTACCAACCATAACGCTTGCTATCCTCATTAAACCCAAATACTCTTTTCGAGGAACGCTCTTAAAGGCCTTAATGAAGGGATGCTTCTCATATTCCTTAATGACTTTGATCATTGCCCTCCCGCCAGCATCAGCGTTGGGATAAATAACTACACTCTGTAATTCTAATTCACGTAATGCTTCCATAGTTTGTCTCATCTCCCTTGCTGCTTCCTGTACGCTAATACTCGTAGGATGCTGTATCACTAGAATAACCTGTTTTTCTTTATCTAAAGAAAAAATCTTTGCTACATCACGAGATGAAGGTATTTTTGCATGCAAAATTGTATCAAGTGCGGGTGAGCCAACAACATGCACGCGCCATGGTTCCTCCCCCAATCTAATCACTCTTTCAGCATGTTTCTTTGTGGCTGTAAAATGAATGTGAGCGAATTTTGTAATAGCATATCTAATGGAGTCATCTATGTTGCTGCCTCTAGCAGCGTCACCACCATGCACATGAGCAACAGGTATCATTAAGTGAGCTGCAGAGACTGCCGCTGCAAATGGCTCACCTCTATCCCCATACACCAAAACTATATCCGGATCAATAGTTTCCAAGGCTTGGGCGATGCCTATTATCCCGACGCCAAGGGATTTTGCCATAGAAACTTGGGTATCATCGCTGAGTAACGTATCCACTTTGGCATCGATTTTGAATCCGTCACTTTCTATATAATCTACGGTATGACCAAATTCATAGGATAAATGCATGCCTGTGGCAATTATACAAAGTTCCATATTTTTGTCCTTCTTGATTGCAGTCATAATAGGATGTAACAATCCATACTCCGCTCTTGTGCCGGTAACAACTGCAATCTTCCTTCTTGGCGTCACTGCTCAATCCCTTACTATTTCCCTAATTAACGCAAATGCCTCGGCGGCGTCTACTCCAATTTCCAGTCCTCTCTTTTTGGCATAAACTGATATTGCCTCAAGAGATCTGGGATGAGGATACTCTTTTAACTCCGTTTTGTAAACTGACATTGCCTTTATCTTAAATCTCAACGTATCGGAAATATCTATGTAAACATTCGGAAGAAATGCTCTTTCAGGAAATGGAGGCGTTAATGTTGGAGTCTCATATGAAAGTACCCTTTTAACGGATGTATTGGATACGGGTCTAACAGCGACCATCGTAGCTTCAAACACGAATCTATGATCGCTGTGCAAATCGCCTTTGTTAGTCGTGTATACAATATCTGGTTGGACTTCCTTGACAATCTTCGAAATATGTTCATTTAAGTTCTTTTGTGGGATAGTATCTAACATCACGGTAGGTAGATCGCAAAAATATGCCTTTTTAATCCTAAGAATTTTACTAGCAGCGATTGCTTCTTTTCTTTTTTCCTTAATTACCTCTTCAGACCAATCCGGAGTGTATGCCCTTGTTACTATGCAAAGATATACATCTTCGCCATGTTGGGCATGTTTTACGATAGTCCCACCAGCACCCATAACCTCATCGTCTGGATGTGCGGCTATAACCAACACTTTCATGTATTATTTTACCACCTTTAGAACTCATAACCACTTTCTAAAGTCAAGAGGTACGATTGCTTTGAAGGGTTTTTCCGTAAAGAATTTTACTCCCCTATGTCTTAAGTAATCTCTGAAATCCTCAACATATTCATTATTCAACCCGGATATCGTTCTATTTTTTATATCAAAGATGGCTTCGCCTTTTAAGCCCTTAACTTTGAACTCGATAACGTTTCTTTCATAAATTATTTCCACGTTGAAGTCTTTATACCGCAACAATTTTTTGTAATCCCCGATAATGTTAAGTATAATATTGTCTATTTCAGGTTGCGACAATCTCTTTGGATATTCATTCTTCTTAATGATTCTTGCAGGTATCCCTGCACAAAATGACCCATCAGGGACGTCCTCATTAACTAGTGAGCTATTTCCAATTATGACATGATTTCCTATATTAACTCCCGGAAGGACAGTACTTCTCGCAATCAACCAAACATCGTCACCTATTGTAACAGGCGCACAAACGTAAGGATATCCTTCTAAGACGTCCATAAATGAGCCGTGGGTCCATATGTCGACATTTTGGCCAATACCCACGTTTGATCCAATTTTGACCTTCTCGTTGCAATTTATTCTGGTCCATTGGCATATTAAATTTCTATCTCCGATTTCTACCACAGAATTAACACAATTTAGTGAACACTCAATCCATACATTTTCAAGTATGTAATTATGTTCTCCTATCGTCAGTTCTCTGCAAAATATCTTTACGTTGTCTTTAATTATGGTATTTTTCCCAATGTGCAACTTTCTTGCGCAAATGCAATTAAAATTCTTTCCAATTTCGACATTTTCTTCTATAATAATATTTTTTCCTTTTATGATGGCGCTTTTATCTATTTTTGCGCTCTTGTCGATTTTCACAAACTCTCCTTCTATCACTTATTCTCCTCCTTCAAGTTGATTTAAACTAAGACACCGTTTGTAAAGAATCCCATTTCAAGATATCGTCTTTTTTTATATTTCTTTTCGCTTTCCTTCCAATAACCACATCTAAGTACTTTGGCTCAATTCCTGTGCCAGGTCTTTTAACATCCAGCATATCTCTCGTAATTGCACTTCCTTTCGGTATATCAACTATTGCAACTATACTTCTTCTTGCAGCTTTTTTGATTCTCTCCTCGTCCTCCGTAGGCCTCTTTATTCCGTCACCCAACGCTTCTTCCACATCTCTGATGGCTTTTATCATATCTTTTAATTCATCTGGCTCTAAAGACGCCCTATGATCTGGACCTGGCAAAGTCCTATCTAGGGTAAAATGCTTCTCGATGAGCACGGCACCTAGTGCGGCTGCGGCTATCGGTATTGTGATACCAAATGTGTGGTCGGAAAAGCCGACTGGAAGCTTAAATCTGCGCCTTAACGTTTCAATAACCCTTAAATTTGCATCCTCTATTTTTGCTGGATAACTAGTTACACAATGAAGTAAAACGATGTCTTCAACGCCTTTTTCTCTAATAACTTTTAAAGCGTCTTCTATTTCATCTAATGTACTCATACCCGTCGACAATATGACGGGTTTCTGTTTTTCAGCTATATAACGGAGTAAGGGGAAGTTGGTTATTTCACCTGATGCAACCTTGAACGCCGGGACTCCCAAATTATTTAGCAAATCCACGCTTTCATTGTCAAATGCCGAAGATAAGAAAACAATGTTCTTTTTCTTGGCATAATCATATAATTCTATGAATTCTTCCTCTTTAAGTTCCAACTTTCTTATCATTTCGTACTGTGACTCGCCTGAGCGAGTAGTCTCTTTTTGATACTCGGCCTTTGCAGCATATTTTGCAACAATCTTCTCCGTTTTGAAAGCTTGAAACTTCACAGCATCTGCCCCAGCATCCTTTGCAGCATCAATCAATTTCTTGGCTAATCTAATGTCGCCATTATGATTCACGCCTATTTCTGCAACGATGAGAATTGGCTCTTCATTACTAACCAATTTATTGCCTATTTTTATCTTCCTCATTCTCGTCTCCTCTTGCTTGTAAAGTTGCGCGGCGCTTGCACGTTCTTTTCATAAGGAACTCCGCAAACTCGAAATCCAACTGACGGTCTAAGTCGATTGACCTCTCTTGAGGCATAATAACCGCCTTCGTATTGTCTGTAAAGATTTTGTTTTCGTTCATCAAAACGTCCCTTCTTGTGACATACACTGCGCCATTGAGCAGGTATACTTTCGGGGCATCTTGCCTCCTCGTTATCAGTTCACGCATCTTTAAAAGTGGCACCAAATTATCATTTTGAAACCTCATCATAACAAAATACGGATTGTGTTCAACTTCGCACACGGTAACCACTGAATCCGCTTTTTCGTTTTCTAGTTTCTTAATACAATTTTTGATATCTGAAACTTCTCTAAAGGGGGATGTGGGCTGAAGAAGGACAACAATGTCTATATGAGATTTTTCATTTCGTTCTATAAATGAGACGGCGTGTTGCAACACGGGTAACATAGGAGTGGTGTCTAAAGCCAGTTCTCTGGGTCTTATGAAGGGAACTTCGGCACCGTGTTTCTTGGAGATGGCTGCAATTTCTGTGTCATCTGTAGAAACGATGACTCTATCAAGAAGCTTACATTTCAAGGCTGTTTCAATTGTATATGCAATTAAGGGTTTGCCAGCTAGCAACTTTATGTTTTTTCTTGGTAGACTTTTAGATCCCCCCCTAGCAGGAATTATTGCTATAATTGCCATAAGATAACCTCCATATTGTTTCAATTACGTATAGTCTAATAACTTTGTTCTTTTTCTGCACACAATTTTTTGATGAAGTGCGCCCGGGCATCTAAGTCTGTTTGGTCAATTTCTAACTTTTGCCTAAAAAGACAGTGTATAACTTCTTCAGTCTTCTTAGCGGCGAATAAATCCATTCATCAGTTGCATATTCTTGGTGTTTCTTTATCGGAAGTTTCATTAAATGTTCAAACTCTTTCTCTGATAGACCTAACTTCTTCAAAACATATTTTTTTTCTCTTTCGAACTCGTCTTTCGCATATGCAGGTTTTTCTAGTTCTTTCAGTGCTTCATCTCTGGTAGTTTGGCCAGAACATATCAATGTTGACAAATGGGCTTTTCTCTTATCTATATTAAATTTCGTTGGTAAAATATATGCTTGATAGAATTTCGTGAATATAGATTCGTAGTGCTTTCCTCCATAATCCTTCCAACAAAATTCATTATGGAGTACTTTTTTGGCCTCTTTTTTGTTATAATCCACATAGTTTAATAATGGGATAAATTGTATTCCCTTAAAAAATCGGTAGTATAACAACTTAAATAGACCCATTGTCGGATACGTCTTGAATCTTACACTACTGTATCTCTTGTGTATGGCTTTTAAATTTCGCAAATCATTTTTTCTATGAATCCAAGATTTTGGCATAATTCTTTCTGTCACAAAATTAGTTCCACTTAAAATGTATTTTATTCTTTTTTTGTTGGCGGTATCATATATTAGTGCTGTTATAGCATGATCCGTAACTACTTCTATATCCACAACCGAAGCTTTCAAGTATGCAAGTTGAAGATCTTTAAATTCTTCCCAATCAACTTTATATACATACATATCGAAGTTTGTTTTTTCTACTATGTTGTCAATGTTTCTCTTAGCTATTTCCGAATCCCACTCATTATCTAGGTGTATTAGAAGAACTTGCAACCCAAATTTTTTTGCCAGATACGCTACATAACTACTATCTGTTCCGCCACTTACACCAAGTATACAATCGTATTTTTTGTATTTTCCATCTTCTCTAATTTTATTAACAATCTCTTTTAACTTCTTTTTTCCTTCTTCACCCTCAAATACAAATTTTTTCTTTTTTTCAAAATAATCCTTACAGTTATTGCAAATGCCATTTTCATCAAAAACTATGTCAGGATCTGTTGTATCCATCACGCATCTTTTACACATTTGGTAAGCTCTTTTTTCATAATTCTTTTCCATCGCGCGCCCCCTTTATTAAAGACGTACCCTCGTTTCTCAACAACCTCATTTTCCTATGATTTCTAAGGCTTGTCTTAAACTTTCCTTATGGTTCTGGTTATAGAAAACATTGTGTAAATTCATTATTTCTTTTTTCATTCTTGTATGCCAATTTAGTATCACATCAACAAATTCTTTTTCTGTATCTACGAACCTTGTTACGTCCCGATTCAGTAATAAATCTGAGTAACACTTTCTAGCCATACCATCGATATTTATGAGTATATTAGGAACTCCTAAAGCTGGGGCTTCTAACGCACAAGTTGAATATACGGTGGCATGAAAGTTCGACTCTTTAACTATTTGATATACATCTAAGTCCTTCAAGATAATGATATTCTCGGGAAAAATCGCGTTCGAGTAGTCCCTATTTACTTTGCGCGGCACAAAAATATATAGAACATGTTTGCTTAACGATGCTGATTTTTTAAGAAAGTCTATCAATTTATTTTCCATAGTTTCTTGAGACGAAACAGCTACTATTCTTTTGTATTTTTTTCTAAGATTGCTGAACATTTTAATGGTTTCTTCTGATGCTTTGTATTCATTGTTGATATAATCAATGTACATGCTGCCAATGGGCAAAATATTGTCCTTCTTTATGAAATAACTGTTATCGTCAAATACGTTCTTAACATAATTTCCAAAAGAGAAGAGATAATCGGGAAAGAATGACTTATCCACCTTGATAAAAACATTATAGGCTGGATGTTTATCATTTATTATTCCATGTTGCAGTTCAATTGTTCTTATGCCCAATTTTTTGGCGGTATGTATGGCAGCTTGATGTATGAAATTATAGTAATCACTTATGAATACTAATCTCGGTTTATACATTCTAAAAAAAAGCCTAAATAAGTCTTTATAGCGAATGAATCTAGAGATTAGTATGCGGTAGTTGATGTCCAGATCATATTTCCTATTAATTTCCCTCAAAATTGTTTCATTATTTATGATAACTCTTCTTTTCAACAAAGGTGAGTAACGGAAAACAAGAAAAAAATCTAATGAAATTGTATTTTTAGTTGAAAGCTTGGATCGTTCAAAGTGGGAACCACCTGCTGGATTTTCTATCAAGAGTACCTTCTTTCTTCCCAATTCAGATATCAAAAATTCGGCGAGTTTATTTACGTATCTGCCATTCATCCACCTTATTTCAAGTACATCGGAAAAAAGCAAGTAGTCATACTTTTTGAACAAATTCCAGAATCCATAAAAGACATTTTTTACCCTTTTGATTTTTGTCCAGAATGATGTTTTCTTTTGCTGTTCGATGTAAGAACTATATTTATCACCGTAAGCAAAATAGTACGCTATTCTTAAGAAAGGCCATACTTCCATATCCTTTACCTTTATAGATTCCACATCGTATTTTGTCTCTACTTCTTTAATAAAATCAATTGCATCCACAATCAGCACCCATCTTTGATTCTGTTATCCACCATGGCATTGTGCCCGCGCGTATTGCCCACTCATAGCTCCTTTATCATGTCCTTTATTCCATCAAAAACGCTCCATTTCGGTTCGAAACCTAACAACGTTGTAGCCTTCGAAATGTCATAAACGAAAACCGGGTAGTCGAATACTCTGGCGCGTTCAATCTTCATTTTCAACTCGCTTTTCAACGCTTTTATACAATACTCGCACACATCTCTAATGCTCGTGGCTCTTCCCGCTCCGATGTTATACGCTTGATTCGTGTATATTGTTTCCAGTGCTAGTAGATTTGCTTTCACCACATCTTTCGCGTAAATGAAATCGTTGGTTTGGTTGCCTCCGAAAACGATGGGTCGTTCATTATTAGAGAGCCTTTTTAGGAATGCTCCTATAGCTCCCCAGTCCTTGCCCTTTCCATAAATGTATCCATACCGAAGAATAACGTAGGGCAATTGATTTCCATAGAACATTATCCAGTCTTCAGCCATCCTCTTCGTCAGGCCATATATGCTGCTGGGCTCTCTAGGAGCGTCTTCCCTTATCGGCACCGGAGCGTTCAAGCTATAAACCGAGCCAGTCGAACTGTAAACTAAACGTTGTGCTTTCTTTTCGATACAAGCTTGAATGACGTTCAGCGTGCCCTCAACATTCACTCGAACAGCTAGCTGCGGATTAGCCTTTGCTGTCTCAAACCTTGCAACCGCCGCCAAATGTAACACTTTGTCCCCCATATTAATCAAATCCTTGAAATCCTCACTGAGGATATCCGTGTTGTGAATTTCACAGCGTTTGTTGTTAGAAAACTCCTCTAATCCTTCTGTCTTAATGTCAACGGCTTCAACGTTGTAGCCTCTCTTCAAAAGTCCATGGATGGTATGTATTCCAATAAAACCGTTCGCCCCTGTAACAACTATCTTCAACCCAGAGTCACTCCACCATTCGCTTTCCATTAACTATACATATCTATTAGAAACTTTAGCATATTACTTAAACTTAGTTGCGCGCGCTGGTTGTGTCAAATATTTTGATGTCTC
>Ga0224501_10004267_pt1 | contig 11285 bp, 10 predicted proteins | sample SF_Oct11_sed_USG_4_FD_169105 | JGI IMG/M metagenome (GOLD analysis project Ga0224501, IMG submission 169105) | Sediment microbial communities from San Francisco Bay, California, United States - SF_Oct11_sed_USGS_8_1 | ecosystem: Environmental > Aquatic > Marine > Sediment | place: USA...
TGGGACCAGAGGTCTCTGGTCGATTCCCAGTTTGGACCGTTGTTAGTCTCTGTTTTCCCCCCTTTATTCATTTTGCATCCTAATGAAAACAAATGAGGCCTACCCACAGAGTTACCTTGCTTATGTGGTACACAGGTTCAAGCAGAAAGTCTCCTTCTAGCACCCTGGGAAGCGTTGAGTGAAAGGCATAGCCCGGAAAGGTCTCGAAGCACCACAGTATACTGTTGATGAACAAATTATTTTCATCTCACATATTCCTCACGCTTATCACAGGGCTGGTCTAGCCAAGGATTACTTGTTGAGGGGATTTAGTTATCAACAGACACTGAGGGCCACTCGAAGAATGTACGAGTTCTACCAAGACCAGAGAATAGATCACAGCGCGGTGGGTGTTAATGAGCTATGATATCCCAACCCTATTGATATTACTATATATATTCATGATCCAATTAAAAGTGAGATTAAAGAAGGTCATTGGCAGGCTGTGTACTAATTTTGATCAGCCTTCTTGACACAGTACAGTAATATTGCAGACCTGGTAGAATCAACCATTACCAATTCTTTGTTTTATTGATATCTTCCAGTTGTATTGAAGGACCAACAGCTTTTAGACAAGGAAACAAGTCAAAATTATGGATGAAAATCCCTTCCGATCAATATTTATGGTGTATGAAGCCATCTGGTCTTCGTCGCGTATTCTTTATGGAGCTTGGTCACTGAATTATCGCACAGATACCCATCAAGTTTTTTCTCACTGTTACAACTGATAACACAGGTCATGTATTTTGTAGTTCTCTAATGGAGAGCTGATGTCTGGAACAGATTTCCCCACTCCGTGTTCAGTGAGAGAGATGTGTGAGTCCCCGGCAGCAGCCATGATAATGCAGCATGTTCACCACCTACAAGCTGCTGAGTTACGGTCAGTTCAGTTGCTTTCATTGTGTGATCACGTTATGGTATCGAGGGATGATACTGAAGGTGGTTTCCCACCGCCTTACTCAGGTTTTCTGACAGCTGTTAGCTCTGATGCAGGCCGATGCCAAACTATGCAAGATAGGAAAGTTTGGCTCCCTGAGGTATATACGTGCAGTAGCCTCCTGAGACATTGTGTAAACCCACATACCCGCATACCCACGTTAGAAGTGTAGATATGTTCGTGTAGAAGTTGAGATTTATAACTTATGGTTGAGACTTTAAAGAGAGATTGTGTGCTTTGTTGTTCATTGTGATGCACAGATCATCCCTCACAAGGGAGATTCAGAGGGCGAACGATCATGAACACATTCTGAAATGTATAGGTCTCGGTGCTAATTTATAAAAAAATGGGTTTCTTTTCAGCCTATACTTATCCCAAGGGCCTCACGGAACAGCTTAAAAAGTTTCACTGTCACAGGGGATAAAAGCACATTCTCTTAAAGAGTTATCATTGGCTTCTACCAGCCCGTGTGAGATCTAATTTTTATTTGATTGAATGATATTTTATTGCAACAAAGAAAATAAAAATTGTGGCTAAAAGAAGGGCAGATGGGTAACCTGATAGCTAGTACGAGGTGGTGACTGCCTGATTGAACAAAATACTCCTGCGTCACCGCTCACCCAGAGTGTGCCTAATAACCAAAGTCTTCAGATTCCTTCTTCTTTAACCATTGTATGATTTTAATGTTGTAGGTATGCAAGAGTTCACAGTGATCTCATACTGGACCCTGCCTTGGTAGCCTCAATCTACCTGGAGGCTCTAACGCCGATAAACAAACCACTGATTTCACGATGGCCGATGGTAAATGCTATCTCGTCGAATAATATCGAGGCTCTTCTGTCTATGATACCGGAAGAAACACTAATGAAGTTTTCCAAACAGCTGACAGGTAGGAAGACTATATGTAGTTATATTTTCTTAGTATTTGGACAGTAGTGGCCTCACTGGTGTGAGCACCAAGTGTCTCGTGTTGTTGCAATTTTTTGAAGAACGCGACTCCGTTAATCGCCAATTCTATATCTAGGAGTGCTACAAACACCTGGTCAAATGTCTGGTTACGCACTGTACGTGTTACAATTGAAGTTAAGACTGTGACCAACAGTGATGTAGGGAAGCTGGGCATTTGTGAGGATGTTTTTTATTTGATTGCTTATATTGATGAAGGAGATACCAGCATTCGAAGCCTTATTTGTGGGCTGACTGTGTGCAATCACAGACCCTCAGTTTCTGTGACCATGCATTGTGCTAGATGTTTATGGCCTCCTAGACTGCCAGCCAACCCGTCCTGAGCCAGCGTGGCAGAAAAAAGGCTCAATCTCCCCTTAATGACACCACACAACCTGTGGACAGTGAGGAGGAAGGCCGAAGTTCAACAATGGACAGACAATGGCTGATTGCCAGCCATATAATTTGCTGTGTAATCTGTATACCAGGTATATACAAGAGACTTTATTCTCTCCAGATACCCCACTGAATGGATTACCAGTGGACATGCGCTGGCTACCTGGTGTCTCCACCCTGACCAGGTACTATGGGCAGGATGTTACTTTAGCAGTCAATAAGATACTGATTCTGCTACAACTCGGCCGACTAACCATCCACCTGAATGATCTTCCTGCCAACAGCTGGATGTCCTTATCTACAAGATATAACAATGGTGAGCTTTTCTGTGGTTGTCGATGTAATTTATTTTACATCATTTTAGAAAAACGATGTTTTACAACTGTAAAAAGCAACCAATACCAATGAATTGGTACAACATCAAGTATTAACAGTCAATTCAATACTACTTACTATGAAATCTAAATATGAGTAACGTATTGTGTTCTGTGAGAAACGGGGAAAAATCTATTCTGGTTCAGACGCTTCTGTGAATCGCCGTATTCAGTGAGTTTTTTCTTTCTTTGTTTATATTCCACATTATTATTCCCTGTTCGGGGTCACAAAGCCTTCTCCCTGGTTAACAGGGAAACTTAGTCAGAGCGCAGGAGCGAATTGAAATTTGGCGTTTTTCCTGCTACCTCCCATGACTGTTTTGGAATTTGAACCTGCGATGCCGTTTACAGAAGTTACCTATTCAGTGAGCCCTAAGCTCTACATTTTTTGCAGGCACTATGGATGCCAAGTACTTACCAGATGTGCTGGTAGCTTATTTCCGCCCATTACTGGAAGGAATAGTCTCGTCAGTTCAGAATGGGAAGGGCCACAGTGATGATCAGCTACATGAGGTATGCTGTTTTTTTTAACAGACCTCCTTAGCCTCACAGTGGGCACTAGTGAATAGGGATTGAACCCAAGAATTTTTAATCTTCCCCAAGCCTTCTAACCATAATTGACCTGATATCTGCACTTAGACTCAGGCACTTAGACACTCGCGTTTATTGACGCTCAACTCAAGATGTACAATGAGACTTGGCTGACTAGGGATTTTGCTCTTTTTCCTGGGGGTCAAGCGCTTCACCTTGCACATTGTTCTGTAGGCTACTGTTTATATTGAGTTGTTAAGACGACTCCTAAGCTGCAGTAATCTAGTCACGGCATCTCTCTGCTGCTCCTGGCTGTCTGACCATGGACTCTCTCATCTCGTCAGCAGGTTTGTATGTCTAGCCTCAAATTTTCTTAATCATTTTACCACTTTTAGTCTACCAGGTGGGCGAGATTCTTTCAACTCAACGACAGTAAATTCATCACTTGCCAAAATTGGAATGAAATGGTCACCTTTCACACATGCACAGTTAAAGGAACAGCTATTGTTTTCATTGAGGCTATTTTATGGGTTTGTAAAGATATACCCTACTGATAGATAGCTAAAATAGGATAATTTCTTGTTCGTTGGTGGAGTAAGCATTACTTCTCATAGTATAAGGTGGATACAGCTGTGTACCAATACCCCGCGCAGTTGACTGGATATGCTTGGCCTGGTAGCCATTCGATGTCTTTAGGCCTACTTGTCTCTCTTTCAGCCCGTCAGAGAAGCTGAACATTTTACTTGATCATATCTCAGATTTGATGTCCCATGATAATTCTGATGCGAAGCTCTTCTCGGCTGTGTGGTATTCATTTCCCCATCCGCCACCTGTCGACTGCATGCCCACCGATGGGGGCGTCAGTGGTCAGCAGCTGGCCGTCACGCTTCAACAGGTGCTCGCTCGACTCGACATTCACCAGCAGGTACGTACGTACATCAATGCCATCACTGTAATGGTGTCAATAAATCGTAGCTATCATTCTCACGGGATTTCACTAATGCCCAGTCACTTAGACTATGAAATAAATCTGTGTTTGTCTTTTGAATCTGTCAGTAATGGGAGTACCGGTAGCGAGTTATAAACACCCATACTGAGTAAGGGTGAAATGGTGTCTTTCGACAATAAGAATATGACGCGGGTTTGAAACGACTGAACTTTCAGCTCAAGGTTTCGGCACAGCTGTGCATCGCTGCTCCAATATGGAAGGCAGCTTGGCATGGCCATGTTTGGTTGTGAATGGCCATGTTGCACATGTCCCCACGTGCTGATAAGCCTAGGCCAACAGCCGGAACTAACAAACCGAGCTGTATATCCGGGCTGAAAGCTCTGTTTGAAACCTGCAGTTTTCATAGGTTCCCACTGTAGAGTTAGAGAAGTGTAACCCCTGAGGTTCTTACACACTGACTCGTCCATATAGTCATATATAGTCCATAGATTTTTTTCTAGTACGACCCCTAGAACTAATATTTGACCAGATCAATCTAAGTACACGTGCATGACCTGTATGGGTTTACCTCGTTTAGACAACACAGGCTGAAAGGGAAGAGACAGTGAGGAGACTTGGACAGATCAGCGCTGAGGACGTCCGGCTACTCGCTTCCTGCCAGACCGCTCTTCATGTTGATGTTACCCCTGGTAAAGTTCTTCTTGATATCTCTTAAACAACATCAGAAGTAGCGCATCTTACTGAAGAATTCACTGCGTGTGAACCAGGCTGTTTCACCGGGTGGCTTTCTTTTAGCTACCGCGTACCTCTTGGCCTCCTTTCACAATCAAAACTGACGGGGGTAAATGAGATCGTGGTACCTGAACCAAAGACCTCTTGTTCTAATCCTCTCAAGCTATCCACTACCACTACCCACCGCTTGATTTTTTCGGTTATGTTCCACATTATTGTTCCCTGTTCGGGCTTCTGGAGTTTGCTTCCTGGTTAACAGGAAGACTAGGAAGACTTTCTCAGAGCTCAGGAGTGGATTAATGTCGTATGCCTCTCCCACAACCATCATTAACTTTACTGGGATTCAAATCATGTATTCTAACCACTAAGCCACGGCTGCTCCCTATTAATCGACAGGTTGATTACCCTTCTATTTTCAGATGCCAGAGAAGACCTCATGACTAAATTAATATGCCTCCTGAACCCGGATCCGTCCGCAGCTGGGGCAACTCCTGGCTACTACTCGCTGTGGTCGCTGCGTCAGTATTGGCTCCTACGAGCCGTTATGCCACTACTGATGGATGACGCTAATGCTAGCCACACCGCTGTGGTCACCTATCACGGGAGCCCGCCATCGTTGCCAATCACCATAGCATTGAAAAATTCAAACACGTCGGTAAGCCATCGATACCGTTTTTCTTTCATGTATGACGTCGTCACTGTTATGGTCAAGCTACTGGGTGAGACAGGCGAACACCACAAAGCTGAGATGTCCCCAACCCATTGGACTGTCCCAATCCCCCAATTGAAGTTGTCTGCTCCCTTGAATGCGGTGGAGTTAAGACGACTCGGTGAAAATTCGCCGAGTGGCAACAACTGAAGGGCAATTTAGTTTGCTGCTGCCTAGTAATGTAATTATTTTTTTCAATTTGCCGGTAATTTTCATTTCCGATACAGTTTTCTCATTTTATCATTTTTCACAATTACTGACACATGCAATTGGAATCGGGGCCATGGCCATTTATTTTACGAATTTCCCAAACCTGAGGCTTGTTGAAGAGGTAGGAGCTAGGAGTTATGCGAGGAGCTCACTCTCACAGTGGGCGCTCAGCCTGACTTCAATGAGAAGTATTATTATTATAATCCAAAAGTATAGATGTAACCTTATTACAGGGTGAAGAAAGACTGCATTTATTAGCCACTTGGTGCTCTGTGATGATGAAGTCATCTGCTCTCTCTAGCTCATCGAGGCTCACAGACACCCAAGCAGTAAGGCATAAACACTCATAGTCCAGCAATGGAAAACTGTTCAATATTTGTCTTCTGACTTGAACTAGTAGTGACAGAAACTCCTTGAGTTATAGGGAAGGTTAAATCTAAAAAATTCTGTTGTCAATATTACTTTGAACAGACATTAGAGCACCCCAATCTGGCATCATGGCAGTACCCGATTTTGTATGGTTATTAGTGAATGTTTGCAACCAATCAGTACTAACCTGAGATTTTAGTTGTTTTTTTATTTCTCATCTGTAGTCCCTGGCAGCGTTCCACACACCCGCTCTGCTGCGACAGCTCTCGGCGCTACTCTCTGATGACCTCAGTCAGGCAGCCTCAGAGCAGGAGGAGTTGTCCGTTCGCGTGTCTCTGGTGCCTCGGGTCTGCCTTGGCAGATTCGATGATAAACTAGCTCAGCTGTCACAGATGCGTGCCGAACTTTGGAGACATTCCTACTTGCTGAATGACCTTTTTGACTCGTGAGTAAAATACATGGACTGGTCTTTTTAATGAACCATACTAGTTCAGCCATGATAGCTTAGTGGGAAAATGAATGTATCTTATGTCTGTCGTCTGGTCGTGGCGGAGTGTTTTGAGGAATTATCCCTGGCTGATCACAGGTGGGGGGGGGCAAAGGCTAGGACTACACCTGAGACAGTGGTTAAAAGAAGATTGCACCCCCTCAAAAAACCGCCTTCAATCTCATGATGATCATGAAAAGCTTATGAATCAATGTGCTCTACAGCGACAAAAAAAGACATATCTGAGCAGTTACTTTCTGCTACCTAAAACATCCCTATCTCTCCCGAGCAGTCTGGTGCAGAGCTTGCTGTCGCACACCTGTGATCGATGCTGCAAGCTGTCATAGAGATCTCTCAAGCGCAGTACATCTGGGATCCTTTTCATCCAGGAAGGGTTACTATATATGTGGGCTTGATTTTGATTTACTTGTTTTGTATACCATGTATATGCAAGCTGTCAAGGGACTGTTTTGCAGTGAACTCGAGAAAAGGGTACTGCAGGAGCATCACTTTAGCCTCTCATGTTACCTGCCTTCTGAGGTTCGCGATAGCATCTACGTCCTTCAGAGCTGGGAGACCATGCGTGCTCTGCTGGCCGATCTGCACCAGTCTCCCGAGCCGGAATTGGTTGAGCCCCGGATGTGGGTGTGGCTTGGAATGATTCAGGCCATGGCCACTGCCCCGAGAGGCCTCATTGACCCAGTTATTAGATCAGTCACAGAGCTCGATATGGTTAGAGACGAGGTGAGCTCCCTACTGACTTTCAAACTAGGAACTTCAGATTGAGGTGAGGTGGCACCCTACAGGATTTCTAGGTTTTCAGAGACAAAAACACCATAGGGGAAAGCTTTTGTCACAATCCAAATGCAACGGTCGATGTCGCGTAACAGCACAATAACACCATGTTTACGAAGCCTAAAGTCCTAGGTTGAACTTCAATTTCCTGTCAACTAACTTCCTCAGCACGACAGCGAGATTCGATTGTTCTAACCGTTGGACTATGTGGGCCCGTAGCTTTTTTTCGACCAACTAATGTGAGCCTATAATTTTCATTGTTGTAGGCATCCCGGATAAAGGGTGAGATCGCTATGCGCGAGGCTCTGGTTTGGTCCCAATGTGGCTTAGAGTTATCCCCTCTATCACATCCTTACTACCAATCACTCGCGCGCCGGCTGACAGTCTTACAAGAAAGAGAGGCTGAGCTTAGCAAGGAGACTGCCTCCCGACCAGCCAATCAGCTAGTGAGTACCTGGCTAAAATGCTTTATACAGTGATCTAATGGGGAATTCAAGTAAGACTGACCAGTCTTCAGCTTGTTATTGAATAGTCGAAAGAAGATAGAAAACAATCGGTGTATTAGCCTTACCCACGGAGTTAACAGAAGAAACCACACCCCTGGCTGCGAAATTCTGTTCAAAATTCATAATGATTCGTATATATTCTCGTACGGCGAAGCTGCCGGGTTAGATACTTGTTTTTCCCCAGTTACAGCTTAGCACGGAGTTCCACGTTCAGGTCAGTATCATCCCTCTAGGTTCCGGGTCAGTCAGTATCAGCCATTTCTTTACACATCATCCGCCGTAACTTGGCTAATCCTCTTGACCGGGGAGAGGTGGATCTACAACAACCGTCGAGTGATCTTGACCCTTACCCATTGGTTGAGACCTCCATTTTTTTACAGAGGTGGTCCGAACCTAACGCTAGCAATTCCGAGTGAGGAGCTTGCTACATGCCCATACCGAGAAAGCAGCCCCACCAGTAATGGGACTCAAACCTGCAATCCATAGATTGCAACTCTCGGCTTCTACCAAATGAGCCATCCTGGTCCCTCACTATCCCGGTCCCTCACTATCCCGGTCCCTCACTATCCCGGTCCCTCACTATCCCGGTCCCTCACTATTCAAGTGAAAATTTAGGAGACGTTATGGTTTGCAAATTCACAACATCGATTGCAAGCGAGAAAGATTGTTGATGCTTCGCCCATGTCACTTCTTAACTGTCTGGGACCCGAAGAAAAATGTACATGTGTCCTTGTCCTAGTTCAAGCCCATGAAAGAAATTTGCCCAGGAATTCACCAAAGTCGAACTGAAAAAATGAGACCTAAGGAGTGATTTTCTGTGTTTACAGTATGCTGAGATAGTAAAGGATAGCCGTAACTACCTGCAGAATACTCTGCAGTTTAGTCAGATGCGTGATCTTGTTGCCGGGCTGTGCATGGCCAGCCCGCAATGTATTTCCCGTGAGAAGATGGTGCAGGCTTCCAGTCACTCATACCTGACTAAACTGGAATCGCTATATCATCTTTACGCTGACTGTATCCAGCCGCATGCTGACGGCATAAAAATGGTGAGAGCTCTCGCTGCTATGGTTGCTGGCAATTAGCATTATTGAACATAATTTTCAGTAAGGTTTTCCGATGAGTATTCCCACCCATCCTTTTAGGGGTAAGTGGTAGCTTAGTGGGTAGTGCATTTGGCTTTGGAGCAGGCGGCCCAGGATCGAACTCAAGTTCGTGCCTCACTTTGTGGTTTCTCCCTCTTCGAATTCGGATCACGACGTTAATTAAAAGGGACCCATTCATAGAGTACCAAAAGGAAGTAATCTTCTGGTCTCAATCCCCTCTGAGCGTAGAGTTAAGGGATAACTCTCTGGATTTGAGTATGTATCTTCATTGTGTCAAGGTATGGCAAATGAGGTAAAGCATGCTTTCCTGCCGTAACGACATTAATAAAACTAATATGAAGTATAACTACAGATTCGAGAAAACTATGAAAGAGATGGGCACCTATATCGCTGGTGGCCATGGCCCTAAACCCATGTTACTGTTTATACATACATGACTTATGATGTACATTTAACCGACAATAATTTCACTAACTTGCCTATTTGGTTACAGCTCTGCTATGGTCTGCGTAGACTGACCTATTTGGTCTCGCAAAAAGTAGAGCCGATTAACCAGCAAAGGTTTGGTAAGGAGAAACTAACAGTCGCGGAAGCCCTAGTCATCCATCTCGCTAGTCCGTCTGCTCTGGGGGAACTGAGGTATGATTGCTCTTATGGTCGTGAGATTTTGGATTTCATCACCCAGCAAACAGCTCCCCCGAGTCTACATCTCAGGTGAGTCAACTGCATACCATAGACTTTGGAAAGCCAGTTCAAATGGATGCTTATGTATAGCTCACCTGGCACATTTTTTAGAACACCGACCCAATCCAGTTAAGCTCAATATAGGCAACACGCACAGAACTGTTCTTGAGTAAGTGTTTTCGCAGTTTACGCATTGATGTTTAGGGAGAAGTTTCGTGCACCTGTAAAAAAAAAGGAATGCACAGTTGTGTCGACCAATGACCATGCCATACCCTTCCATAGACAAAATACCCTGATTGACCAAGTCATGAAACCATTTCTTAACTAGAATGGTTCATCCTAGGTTGCTGAAACTGTTCGCTCTGGTGTTACAAAACCAAGCCTACAGTAATGGCAGGCTAACCCCAGAGCTGCTTGAGCAGCTCGGCTTACTGCTTACCAACTACTCCCGTTTGTGGAGCGAAGAGCAGGAAAGACTGGCACAAGCCCAACAGCAGAAAGAGTCCTTGTACGCGTTCAAATCTCATGGAGAGGAGGTAAAAACAGATGATGAACTACTGGCTGAGATTGTCAAACAGAACTTCCCTGCTTATCACCAGGTATATATGATACAATTACTCTAGTAGGAGCTCTTCAAATATACCCCAGCTCAAAAAGACTTGGAATGGAGAAAATGCATGCCAAGCTGTCACCAGCCCTTTGCAAGGACGGGAGAAAGATGAGGTGATAACAGCTTCTTCTACCCCCAGGTTCCCTTAAGGATCGCCAGGTCATAAGTCTACAAAACACTGATAACCTATGTTATTTATATCTCATCTCAATCTGTGCTTAAAGTGCATCTGACACTGAGGGAAGTCCTTTTACAGCCAATGCACGCCTCCAATAATAGCAACAGCAAGCAAGATCCAATGGGCATCAATGTCAAGCCCAGTTCTCTCAAAAGCATTACACATGAGTTTTTCATATTAGGATTTCCTGTTGTCTAGCCTTTGGACTCGAAAATGGCCAGATACTTCACAAAGAATTATTTTGATATGAGGAAAGTTGCTGTCATCAGCATCGCTAGCTCACCAGGGCTGGACCCAATCCAGCGACAAGCCGGTGAGAGGGATTTGGGGGTCAACCCACCTAAGTCTTATTTATACATAACTCACCGCCCATCACAACTGTGGCAACTGTAGCGCTGCCATATGAGCTGCATTATCGAGGACAGAGGCTTGTTATTACTTGATGTTTTCCTGGCATCTCGATTCATTGTAGGCTTTCGGAGATCTGGTAAAAGCCAACACTCTGGGAGACTCCAAACCTGAGGAGGATGATACAGACAAGTCAGAGTCATCTACTACTTCTATCATAACTGAGCAGGTATACTCAGTCATGATAGCTCAGTGGGATAATATGGGGGACCAGGATAGCTCAGTGGGATAATATGGGGGACCAGGATAGCTCAGTGGGATAATATGGGGGACCAGGATAGCTCAGTGGGATAATATGGGGGACCAGGAGAGCTCAGTGGGAG
>Ga0224501_10004268_pt1 | contig 11283 bp, 5 predicted proteins | sample SF_Oct11_sed_USG_4_FD_169105 | JGI IMG/M metagenome (GOLD analysis project Ga0224501, IMG submission 169105) | Sediment microbial communities from San Francisco Bay, California, United States - SF_Oct11_sed_USGS_8_1 | ecosystem: Environmental > Aquatic > Marine > Sediment | place: USA...
CTCCGTGCTGCACATGCTAGCTCCGTGCTGCACATGCTAGCTCCGTGCTGCACATGCTAGCTCCGTGCTGCACATGCTAGCTCCGTGCTGCACATGCTAGCTCCGTGCTCCGTGCTCCGTGCTGCACATGCTAGCTCTGTGCTCCGTGCTCCGTGCTGCACATGGTACACAGAAAGCATTGTTGGTGATAGTCCTTCTTTTCGAAGGTCACCCCTTCTATCAGAAGAATCTACAATCAGTATCAATCATCCATTAGTAACAGTCCTGGGCTGCAGAGGTGAGTCAGATCACAAGCTTTGGGCTCAGACATACAAGCCTTGTTGTTTCTCGAATGAGTGTGCTTTGATACTAGTGTCAAAGCCGTACCAGGCATTCAAAAAGAAGACTCGGATGTAATGGTACTGGCGTACTGCCACAATACATAACTTGCCAGCTCTTGAATAAACCATGGTTTATTCCAGTCCAAAACCCCAATTTGTTCGCGTTCAGGGCTGCGAGGCCGTCAATGATTTCTCGGCCAGCAAGTCGTCTAGTGTGCCAGTAAAAATAAAAAAGACACAACCAATCATTTACACTAGGTACAAAATGAGTGATCTTAGGCATTTTCATAGTTCACTTAGCATCTGGTCCACCTTGGATCGGGCGCTCGAATCCATCGGGCATCAGAGAAGCTTTGGAAGGCAAATGCTTGAACATCTGAGGGGGTGTCCGAGGGAATGTCCGAGGCAGATCGGACGAGGCTTTTATACTCCATTTTTGGGGGTGGGGGGCCGGACGTCTGTTTTGAGCGCTGAACACGAGGCGGACCGGACGAAACGTGATCATAAAAGCACCCCTAGATTACCACTTTTGTATGAATAATTAGAGGCCTGATATTACCTATATAAACACTGCGTGTGTTATTCATATAGATCACTAGGCATGTTTTGTGTAGCGACCCTCCAAAAGCCTAATTCTTTGTTACCCAGATAAAGCCAAAGACGCTGGTACATACCCCGCTGCATTTGCTACACTTGTGGGCATAGTTGTGAATGTAGCATGGGATGCAGATTTGTCGATCAGCAAGCTTGACCACAAAGCTCTTCACGTCCACGGCTGTCTTGCACTCGGGACAGGTGTAACGCTCCTGCTTGTGAAACTTCTCCGGGTTATATTCAACCTTCTGCATGCTCGATAGTAGGTATCCAACTCAGTACAAGAAACTGACAACAATGTTCTTATGGCACAAGTACACAGAACACGAATATGTTGAGAATGCCATTAGATGATGCACGAGATTATGTGGGGAGAAAGCAAACTGAATTCAAAGAATGGTGAATGCAACTCCAAATAAAATGAAGTATGGAAAGCTAATAAATACGTTGTTACGAGACCTCAGGAAGGTCTCATAATAGAATACAAGCTCAATACGAGTAAGGACTAAAACTTTAGCTCCAAATGGATAACATTATTGGGGCAAAAGCCCTGTTTTCAAATTGGTCAACCTGGATAAATGATCCTGGTTGGCTGCACTATGACTACTCAGTGGTCCATTTGAGAAGGCTCCTAGTCCGTCCCAGCAGTGGCATCCGTCATATCCGATCATACGTACTGCTTAATTTTATAGCACTACGCAGGCCGTTTATTGAATGATAGCATTCATATCTTGTGTTACTATATCATCTAGGTTTACAAAGGTTGTACGAACAATTATCTTCTCTGAATTTCAACGATTTTTCTAATAAAATTGTGAGAGCATCTTCCACACTCTAGGGGAGCTAAATGTGGAGACTTTGGTGTTTAGGATGTCTTAAAGCTATTGGGAATAATTTTCACTAGATCTGCTTTTGTACTTCCGACCATCACTTAGTAGTGATAGGTCGCTTAGGGATTCTAATGATTGCTTTTAACCTTGGAACCTCTCTGGTCGTCGTGCTGAACTTGGAAGACGTCTCGTTTCATGCCGTGCGACATGCCCCTGATACCATGCACAATCGACATAAATTTATGGTCATGAATGGGAAGACAACTTTTGCGTCAAAATCAGGATTTTCAGAGCAAAGTCCTGTCCCGGCAAATGTATAATGACTTCATTCCCATTGCACTATAACATTGCCCAAGCCCAAGCTTTGTAACTGGACACTGCCTTTGAACACGCTTCCAGTGCGGCATGCTGAGGGGTGCACCTCCGCACTCGGTTGTTTGGGGCGGCCATAATATACGAAATTGTGAGTGAAATTAACTCCGAATACTAAGTTACAGAAACTTTTATTATCAATAAGATAATCAAAATATCAAGAGTTGGCTGTCACTAGATTCCCGCATACAAATCACCCAGCACACAAAGCTTCAAAACCGATAAAAGAGTGAGAGAGATTCCTTGACTACGAAATAGCGAATGAACAGTGAGGTACTCAGCGGGTAGTGGGGGTAAAACACGTTGACCGATGGGCTGTTGGTACCTGATTGTAGTGCAGAGCTATTACTATGTAGGTGATATGATGTATCACAATTTGACTAGGAAGCATGAGTGACCACTCTGGTTTACCTACAGGGGTATCAGGGCTATTATAGAGGGTCAGTCTCTACATATTCTTTCCACAGTCTGGACAGACAACCTTAGAATCACAGACGAGGAAACCTTGTCCCAATAAGCTCTTCTGGCATTCCGCGCATTGGAAGCAGTCCGCGTGCCACTGTCTGCCTTCGAATGCCACGTATTTAGTAGCTTGGCCCAATCCTACAAATAAAGGGCAAGATTCAAACTCGGTCAGTGAATCATGCTCACAATACATGGCAAGGTTAGTGGGACATCAGAAAGTGAAATATGTGAGGAAAGGCCCCATGCCTAAAATGCCAACAAGAGACAGGCGACCATACAACAGTAGAACAAGTGACATGAGCTCGAGACGTTGCTTAAACTGGCCATGCACGTCATGAAACATGAAACTGGAGACCAACATCCTGCCAATAGTTTTAATAGGCCCCGAAGTAAAAGTAGTTTTGACGGCAAATGAAACTGTGGAAGAAGTCAACTGGTGACTCACTGGCAGGACATTGAGAACCCAGACAAAAAGCTTCAACAGGACAACAAAGCAGTGGCCTAAGCGGGCCCGGACTTCAACTCTACTACCCCATGAAAAGCCAATCGAATGAAACCGGGTACGCAGCCGCGGGTAATCACAAGGTTGTTCACAAGTCAGGGTCACGCGATGGGAGCGTTATCTCTCCTCGCTATTCACCTGCAATGGGTTTCTCGCACTTTTCGCAGATCTTGGCAAAAGTTTTCACGTAGCAATCAGGGCAGTAGGGCTGTTCATCCTTGGTAGCGAATTTCACATTTGCTAGCTCCGTGCTGCACATGGTACACAAAAAGCATTCCCGGTGATAGGCAGTCTCTCTGAAGGTCACCCCACCTTGCAGAAGGACCTACAATCAGTATAGTTTTATATAGTTATATCAGTGGGCTCCAAGAGAACAGTTGGGTTACAGGCCTGGGTCCAAAGAGTATTCGAAGTAAAGCCCTGGGCTTAAAGGGAATGGGTGGGTTAGAGCCCTGGGCTCATACCCATAGACATAGAAACAGAGATCAGACAACGGAAGTAGTCGCCCCACCTCTGGTGATTAAGAAAGCAAGACTGCCATTGTATCATATAAAAAAAGCCTGTTTTCAACCAAGGTTTTTTTAAAACAAATACTAGGCCAATCATGTCAAAAATAGTATCATCTAAAAGCTATTTTGTGAGTGATACAACGGCAGCCTCGACTCCGTAATCACCAGCAAGTCTCGTAAGCGTAATATCGCGATCTGCGTTTATGTCATATCTCTGTTTCTATGTCCTGCCCATATCTGCATTAATCATAGAATTAATTTTTTTAAACATTTGAAAAAATGAAAGTGGTAAAAACTGAACAATTGGTGGTAAGAGCCTTGCACAGGGTTCAAGGAGTTCAAGAGCATAAACTTATAAACGAAAGGTGGTAACTCCAACCAGATGAGTGCAACTGTGTACCTCAAAGCGTCAATGTGTCTTAGAATATTTTACATTTTTACCTGTATAACACCTGGCGCCATCAGAATATTTTCACAGTGAATCACGGGCATTCCATTAACTCTTTTACATTGACAATGAAAATCGACTTTTTGGTAGTAAGGTAGAGGCCAAAGTGGTTGGCACATACCTCGCTGCATTTGCCACACTTCTGGGCAAACTTGTCATTGTAGCATGGCATACAGATTAGCCGATCGTTCTCCTTGGGCACGAAGCTGTTGTTGCCGATTGGGTTCTTGCACTCTGCGCAGGTGAAGCACTCATGATGGAACTTCTTGCCGTTATACTCAAACTTCTGCATGCCTGCCAACAAGAAAACAAAATATAACACCTAAAGAGGATACAAATTTCCACAACACCAATATTATACGCATCAAACAATGTGCGGAGAATGCAACTCCATATGTCACAATATAATGAGAATGCAACTCCAATTATCAAAATGTGATGAGGTCACTGCTCAGCTTGAAATATCAGCATAGTACCAGAACTAATTAACTAGACTAGATTTTCCTTAGGTCACCATTAAAGGCTCCTTATAGCCAGTCCTGGTACAGTACGCATAGAGTTATCCTCTATAGTGAGAGGATAACTCTATGGCTGTATGTAACAGATTAGCCGTCTTTGACGGTATTGTATCATGTTACTCACCGTGCTTAAATGTATTGGTGCAGGCATCACAGCGCTGGGCAAACTGATTGTCATAGCAGTCAGGGCAGTACAGTCCTTCATCCTTAGCGACAAACTGCTGATTGGCTAATGAGTTATGACAACCCCAGCACAGGAAGCAAGCCTCGTGCCAGTGACGTCCTTTATACGACAAATCCTGAAAAGGGAACCATCAAGTCGAACACACAATCAGCAACAGAAATGATGTGGGGCTCAGGATTGAAGAGGCTTTAATTCTCAGTTCCGGATGTCTAATTACTGATGTTATGGGGGGATAATGACAAAGAAATGGGCATCACAGTACCGATAATATGATATCATAAGCAGTTATGGCTGAGGTGTCGGATACGGCCGCCACTATACATAGATTATTGGCGGATGCATAGACGATTTGTGTCTCTGTGTAATGTCTAGAAGGTGCCGGGGAATCATTAGGAATGCTCACTTGGAGGTTGACGAGTAGATAATCATTGCTATTAAAAAAGCCCTGCCAGCAAGACGACCATGGAAAGGCCATCATTCCACCATACAGTAATCTATTAGTTACATAGACTGATCAGGTAGGAAGAGAGTAGTTGCACAACCAATTGATGAGTAGATCAGGTGGAATACATCAATTACGTCTTAATGGTGTTTGCTGTCTGAGAGTAAAGGTCATAGCTCGGTAATTGTCCTTCCCTGATAGCCACTTCTATAGACCATCAGTGCACCCACCTAACTCCCTATTACATTACAGCATATCCTTATGTGGGCATAGCCTGATATTTGATATCTTATGCTACTCAGCCTCTCCGTGTTTATTGACAGTTGGAGAATAACCTCTTCACTCCGCCGGGGTCGGTGAAGTTAAAACGCCGGCGTTACTACACCGGGACTGTGTCGAGGAGGCGCCCCATCCTACATTGGGATAGCCGGATAGCTCTATGAGTAGAGAGCTTGGCTCATGATCGAAATATCCTGGGCTCAAGTCTTAGTCAGACTAGAGACTTGCCATAAGTGTCAGCTTCTCATGTAATTCATGGCCCCGAAAAGAAACCACAAGTTTTTGAGGTCAGTCTTATAAGATAGTCAAGCGCCGTGTGGAATAAAACAATACAAATCTTACTTTACTCAGCATAATTATATGAAGGGAAATAGGAAGGGCAGACTCAGCAGAGGAATGCGTCGTGGTGTGGTGAAATCAGTTCAGACTCTGACATCAGTTTCATAGTTTACACACTTGGTATAAACATGGCCATGGTTTGGGAGGCACTTAAACGGCTCAGCCGAGTGGCGGGTCAGCGGAGCCACCTTCGGCGTATACAGAACATACACAGCGGCGGGAGGGAGGCGCTAAGCTCCCTCTTGTTTATCTGAACAGATATTAACAAGAGGCGTCTGATGAGCCAGGGTAGTGTGCGCCTCACAACCAGGGTAACCCATCTTCAGCCAGGGTATTTACCCTCGGGGAAAATAGCCAAGATTCACAGAGGTTCAGCGCATTCAGACAGACAGCAGCTCACTAACCAGGTACGCCATTATGTGTTAATCACCAACTAGCACTGCAAAGCTGATGACCGCGCTATCCTGCCCAGAATGACTGCACTGCTACTATTGCCATCCAATAAGCTTTTACCACCAGTTTTGGATTCCGAGGTTTAATAAAGGAAGCCCTCCCATAGAGCTATCTTCTTTATGGGGCACGCGGGCGCAAGCGGAAAGTGATGCTACCCGGGAACGCTGAGCCTAAGACTGAGAAGACCAAATTCTGCACCACTCCTGACAGCTGTTCTGTTATGGAGATAAGAAGCTTTTACCATTCATACTACCCAATTGCCACCCTTTTGCATTGCCCTGGTTTTATTTTAGATACTGAACTGAAAGACAACATACTTTGCCTTTCTAATGCTACTCAATCCAATTTCAGAGATAAAATGCTTTTCACTTAAGTGGCCTAGTGGTAGAGGTCACAACCCGAAAACCCTGGTTCTAGTCCAAGTTGAGTGCCACACCCGTATTCGGTTTGGATACCGATGTTTCAAAAGGAGGACAACCCATTGAATAACCTTCTCAATGGGGCACAACATGGATCAGCCAGGAAGTAAAACAAAATATCTCTATGTAACTCTACTTCTTGTACACTTCCATTTCGCATGCCGATCTGGTGTTATAGGTGAAGGAACTCCCGACTTTATAATGTGCTCCCACCGCCTGTTACTGCACCCACCTTGAAGTCAGTACCGATTGGCTTCTCGCACTTTTCACACTTGTTAGCAAACTTCTCTTCGTAGCAGGGCAGACATGTCGGCTGGTCCTGTCTGAGCACGTACCGTTTACCTACAGTGAAATCCAACATAATTAGAAGCGTGATTAAACTTATAACAACTCGAACCAGTACCGAGTCGCATTGGCCTCAATCAGCTTTAACCACTCAATGAGCGGATCGAACCAACATTGGTAGGCGCTAGCTCAGAGATCAAAGACTAAATTTACTCAGTAAGCAGGGTTTTAATCCTTAATTTAGGGTTATCCCATACAGAGCTAGTTGTCGCGTCTTATGTAGGTGGCATTTAGTGCAGACCGACTATTATATGGCTGCATCAAAAAGAAACTGTGTAGCGACTGCCCGCGTATGAAGACATGTAGGCTTACCGGTGAGTGGGTTGCTACACTGAGAACAGTTGTAGTGCTCCATGTGGTAATAGTGCCCTTTGCTTTTGGTGTACTCACTCGCGAAAATCAACTAAAAAAAGATACCAATGTCCAACTGGCAAATAATCGTGCTGCCTGTTTAGTTCATTGTTGACATATGAAAGGGCTCGAAGGCAGACCCGAGTCTGGGGTAGTTACATGGCGATGGGTTAAATACATTGGGAGGTAAGTTCAAATGTGAACCAATGAATTGATCATATTTACGCTGATTCATTCACTACATCGATGTTTGACTAATGCCAAGTTTGTTTTTGCAAACGCGTACTCACTGTGGAAAGAAAGTGTTAAAAATAAACAACATAAATCCAATCGCTTTAGTAATCACTAACAATAGAAAAGCCAATCCCAAGAGTTGAGTCTGGCTCTAAATTACTGATTCAGTCACTAGCTACAGCTGTGGGGTAGAAACAAAAAGCATCAGCTGCGGCCTAATTAAACCGGCTAGCAAAACAGGTTTAATAAGACTGCCAGAATGAGCTAATAACTAAGCTCAACAGCTGGAAAAATGAGCGTGCTACTTTTTATTGAGTGTTCTCCTTACCGGTTAAAGCAAATGTCTGGCCGTTTTGCAGCCTAGCATAGGGGATTAAGAATGATAGGTCATTATTTACGCAGAATCCCGTTCCAAAGTTCAACCAAAACTGAGAATGTTTGTCATGTTACTTCTATACTGATAGTCTGAACAAGCGAGTTTGATTTGAGTTGCTCACTTGCTCCATTGGATTGGGCTGCGAGTCATTAAAATTTATTGTACTTGGAACCGAATGCATCAATGAACATCAACTAGCTAGTAATTTTCTCAAAGGTGATAAAGCCAAAGATGAACCTAGTACACGGTCTGCTACTGTCTATTGCCTGCACACTTAAACACGTCTAGCGCGAAGATTTAAGTGGTGTTGAAAATCGTCTGGCAAGTCTTAGGCGTATACTGCAGCGTGTGCGTACAATAAACCGTACATATATAGTGATATACACAACAATAGCAAGTAATCACGCGTGTAGCTACTGTATTATTGTAGTCAGTGTAAATCACTAAATGTAATGGATGATACAAGTTCAATAATCATAATCATGATAATGTGAATGTGATATAACCTTACGCCGGTGAGTGCCCATAGATAGAATTGGTGTTTGACTTTGAAGTTTGAAATAACAAGTGACTAAGAGTAAGTCGAGTACATCGATCAGTAGATAGTCATAGTGGATCGATCATAAGCGATTGAATTTGTCTTGACCGGAGTCCTGATAACCAGCTAGACCCGCATTGAACTTTGAACTGAAGAATGAATAAACTGATTGAATCTCAATCTGGGCGACTCAGTCAGTCACTCACTGACAGTGACTCAGTAAGTCACTGACTCACTCACAGTCACTCTCAGTCTCAGTACCCGCAGTGACACGGTGGTGCTTGCATGTAACTGCTACCCTTGCTTAGTCTACTTGATTCATCACAATTCAACACCCTCCGTGACCCACTCCACTGCGATAATGTGTAACTGATATCTACCAGTGGAAATCCAAACTTGTCAATCCGTGATTCGGCTGAATGAATACACCGACACCTCAATTTCAACTTTGAAGACAACTTTAAGAAGGCGCGCTGCTTTCCAACCTCCATTGGGTATCACACGGGAGGGACAACTCTATATAATTGGGAGTTGGCTGTTTAGTCGGGCCAAAACTAAAATTTTAAGTGATTGGCATTTGCACCTCCAGATGAAGAATCAGGACGACCGCCTAAGTATCCAGAAAGGTACACTGGAGGAGAGGCTGTATGATACACCTAGGTAATAGAGGCATAGTTTACACCAGATGTCTAATGGCAGACGGTTTCGTCCTATATCAGTGTATGAGACCATTTTACCTAGGCGTATTCCAATTCAGATTCATTGGTTGCAGTGGCAGTATGGCGTTATTCACAAAGATTCGCATGTTGACAACAACCCATCACTTGTCAGTTCCAAGGTAGTTATTGCTATGCAGGTTGGATGTGCATTATCTAAGATTACAAACCAAAACCTCCGCTTATCTTCAGGAGTCACGTAACTTCAATAGACTAATGCATACCTTTAAACATATGTCAATAATATTGTGAAATAAACTGAACTAAATTGGCAGGCTGCTAGACGATTCTCTATCCCACCAGATGAATTTGTGCATTTACCAGCGCATCACTGCGCATGCAGCGTTTAGACATAGTGTTGATAACTCACAGACATCGATCTCAAATATAAAATGCGGTTGCATACAAACTTCATAGTTTGCACCCACAGAATGGTTTTAGTCAAACCAGTCGCAATCACATTGCAGTGTCTCATTTTCTTGTGCATGAGACATACTTTAAGCTGTTATCGTATTAGAACACTGGCCGTGTGTAGTCCTGAGTAATTAGGCTCCCAATCTTAATAAATAGCCCATTATTTAATGAAGGGAAGAGAAGGTAGCAAATTAGATGAAGTCTGAATGAAACTGGGGAGGAGGCTAATTCAAGTCCATCAGCGTTGCAGTACCCACCCAGTACCTATTACTATCAGAATCTATGCAAGCCATTTTATAAACGCGTAATTTACATCGTGCCTTGCGCATATCAAGTATAGACTAGTAAATTCCAATGGAATCTGTTTACCAATCTGGTTTCATTGTTCAAAATCATTTTCAGCAACCCAGAAGGTGTATCAAAACATTCAAAAGCTACTTGGAAAACAGTGTGTGTGTGTGTGTGCGCGCTGCGCGCGTGTACTTACCTTAGGTTCACCGCAGCGTGAGGTCCTACTGCTTCACTACTTGCTTACAAACTACCTAAACTAACAAGGGCTACCTACCAAGCCTAAAATCAAGTTTACATAGCCAAAATGTAAACAAGGACTAGACACACACAAGAGCTGATTATGGCAAAATCCTTACCTTACAGTGAGAGGTAGCTGCTCAACTGAATAGGCAGCCGGTATAAAGCCTAGTCTGATGCGCGAGGGGCAAATTAAGGAGAGTAAGGGGCTGTGAAGGGCGGCGATTAAGCAATGTGCTGATTAGGTATGCATGTACCTATTATACTTATGTGAGAGGCTAATTGATATAAAGTGCTGGGCCGAATACGGATGGGTATAGTTATTTATTCCAACATGTATTCGACTGAGTCACAAAGATTTCATGTATATGTATTACAACGAAGAGCTCAGTGGCTAGAGTGCTCGATGCAAGATCATATTTAATTCGGTGTTGAACCCCTGACGATGCCAGTTTGTTGCTGTTGGTTTGAACTCCTCACAATATTCCCAGTCCCTATATAAAGCTTCAAAACAAGCATCAAGCTTAGGAGGCCCACTAAATGAGATGGCCTAATGCCCATATAGAAGAATGAAAAGAGTATAAACCATAGCATACCATACCATGGTAAACCATAGCAACATGTTTCTCCAGTAGTCCCAAGCGAGCAGTAAAAACCAAAACTAAGCTACCGCCAGTACATGATAAACTAAGCTACCGCCAGAACATGATAAACTAAGCTACCGCTAGTACATGATAAACTAAGCTACCGCCAGAACATGATAAACTAAGCTACCGCTAGTACATGATAAACTAAGCTACCGCTAGTACATGATAAACTAAGCTACCGCCAGTACATGATAAACTAAGCTACCGCTAGTACATGATAAACTAAGCTACCGCCAGTACATGATAAACTAAGCTACCGCTAGTACATGATAAACTAAGCTACCGCTAGTACATGATAAACTAATCTACCGCTAGTACATGATAAACTAAGCTACCGCTAGTACATGATAAACTAAGCTACCGCTAGTGCATGATAAACTAAGCTACCGCTAGTACATGATAAACTAAGCTACCGCCCGGACATGATAAACTAAGCTACCGCCAGAACATGATAAACTAA
>Ga0224501_10004269_pt1 | contig 11282 bp, 6 predicted proteins | sample SF_Oct11_sed_USG_4_FD_169105 | JGI IMG/M metagenome (GOLD analysis project Ga0224501, IMG submission 169105) | Sediment microbial communities from San Francisco Bay, California, United States - SF_Oct11_sed_USGS_8_1 | ecosystem: Environmental > Aquatic > Marine > Sediment | place: USA...
TTCACCGGGGGGCCGATATGCTCTCCGGCGGTGTCGTAGAAACGAAAGGGAGCGCCATAATTCTGCTGGTTGAAGGCCAGCATGGCGGCCAGAACGGCGAGGATCTGGACGGAGAACGCCAGTATGCGCCAGGCCCTGGACACCATGGCGGGTATATCCGAGGCGAGGAAGATTCTCCCCACGGCAATGAGGGAAAAGATGAAAGCGGGGATAAGGCCGTTGGGACGAAGCATGAAGAGGGCGGCGAAACATAGGGAGACCATCCATAGCCGCCGGGGAGGGGTGGTGAATACGACGAACATGGAAAGGATCAGGAAGAAAAGGTATGCCATGTCCGTGTGGTTGGAAACCGCCAGATCCATCATCAAAGGTGAAGCGCAAAACATCAGCGCCCCGCTAAAGGCCGCCACGGCGCCGAAGCTGCGCAGCAGCAGGAAAAAGAAAGCCGCCCCCGCCATGAAATAAAAAAAGTAACAGGTCAACACCGCGGCCTTGTTGCTGGCGCCGAAAAGAAAGAATGACGCGGCCAGGGTGTATTGATACAAAGGGCGGTGGGTGAAGATCGGATATTCGAAGGGGGGTTCCTGGGGCGCGTCGTACAACACCTGGATGGGGAATATTTTCCGGGTGACCCAGCCCTCCCCCTGGCTGATCTGTCTTGCGTCGTGATAATACTCCAGCCCGTCCATGGTGCGGAACTGCCAGCCCGCATGGGAGAGGGTGTACAGAGTCACCAGATGGAACAGGATATAGAGAAAAAGGAATAGGGCTATGGGCGAAACTGCTTTCGCGGTGAGGGCCTTATTCAAGTTGAGGTTGCTTTCGAAAGTGATGTTAAAATTCGATTCCGGTCATTATCTGTGGCGCCGCTGGCGCGTCCCGCTCTGGGAGGACTGCAATGCGGTCTTCATTTCCCCGATAAATATATCATTTTTACAGGTTCAAAGACAGCTGCGCCAGCCACCCGCCCGGCCAGCGGCGGTGGAATATTATGACCTCCCCCGCGGCGTCCTGGTGATGTAGAATCGACATATGGAAAACAGAAAACCAGATATCGATATCCGGCGGCTTGACTTGCGGGCGGGCAAGCCCCTCCCCCTGGGCGCCACCTGTATGCCCTGGGGAGTCAACTTCTCCCTTGTTTCAAACCACGCCTGCGAGGTGACCCTGCTGCTATACGATGGCGATGATCCTTCCCCCTGGGCCAGGATCCCGCTGGATCCGGGCGTGAACAGGACCGGGGCCATATGGCATGTGGGGGTGAACCGCCTGGATATTTCCACATTGCGATACGCCTATCGCGTGGAAGGGCCGTGGAATCTGGAGCAGGGGCACCGGTTCGACCCGGACGCGATCCTGCTGGATCCATACGCCAGGATCGTCACCGGGGCCGAGGAGTGGGGCGGAGATTACATCGGTGTGACATATGACTCCCGCGCCAGGACCGACAGCAAATTGCGATGCGCCGTGGCGGAGGATTCCTTCGACTGGGGTTCTGTCGTCTCGCCCCAGATCCCCATGAAGGATCTTGTGATTTACGAAACCCATGTCCGGGGCCTCACACGCCACTCTTCCTCCGGTGTGGCCTATCCAGGGACGTTCCGCGGGCTGATAGAAAAGATACCCTATCTTAAAAAGCTGGGGGTCAACGCCGTGGAGCTGATGCCGGTGCAGGAGTTCCACGAAAGCCAGATCGACCGGCTGAACCCGGTCACCGGGGAGCGATTGCTCAACTATTGGGGATATTCCACCACCGCCTTTTTCGCGGCCAAGGCGTCCTACTCGTCAGATCCCAGGGGCGCCGCCCCTTTCGACGAATTTCGAGAAATGGTCAAGGCGCTGCATATGGCGGGGATAGAAGTGATCCTGGATGTGGTGTTCAACCACACCGCTGAAGGGGACCACACCGGCCCCACGTTGTCGTTCCGGGGGCTGGACAACCAGGTGTATTACATGCTGGGCAAGGAGGGGGAGTATCGCAATTTCTCCGGCTGCGGCAACACCATGAACTGCAACCATCCCATGGTGCGGGAAATGATCCGCGAATGCCTGCGATACTGGGCCACGGAAGCGAGGGTGGATGGGTTCCGGTTCGACCTGGCTTCGATCCTGGGTCGTGATCCGGAAGGCCATCCGCTTTCCAATCCGCCGCTGATAGAGGCGATCGCCCTGGATCCGGCGCTGGCCCATTGCAAGCTCATCGCCGAGGCGTGGGACGCGGGAGGGCTGTATCAGGTGGGCACTTTCCCGGCCAAGGGCCGCTGGGGGGAGTGGAACGGCAAATACCGCGATTGCGCCCGTCAATTCCTGGCGGGGAACAGGGGACAGGCCAGCGAAATGGCCACCCGGCTGGCAGGAAGCGCGGATCTATATCAGGAGGAGGGGCGCTATCCATACCACTCCATAAACTTTGTCACCTGCCATGATGGCTTCACCATGGCGGATATGTTTTCCTATAACGAAAAGCATAACGAGGCCAACGGGGAGGAAAACCGGGACGGGGACAACAACAACAACAGCCATAACCACGGGGCGGAGGGGCCCACTGATAACCCGAAGATAAACGCCATCCGCCTGCGGCAGGCCAAGAACGCCTTTACCCTGCTGATGCTCTCCCAGGGGCCGCCGATGATATATGAAGGGGACGAGATGGGGAGAAGCAAAAACGGCAACAACAACTCCTATTGCCACGACACCGAGCTCAACTGGCTGGACTGGGGCCTGCTGGAAAATAACGGGGGGCTGTTCCGCTTCGTGGCCGGGTTGATCAAGTTGCGCAAAAGCCATCCCGCCCTGGGAAGGAAGGACTACTACACCGGAGGCTTCGTGCCTGGCGTGGATGTGCGTGATGTGGAATGGCATGGCCAGACCCCTCGGGAGCCGGACTGGAGCCAGGACGCGCAAACGCTGGCTTTTTCCCTGGGAGGCCCGTGGGAGGAGGATGGCCGCCGGGCGCCGGATATATACGCGGCCTTCAACACGGGGGAGGAGGAGAAGGAGTTTGCGCTTCCTCATGTGACCGGACGGCGGTGGATGCGCAAGGTGTACACAGCGCTGGCCAGCCCGCAAGACTATCTGGAGGACGGCGCCGAAGCGGAACTAGTCCACCAATACTCCTTCACCCTGGCGCCAAAAAGCTGCGTGGTGCTGGTGTCGGCGTAGGGGCCAGCCGAGCCGTAGTCAGACATAAAAAAAAAGCCCGGAGCCATGAGGCCCCGGGCCATGTAATCGGGCTAGCGCAAAGTTTATTGCACTGTGGCGCTGTGCGACGCCACTTCCATGATCGCCATTTTGTTGGCGGAATTGGCGGCGCCATCAAGAAAACCGGTGGAGGGATCTATGGGGAAAGCGCCGGAAGCGCCTTTCTTCATGTAATAGACCCTGTATTCCACGGTCACCGGCATGGCTGCGGCGGAGGCGTCAAAGCTTACATCAAAGCTTTCCCGCTCATTGGGCTGCAGCCGGGTATCCACGGCGGAGTTGGACTGAAAACCGGGCTTGACCGCCCCCGTGGCGGCGTCTATGGTCTGTCGCCCATAAATCCGCACAAACCTGTCTGAGGCGCCGTCCTCCACAATAAGGTTCTTGTTGGAACCTTTGGAGAACCACTGGCTTCCTGCAGGGCCATTGGGAACGTCCACAAAACCCGGGAATCTATAAGGAGGCCTGCCGCCCCGAGCGGGCAAGTTCAGGTTCACTTCTCCAGCGCTGTCGGGCCCGGTGTAAGTGTAATTCACATCCTCATAGTCCGTGGTGATTCTTGCCCCGGACAGGGGAAGCGAGACGCCATTGGCGTCTTTGGCCCGCACCATGGTGAGCATTCTGCGCATGGGATGGGCGCCGGGCAGCATATGAGCCGTCTTGTTCAGAAACGAAGTGTAGACATCCAGAGAACTTCCGTTAATCGTGGCGGAAAGCTCCGAGGAAAATCCAGCCTTGATCTTGCCGGGGGCCGTGCCTCCTTCGAACTGATGGCTGTGAAAAACGCCGTTATTGGCGTTATCGATCATGGCGGCGGGCGCGTCGCTCATATCCGGCAGCTTGCCACGGGAATACCATTCGTTCACCGGCAGCCCCTTGCGCTTTTCCATATGGCACTTCTGGCACTTGGGCGACGCGGTGGGCGAGCCGGACAGCGGCGATTGGTACAGGTTATCGTCAGTGACGGACCAGGTCGTGCAAAGCTCCATGAACCTGCTGGCGCCGGTCTGGGGATCCAGAACCTTGGCGGAGCGCTGGTGGCAGGCCAGGCACACCGCTTTTCCCTGATCCTCGAAATGGTTGTCCGGGGCGGAATAAGCCGGGTCCACCAGGGCGTTGCGGTCGGTCTGGTCCGTGGAGCTGTCATTATGACGTCCATATATGCCATAGGGCCCGTAGTATGGGCCTCCGGCGGCGTGGATTTTTCCGGCCGCCTCATCGGTCAGCGGTATCCCCTTTATCAGGTACCGTCCGTCACCTCCCAGCTTGGAGCCGCGAGTGTTGGCGTAATCGCCATGGATTTCCGGACCGGTTATCTGGAAAAAGGCATTCATGTGGGCGGATCCGGAATCTGGAGAGAAATAGAGCGTGTAGCCCGCCGGATAAATTACATTTCCTATGGCTGGGGCGGTCTTTATGGCCCCTGCCAGGGTGTATGAATCTCCTTGATGGGTCATCCGCACCTTTTCGATGCTGTGGCAGAAGGCGCAACTGATCCCTTCCAGGTTGTTTTCATGACCGATCTGGTATGTGGCCTTGTACCGGGAGCCATCGTTTACATTGGCCGGAGCCACCACTGTGGCCGCAGCCTTTGGATTATATCCGGGCGCCAGGTTGGCGCCGGTGTCCCCCGCGGCGGCCTGTTCAATCACTATGTTGAAGTCCTTGGAATACACTGCCGCCGGAGCATGACAGGTGAGGCAGACACCCGCCATTTTCTGGGCTGTAGCCACGGTAATGGTTCCAGTGGGTCCGCTCACTCCGATTTTATTTTGCATCAGATGCGTCAGAAAACCTTGATACAGAGTCTGGAATATGGGATCGGACCATGATTGCGCATGCATGGAATTCTGCCACGTATTGTGCAGATCATAATGGCAATGCTGGCATTTTTTATCCGCGCTTTCAAATACGGAATTCTGGTATCCTGTTTTGGCCAAAGTCACCACGCTTCCAACGTCAGGATTTCCTTCGGAACAACTGGTGATCAAAGCCGCAAGCAGAAGCGGCAAGGCAGCAAGAGCAATTATCCTTCTGTACATTTTCTACCCCCTAGATGTATATAACGGACTATTTAGGAACCCAAGTACGCTTTTATGCCTAAGTTCGTAGGATTGCCTTTGGGAAAAAAGGATTCAATCTATTCTAAATGCTGGAATGGAAGGGAAAACCAGGCATGGGAAACCTCGCGACACATACAGACAATATATACAACAGGTTGCCTATATAGCCAGAGGCCGATTATCGGCGTCAGAGGGCGAAACGTCAGTCAGAAATATTTTTTCATGGCAATCGTTTAGTTGCCATGGCTAACAGATTTATATTCCCGCTGAAGGATAGATATGGGATATATGAAAGACTGTTTTCTTCGGAGGCCAGGCGCAGGGCAATAGCAAACCTACCGGTCGGCGAGTATCTGCTCCGCCCTTTTCAGCGCCTTGTCGATGTGGGACAGCACGTTTTCTTCCCCGATTTTATCGATGAAGCCATAGCGGGCCAGGGCCTGGCGCAGATCCCCCCGCACGCCGGAGAGGAGCATGGTGGTGGAGTGTCGGCGGCAGTTGCGCATCAGGCTCTCCAGGGCGTTCAGCCCCGTGGCGTCGATCATCGGCACATGGCGCATGCGCAGGATCAGGACCACCGGCGGACTTTCTATCTTTGGCAGGATCGTCTGGAGCCTGTCCGCCACCCCGAAGAAAAACGGACCCTCAATCTCATACACCTCCACCCCTTCGGGGACAGTCTTGTTTTTGATGGCGTCCGGATCGAAAATGGTCTGGGTTTCCCCTGCCAGCAGAGCTTGCATATTCCCATCTACGGCTCCGATACGGGTCACCTCCGTCATCCTCTTTATGAACAACAGACCCGCCAGCGCCACCCCCACCTGCACCGCCACGTTCAGGTTCACCAGCACGGTGAGGAAAAAGGTGGTCAGCATGGCCAGGGTGTCGGACCCGGGAGCGCGGAAAATGGAGCGCACTTTCCCCGGCTCACTCATATTCCACGCCACCACCATCAGGATCGCCGCCAGGGAAGCCAGGGGGATGTGGGTGATATGCTCCGCCAGGAAAAACATGAATATCAGCAGGAAAACCGCGTGGCTCATCCCAGCCAGGGAGGAGGCGGCGCCGCTTCTGATATTGGTGGCGGTGCGGGCGATGGCGCCGGTGGCGGGCATCCCGCCGAAAATGGCGGCGGCTATGTTGGCCACCCCCTGCCCAATGAGCTCCCGGTTTGGTTTATGCCGATCCCCGGTCATTCCGTCGGCCACCACAGCGCTCATCAGCGACTCTATGGCCCCCAGCAGCGCAATGGTGATGGCGTCGCTCATCAATTCGCGGATTCTTTCCAGCGATATGTCGGGAAAAGAGGGAGCCGGGAGGGAGTGGGGGACCGCCCCGTATACGCTTCCAATAGTGGCCAAAGGCGCCTGGAACCACCACACCACCGCGGCGCCCAGCGTCACAATGGCCAGAGGGCCCGGAAACCTGGGGGCCAATCTGCGAAGGATCACCAGCAGCCCGACAGATGCCAGGGAAAACAGCGCTGTGGGCCACGATACGCCATGGGATTGGGAAAGGTATATGGCCCATTGGGAGGTGAAGTCCGCCGGCACGTTTTGCGCCCCCAACCCGAAGAAGCTGTTCACCTGGGAGCTGGCGATGATCAGGGCGATGCCCGCGGTGAAGCCTGTGGTCACCGGATATGGAATGAATTTTATCGCGTCGCCGAATCTTGCCAGGCCCAGCAGGACCAGCATCCCCCCCGCCATGATGGTGGCGATTACCAGCCCATCCACCCCGTGGCGAGAGACCACCCCATACACCACCACCACAAAGGCGCCGGTGGGGCCTCCGATCTGGAACCGGCTGCCGCCCAACATGGAGATAAGAAAACCGGCCACGATGGCGGTATAGAGTCCGCGCTCCGGGGGAAGGCCGGAGGCGATGGCGAAAGCCATGGCCAGAGGCAGGGCCACCACCGCCACTGTGGCGCCAGCGACAAGGTCGCGCTTTATGTTCGAATAAGGGCCGGTATTGCTCAATTACTTCTTATGGCGTAAAAATCGAATTATACGCCCTTTGGGTGGAATGTCAAATTATCCTGATTTCTCCATGAAAAACAGGTTCTAAGGCTGATCAGTCCAAGACGGGGGAGGGCTTTCCCTTGGCGGCTTCTTTCTTTTCCAAGGCATTTTTCACCGAGTCTTCCAGCCATTTCATGTTGAAGATGGCGTGTTTCAGGGATGCGCGGTTTTTATGGCTCCAAAGGACATGGAAATATCCGTCGCTGGTTTGCATTATAGTGGGATAGTTATAAGCCACCAGGTTGCTCCAGCGATCCCCCGCCAGGTTCACTATTCTGGTAAACTCCAGTCCGCCGTCCAGCGAAAAGGCCAGCGTGAGCGGATTGCTGGCTTTGTGGGAATGGTTATAGACCATCAGCACGATTCCCAGCTTCTCCACATAAATGGCGTCCACCGCCGAGCCTGGATTGGGAGTGTCGGTAAGGGCCATAGGCTCCCATGTCTTTCCATTGTCGCGGGAGTATGACCGCCGGATGAATTTGTCGCTTTTGTCCCGGGCCAGCATCAAAATCCTCCCGTCGGGAAGCGGGACCAAGGTCGGCTGGATCGCGTCATGATCATCCAGATGGAAGGTCTGGGTGCTCAGCACCCTCCCCTCGTTGTGGTCGATGGTCATGGTATAGCTTCCCACCATGTTGGTTTCGTACCAGAAATCGATAAAGAACGGGGCCAGCATCCGCCCCTTTTCCAGCCTGATGGGCCTGTTGCGCGGCAGGTGCCCAAGGCTTGTGACCAAAGTCTTCCCCTCGGTCCAGGTTTTCCCGCCGTCTTTGGATTGGGTGTAATCGATGTTGGACCCGCTCCATCCGCCAACCCTTACCGCAGCGAAAAAAAGCCAGATGATCCCGTCATCGTCCTTGAACAGGGCTGTGTTCCCCACGGATTTGGCGTAGTTCCGGGGGATGATCACGTATGGCTTCCCCCAGGCCCACTTTTTTTTGTTCCACACCGCGCCGAAAATCTGCGCCTCGCTATTGGTCTCTTCCGTGGCCGCATACCAGGTGGCCAGGATATTCCCCCCCTCAAGCTCCACCATGGAAGAGCCATGGGGCTTCCCTTCCTCTTTCGGGGAGTGCAGGTTGTCCCATTTATAAAAGGATGGGGCGATAGATTTGACGGCCAAGGCCGGAGTCGAGCCGATGAGCGCCCAGATGGTGGCGACAAAGATTATGAAGAAAGCGCGCCTGGTCACCATATATATTTCCCCACCAGCGCTTTCCCCCGCTCCCAGGGCCCCATGTCGAAAGGCGCTGATATCCTTTCGCTGGCGTTGATATCACTTTCCAGCCGCGCGTTGAGCCTGTGGACAAAAGGATGGTCCGGGGCGAAGTGGGCGAACATCACCGTCTCTCCCGCCACGAACAGGCTGCGGGGGGTCATGTTGGCCGAGCCTATGGCCACGATCCGTCCATCGGCCACCAACGCCTTGGCATGGGTCATGGTGGGATAAAAGAAAACGCGCAACCTTTCCGTATGATTCCCGGCCAGCAGAAGGTTCACGGCGGCGCGGTTGGCCGGCCCATGGGTGGAGGGATTTTTGGGCAGGATCAGGTCCACCGCCACACCCCGCGCCAGCGCCCGCCCGATCCCTTCCAGGATCATTCCGGCGGAAAAATAGGCATGCTCCAGCACCAGCCGCTCTTGAGCCGAGTCTATAACCTGGGCGATCCCAGTCCGGATCTGCGCTCCATGTTTCGTGTTTGTGGCGATAACGAAAGGAGCGTCCTGCGGCCACGGGTTTTTGCGGACGACCTTGTCCGCGAAGGAGCGGGCGAGGGGGGAGCCGTATATTCCGATCATGTAGTCGTGCCATCGGTCATGATACTCGTCGGCTATGTTCATCCCCCCGAAAATCACCTCATTGTCATCGATGATGTAGTACTTGCTGTGATCCACAGGCTTGAGCGAGCGAAAATCCACAGATATGTTCTTGCTGCCAAACCCCCGGGAACCCGTGAAAATGGGGCCAGGCTTCCCCCCCTTTCCCAGAATTTCAAAAAACGTCCCCAGGACATCTTTGGACAAAGTCACGCTGGCGCCCCGGCCAGCGGCGGCGGTGACGGCCTCCACCATCCGGCGCCCCAGGGAGTCCTCTTTCCAGATGAAGGTCTGGATATGCACACTTTTGCGGGCGCGGCTGATGGCCTCGAATACCGCGTCGAACGCCTCGGCGCCATCGATATACAGGCGCATGTCCGGCATGGCCCCCGGAGCGGAGAAAAAACCATCCTCCAGCAGCTTTTCCGGGGCCGGGCCAAGACGAAACGGAAGAAAGTACAGATACGCCAGAAGAGCGACAATGGTGAAGTCCAGCGTCACCAGGGCGACTATGGCAAACTGCAGGGTCATCATCCTGCCGGAAAGGTCCGAGTGAAGGCGAGAAAGCTCATCGCAATCACTCCAGGATATCCTTGATTACATAAATGGGTTTGCCCTGCGATTCATGATATGTGCGGCTCATCATCTCCGCCAGCAGCCCGATGGAGATAAGCTGCACTCCCACCAGGATCAGCAACACCGCCAGCAGAAGCGCCGGCCGGTTGGAAAGCGGAGTGCCCAGCACCATCTTCTGGAACGAGAGCCACAACGCCAGAAAGAAGCCCGCGCTGCCGCTCAACAATCCCAACAGGCCGAAAATCTGTATGGGGCTGGTGGAGTATGACAAAAGAAACTTCACGGTGATCAGGTCCAGGATCACCCGGATGGTTCTGTCTATCCCGTACTTGGAGACTCCGGCGGTCCTGGGGCGATGGTTGACTTTAACCTCCGCCACCTTCACCCCCATCCAGGAGGCGACGGCGGGAATGAACCGGTGCATCTCTCCATACAGGTCTATATTCTTCACCACATCCCTGTGGAACACCTTCAGGGAGCAGCCGTAGTCGTGCAGATGGACCTTGGTGGTCCAGGATATGATCTTGTTGGCGATCATCGACGGCAGCTTGCGGGAGATGAACTTGTCCTGCCTGTCATAGCGCCAGCCAGAGACGATGTCGTATCCCTCGTTCATCTTCGCCACCAGCGCCGGGATATCCGCCGGGTCGTTCTGCAGGTCGGCGTCGATGGTGATGATCGTCTCCCCCAGGGCCTGGGCGAAACCGGCGGAAAAAGCCGCCGTTTGGCCAAAATTTCCGCGGAAACGGATAATTTTCAGCCTTGGCTCTTTCTGGCGCAGAATCTTTAGCTTTTCGTAGGTGGAGTCGGTGGAGCCATCGTCCACGGCTATCACCTCGAAAGGCCCGTCCAGCCCCTCCATGGCGGGGATCACTTCTTCAAGAAGCCTGTCCACGTTCTCCGCCTCGTTAAAGATGGGGACAACCATGGAATATTTCGGATTATCAGACATATATCGTAAGCTCGGGAAATTAACGATTTTACTGTATAAATGGCCCATGGGCAACAAGCCTGTTGCATTTTTTAAAAACAGGTTTATAATCGATTTTCCATAGCCGAAGTGGCGGAATTGGTAGACGCGCATGATTCAGGGTCATGTGTCCTTACGGGTGTGGGGGTTCGAATCCCCCCTTCGGCACCATTTACCAATATCGGATTATCTGTGGCTGGCCGAATCGGGCCTTGGTTGGTCATATTCGCCATATAAGCCTGTGTTAACTCCAGAGAAGGATTCCTGTATATTTCAGGCTCTCCCGTTCGGTCCGGATATTCCCCAAATCTTGCCCCCAGAGCCATAAATCCCGGCATTATCGTCATGTAAGAATAATATTTGCCGGTTGCTGAAAACCATTCAATTCCCCAGTTCCCTCATTTCCATTTCTGATAAATCAGCTGCTCGCTTCTTTGTTGCGCAGAATCCTCTTCCCCCAGGGCCTCTATTGCGGAGTTCAGGTAGCCATCGGGGCCAAATCGGGCCCAACGCAGTATTTCAGCCTCATCGTCAATATACAGAAGGAGCGCGTCATTAAATCGATCTTTGCCATATGATCTCGTATCTTTTAGCGCCCATTCCTACACGCACTAGCGCCTCGGCTGCGGC
>Ga0224501_10004270_pt1 | contig 11280 bp, 8 predicted proteins | sample SF_Oct11_sed_USG_4_FD_169105 | JGI IMG/M metagenome (GOLD analysis project Ga0224501, IMG submission 169105) | Sediment microbial communities from San Francisco Bay, California, United States - SF_Oct11_sed_USGS_8_1 | ecosystem: Environmental > Aquatic > Marine > Sediment | place: USA...
GGTATGGGGCGGGTTGGGGCTGACGTGGGTTGGGATGAGTTGTGGTTGAGTAGAGTAGGGTGGGATGGGGTGGAAAAACTTTGTGGATCTTATTCTTAAGGAAGAGTCTTGTTTTCAAAATGGTTGGATGAATAAGTCCCATTTCAGTGGTAGTCATACGGGTACAGTTCCTGGGTTGGCCATAGTTGAACACATTCAGATTTTGCAGGCTGAGGACATGGATATGGAAATGGAAAAGGAAAGACGAAGGCAGGCCCTTACTCTCTTTATCTACCTGCTCTCTCAGGATATTCAGAAGGAACAGAAGACTGTAGCGGGTCTGGCTCGGCTTAGTGAATGCTATCGTAATCAGCCTGACTACGCCGACTATGAAACTGTAGAGGATACTAACATCAAACTGAGACAGGTCAGGGTCATTAAAACCAGGTCACTACTTCCTTTTCAATCAAGGTTTTTCTAGCTGCTTATTGTTCTACTCGGGAACTTGGCCATCTTATTTAATGGACCTGGAGTCTGGTTGGAACGCTAGGACCAAGAAATTAAGTGAGGAGCAGATTCTCACCGTTGGGTACTCAGAATGACTAAGACTTTAATTGAGGATCTTTCAATCTTGAGCCAAACGCTCTAACCGTTAACCTATCTTGCTATCCCGGTCTGGGTATTACTCACACAACAACCGAGATTCAACGCATATCTGGCAGCAGCTGGAAATCTGGTCTGATTAAACTACGGCAGCATCCGGTCTCAATTACAGAATTACCGCCAGTGTTTATAAGCAGATCAGTTCCCAGCTCACAATCAAATGCTAAATGGCTGTTACAAATGAAAATCTCTGCTATCGGTTTTAAGCCAACAGATGAGCATGGATTCGATAGGCTGGATAGTAGCCAGGGGCAGGTGATATAGGCAGGCAGGTGCTACCAGAACTCATGCTCCCCTCTGGGAAATGTAACAGACTAACAGTTGTAATAATATGCAATGAGAAACTCGGTTCTTGGCCAACCACTATCAGTAAAGAGGAATTAGTGTTTGATCTCTGATGGTTTTATTCTATTTTAGGTGCACGCAACTCTAAATTTCCTGGATGCTAGTCATTTTAAGCACGCTCGTAGTCTCAGTATAATTAATGAGAATGAGATCCCTCAGTATAAGTTCGCGGATTATATAGAAAGACTAACAGACAAAGATGTAAGTACATTCAGCTTCAGCCTAAGTTGGCTGAGCCCCAACCTCCCAGGGCTATCCATTCAATCATGTAGCTCGTGCTTCACACTGGTTTAGCGGATACCCTGGTAGAGTAGAATTAGCCCTGAGCCTAGTCAGCTCCCACTATGTGTCATGTGGTGATTCCATTCACCACATGGTTTTGTAATTATGTTTAAACCCGCCTTATTTCTAATGACCCACTGCACTATAAAAAGCAGTGGTCTACCTAGTATCACTCTCTAGCTCTAGCTCTAGCTCTAGCTCTAGCTCGGGCTCTCTCTCTCTGTGTCTCACATCCTTCTCAACGAATGCCATTAAATATCTTGGTCAGCAAAGAAGAGTTTATTCGCTTGTTTGACAAGAAGAGTATCTGACCTTAATTTGCTTGGACACCATATCCCATTTCAACTCCACTGCAACAAACTGTGGATTATTAGTATGGTATCCAAACAGAAAGTATGATGCCCAAATCCAACTGCTCAACTGAAGCTTAAAACCCCTTCCATATCACTGGCGTTTAGAGTCAGTTCTTTACCTGATTATATGATTGTGCTCCTTGTTGTGACCCTAGCAATAGTCTGTGGTTCCACCAGCAGGGAGTATAAAAATCCAATTTTCATACCTATAGTAATTTGGCTCTATGGTATAGTATTTCGCTTACAGGGTCTGCCTCATACTGTGCTGAGGGTGCCTGTGTCACAAATAAATGACGGATTCTGCGAAGCCGAATTCAGCGCCAGAGGTAAAGCTGATGGCAGCCATGACTCACCTACTGATGGTAGTAAGTTTAGTCCCGACCATGTTGCGTTTAACATAGAGGGAGTGACGTGATGTCCTTTAGGATAACAGATTAGCCACCTGGCTACTCCCGTAACTATGTCAAATTCAAATAACACACGGCAATCACAAAAAAGGTGCAAACTGTGGGATGACGGTGTAAGATCAGTACAGACCTAGAAGTTTCACTCTGGTTAAATATTGATTAATCGGCCCCATATAAAACGTCCAACTAACTCGCTGACAAACCTTAAATCCAGCTATATACCATCATTAACGATGACGGTTTGTAGGTGGAGTTGTCCGCTCATTTTGTACTTATTTTATACAGGAGTTGCCTTCTCCTTGTAGCCCCGTATGAGAGTATTAGTCAAGGTGATTCTGATAACGAGGAGGCATATGATGATGAATTTGATGTCTACGATGACCTGGAAAGGTTGCAGTCAGAAGTGCCAACGCAAATTATCTCCACTTGTGAAGTTCTCTATGATTTTAATTCTACTCAATCCACCGAGCTCACTATACGACAAGGTATGACAACTCATAAATACACTGTGACTATTTTCCAATTCATTTTGTTATTCTATGCGATCACTGGGCCTCCCAAGTAGTGAACCTTTCAAGTGGTAAACCTCCGAAGTGGTAAACCTCCCAAGTGGTGAACCTCCCAAGTGGTGAACCTCCCAAGTGGTGAACCTCCCAAGTGGTGAACCTCCCAAGTGGTGAACCTCCCAAGTGGATCTCTCACTTTGGTAAACCTCTCAAACCTACGACATGTTCTGAAGTGCTAAAAGCTAGAAATTATGCTAGTAGCTCAAATTCATAAGGTAACTCTGGCATGACCAGAGTTTAAACTCAAGATTTTGTTTCTTGAGCCAAACACTCTAGTCACTAAGCTATCCTGTTATTCCATGGTGATCCTAGCCACTGAGCCATCCTTTTTCTCAGGCACTGATCTTACGTTTGTCACTAATATTGTCATAGCCATAGTCATGGTGGGATATTGGACTTAATGTTAGCGCTCCTCATCATTCAGGAGATGCGATAATAACACAGTAGTAATGTGACTCAATGACCCCAAAGAAGCAGTACCAATGAAAGGTAATCTGAGATACAGAAGATAACACCAATGACACTACCTTCTGTTACGCTATACGCATAAATGCTTGTAACAGAGCAATACTGACTGCCTAACAAAGAAAGCAAGCGTGTCTGAATTCTTTTATAACGATAATGTAAACCAATGTATGGAATTACAAGCAAAGTTGGTGAGAAGCATCAACTATAGTTCATATTTGTATTAAACCCACCAATAGCATTCTACCGTAGCAGTTCATCCGGTGAACCAGAGGCCTGGTAGTGATATATTAGCCAACTCTCATGCCATGATCAACTAGGGGTGTAAATTTGTGCTGTAAGGATTCCTTAAACCAGCCTGCTTGACCAGGCACCACCCATAAACTGCACTCATTCTCTGTCCGTTGACCAATGCTTCCCAAATGGCAACGCCTTGTTACAGTAGTGCTATTAGTGCCATTAGTGCTATTCTAGGTACCATACCACACCCCCATATTACCTACTGGTTATGGTGTAATCAAACCAAGAACAAATCTATCAGCACGGTTGCTAGGAGCTCTCAAACACCAGTTTGTTGTAACCTCGGGCCTAACTGGTTTCACTGAGTCACCCTGTTGATATCTCTCATATGAACAGTTTCTGCTTTCGATTCTTTGTAATCTTAAAGTCCTTGTTCTTTCTCACAACACAGCGTGTGGGCCTTTTTGAATTATTTTCAATAACTCTTGTTGCGTTGTCGCGATGATAGTGAATGGTGGAAATTTAGAAACACATGACAAGTAAATGATCAGGAACACCGAAGAGGTGCCCCATTAAGTCGCATAAAGACAGGCTGGGCAGAATAACACTGTTATTGGCGTCCATCACTCATTTACTTGAGTGATATTTTTATCCATATGAGCATGAAGCCATCTAGTTTAGGCAGGTTTCGTGTCACTTGTTCAAGATTGTGGGCGATGAGTTCTCACATAATGTAACTTTGCTGATGAGTTAATGAGTAAATTACCTTCTTTTGTCTTTAAACACACATCATCAACTCTCAATGGCGCTACATCAATTATGGTCATCTACTACTTAGAAGTAGAGTAGCGTGAGTAGGTTATGCATTGGTATCTGCTTGCGCATTCCCGTACTGTCATGGGTGACGATCCCTTTTTAAGCTCATTACCCACCCGGTTTCCTTATCACAATGCCACAGCTTCAATCACCGAAAACTCATCGCAATCACAACTCGTCACCGCATTTGATCTGGTCTTTCTAATCGGTAATAGCTGTAATTTAAGTTTAGGAGTGGTAAGTTAAATAGCGACTCTAAAGTCTGTGTAGTAAATCCGTCCTATCAAGTGAAAGCATCTGAATGATTGCGTGATTGCTCAAGTATACATTAAACGTATCACCTTTGTCAATCACGACACCGAATCGTAACTTATGTAACAATACGTTGAACAGTAACTGGTTAGCAACCGGTCTTTGGTTTAAATACGTCCGACTAGCGTGACGAAGTTTCAGAGAAGTTATATTTTAGATCTTCAAATTCAGTTCTCCGGATAGGTCAAATATTCCTACTAATTGTGACAAAGTGGCTGCCTGGACAGGGTTTGCATAGTAGAAGCTGACTATGTCCAGGACCAGCTTCACTCTTATCAGGGCAAACCCACGCCTGCTCATTCAATGCGCCGGACGAGCTACAAGATTAAACAGGTGGTTCTGAGAAAATTCCCTGAAGAAGTCCTCTGCATGCACCACCCAAACCAACTTCAGATTTCATCAAATTCTTCTGCAAATTTCAATCATTACAGAAACCTAAAGCTGCAAGCCTAGTAGCTGATTTAAACGAAACTCGAGTATGCCCTAAGCTGGGCAGTGGGTGTCAACACAAAACTACTGTGCTCGCTCCGCCCAGCTGAGCCAGTGATCTCCGCACACTGTCACCCTGTACATGGGGGGGAGGCTATCTTGGCCGCGCCAGTTGGCTCTTTCCCCATAGCAGATGGTAAGATGGTCAGTAACTCTGGCTTTCCACTTTAGGTGACAGGATAAACCTGCTGGAGAAGCATGCGGACGGTTGGTGGAAAGGAGAATTACACGGAGCAGTGGGTATCTTCCCCGCTACTTACGTACAGGAGACATGAAATAGAGAACAGCAGTGTCCCGTCACTGAGGTTACGCGGTGTGATTGAAGTCATGTGACATCACTGAGGTCAAGTGATTGTCACCGAGCTCATGTGGATGAAAGGAATAGCGCGCGCGCCCGGCATGACTGATCGAGTCAGGTCACACTGGTGGATATCTGGGAGTTGGTCACCATTTCTGCTAAAACATATCTTTTTCATTCTAGTCCGTGCTTAACACACATTGAATGATGTACATGTAGGCTATTTTGGCCTGCCTCATAGATGGCAGCTAATATCTTGCAGAAAATGCCATAAACTATTTTGTAATTCTAGGATTTTGCTCTGTAAATATGTACCGCCGTACAGGGTACGTGATAAAATATTTAAATAATGTGGCATTTTGGTGCTTTCCGACTTCATGTCAGTTTCGGATGTGATCTATATCTTTTAGGAATATATTTCTGTAATATAAATTACAGCATGCCAACTAATAATCCGTATCATAGCTGTATTTTGTAACTAACTGTGTTACTATTACCAGTCACAAATTCAGTGACGACCGTGTAAAACAAAAGATGGCTTCTACCAACTTCGTAAGCGTTCTATTTATCCGAATAGCATACTCTGCATCGGATCACTTGACTGAATCTGTAACTTCCATCTACTCAAGCTATAGGATTCATCTAATGATCTGTAACTTCTGTCAATGGCCTGCATGGTCGCAGCAGTACGGATTATAGACTGCAAGCAATGCTTGAGGTGTGAAAACCTTTCTCAGCCTCTGAAATAATGTCCCATCATATATACATGTAGTACATGTATCATATTCTTCCCGAATATGATACATGTAGTACATGTATCATATGCTTCCCGAATATGATAATGTAGCACATGTACTTTTATCCCTCATTTTAGAGCGTGCGGAAAACCATCCTATTTTATTTCCTTTCGAGCTAGAGTGAAAAGGGTAAAAAAAACTATTTCTTGGATATAATCTTCCTGATTGATTGTACCTAATAGGACTGGCTGGTTTTGAGAGTGCCTTCAATGAAATGCCCTTTTTATTGAGGCCTTTGAATACCGAAGAGCCATTTTATATGCTGATGTAACCGTGCTGAGACTTTGACCCATAAGTATAAGCCAGCATTCAGGTTTCTTAAAATCGTGTTATTCTAACTACATGCACGTATATGCAATGTATTCTTGTTTTTGGGGCACTGTTTGTACACATACATGAACCTAGATAAGAGATTCAGAAATTAGATATTCTCAAGTGTTTGATCTGTCACATGTTTATAACCAAGTTCAAATAACTATTACACACTCAGGACTACATATCTATGCAGAATCCAACACAATCTAAATCTTATATAAACACAATGTGACTCGCGTGAGTCACCTGAGCTCTAAAGTTCTCTACCCATGTCTCGCCGTCAAACCAAGGTTATCTCTGCGGAGTTAGTGAGACTGGTACTTCTGCAACTCTCCCTCACTTTAAACAAGTCAGGCTTGTTCATAAAATCTCAGACCTCACAAGCCTCTATAATGGACTCTCTAGTTTAAAAAAATCTGATAAGCAGTTTTCTTTCCATGCACAACCACGCCGGGGCTTGGTTTAAGCATCGGGAGTGGATTAAGGCTGGATGCCCTATCTACCACCTCTATTAACTTTTCCTGGGGTTCAAACCCTCGAGCTGTACTGAATTGTGATGCAATGAGTACACCACTGTCAATATCATAAGAAAAGGATTGGGGGTTGATACAATAATAAGTTAACTTGGGTGGCAGATGTGATGCTATTCAATATCTAGAAATCTATTAAATGTATTGTTTTACTAATATTTGCATATACACATCAATCATCTTCCAAAACTACTCAGATCAATTACAAGCAATCGCCTTTGTTTCTAAAAATCGAGTTGCGTGATGAACAAAAGCTGTGACAGGCTGGGCAGCGAATGATTATGGTCTGTCAAACTTATTGTTTTCTATCAAGAATATGACATGACAGGACATTTGGGAAAATGCAGAATACATAAAGTATGCCTGCATATAGGGATAATTTCTGCCAAGACTCCTGAAATAAGAACTAACAACCAGCTAGTTGGAAACACCCCTCACGAATAGCAGTATAACTGCAGAATCCAAAACCATACTTCTTTGTCGTCATCATCAGTCTTTCACCATTATTTGCTAAAAATTGCAGTGCAGTGCAGTCGTGGCTTAACCAATTCGTACATTGATATGCTATGGGGGCACATGCAATTATCAATTGTTAAACATGGTGTAGGGCATTGCTGTTAGGTGAAATACTCTTAAAAAACCAATTGTTTTCCTAAGACCTGATTACCATACGAATGTACCATTAGGCTGATTTTAGCCAGCTCAATGAAGTATAAGATTATCCTCTTACATAAATAGCATCACTGAGCCTTGGCTAGTGTCCAGGATGATCTGTCGTATGCCCCATAAAAGAGGTGAGCCTACGAAGTGAGTCTTCTCTATTCAACGCCACGATCCAAATCTGATGCAACCTCAAGAAAAAAACCCACCCGAGCTCTGGTCCCAGGCTCCAGCGACCAAAGTTGATTCATTATCCCACACAGGGTATAATCATGTGGGATATGAGCAGGAAAAAGATTTGATGTACGATCACCCATCAGCGTATATACCGCCCGCTGGCAGTTCATGTAAAGCCTGAGGCGGTTACATATCTCACCAATACAGGTGTTATGAATAGAGTTAATCATATAGAGAACCAATTGCCCTCTACCCTATTATCTTGTTAGCCACTACCTGATTATAATGATATGGTTGCCAAGAAAGTAGGCGGAGCCTAGCTATTAATTTATCATGCACCGGGTATACAAACCCACATGGTGATCGAGCGAGCAAGCGTCAAGCAGCGGGATACAGTGATAGGTTAGAATATATAGTGGACATCCTCGGCATCTATTTAATGAGCTCTAATCCTCCTGTATTTATACTTAACATTATATTCGCTGAGGATTCATCCTGTATACCCGGAGTACTATCAGAGATGATGCTTGACCAGCACTAGTGTATGGATTACAAGCTGACAGCTCACCATGCTGCTCAGGATAGCTCTATACATTCTTCTGCAGCTCGCAGTGGCAGACAGGTGAGTTTCTCCAAGATTATATTTGTTTTATTCAGCAATAGTTCCACGCGGGAACTCAACCATCCTCGTTAGTGGACCTCTTGTGGAAATCCGACAATGGCTAGCGGTTGAACCCCGAATCTAAAGATCACTACCGAAGTGCTTCAGTCCCTGAGTTATCCCAGTATTTCTTACCTCTTAAACTCATATGATTCTTGTCTTTATACTGATCTTTCCACATATGAAACAGTCTAAGGTACGCGAACAGCTCCCTCTTAATGAGTGAGCAATCTCAACAAGATTCCTGAACTACGCATGCATTACACTCTATAAAGTTAAGTATAGTACCGTCTCCAAGGCCCAGCACTTGTGATACATATCCTTTTAGGATGCTCATTTGTTGGGTCAGGTCAGTTTCCATATACATACTAACTGAAGCAGAGACTTGACAACTTTCCGTTTGCAAGAACTTGGGTAGTTGACGGTACACTTGAGACTGTCAATGAGAATCTTGGTAATAACAGACTGGGACATGAATGAGCATGTCATTCAGAGGCCCCCTAAGAATCTTCCTGCTGAAATCACTCCTGATCACATAGATTAGGCTTGTGCTCTCAGCAGACTAATGATTGTTTCATACGTGAGTGCGGCTTTTATCTTTGTATCTTTAAGACAAAGCTCAGTATTTATCATATGAGTTATTACACATTCCAACCTATACAATAGGAATCTTCCATCGAATGGGTTGCTTTTGAATCTTGGATGTCTTCTGCGATATCAACTCATTAGTCCATAGTTTGATTCATTAAAACAGCTCTTCCACGAAAAAACCATGATTTTTATAGCAATGATATGTGTGCCTAGTGTGCTACCGATACTAGACAACTCAATGTCCAGATATATTCTATTAGGGCGATTATAGACATTTCAGGCCTGCTTTAAGGTATACGTTATAATTGCTCTAATGTGCATTATACACGATGCGCCTGCTATATTATCCTATACGGTCAGCTAACATGGGAAATTGGCGAAATGTTTCAGTACGGTGATTGGAGCCAGTTAGCCGAAATAACACTGTAGTTATTGTGAAAACATAAGGCACAAGTTGGGCTTTAGAAGAAAGCAAACTTCTATTCAGCAGACAACAAAGCGGCCAATAAGATTCATTACAGAAAACTGGCAACTATGATGTTATCAAAATGTATGCAATCAACAGACTGAACTGTGCTATCATTTGGTTCACTGTAGCTGTCAAATCAAAGGCAATGAGTCACTGCGCCGCTTTTGAAGCCATGTACTCAGAAGAATTTGGAAGTGTGTAGGATGTTTTGTTACCTATTTAGCCTATGCTTTACTGTCTTCATAGCAAATCCATGACTGTGTTTGCTGTACAGTCATGACGCTTCAGCCTGAAAGTCTTCGTATTCAATGTAAACATGCAGTGGAGTGAAAAACTTGACTTCTACCCAAGCTCACGCGTATAACTTTACTATACAGTACTTGCAATACACAATACTTTACATGTCTAACAAAGCTATATGCTTTTTTAGTTTGTTTGATATTTGAGTATAACATTTCCATTCTAAGTACGCCTAAATATCTAAAATTGCTTACTGATTAAGCTATGAATTCTCCAGTTATATAACAAAAGGTAACTGCGTACTCTTTTCATCCACGTGGGATTAGTGGTCAATCCCGAATTGATTTCTGGGAATTAAGGCGTGCCTATAAGGCATCCTGGCTTACCAGTTACCAGTAGGTGATTTTACAATGGCTTCCCCAAACTCTCCTCAGCCAATTTCAGACACAACTCTCAATGCGCACATAAGTGAGCATAACGTAAACAATCTGTCATGGAGTTTCCAAAAATTATGATCAATGCCCAAGGATTTAAGCATTCCTACTCAATAATGCAAGACCGTAAGCATTCCAGAGCAGAAAAAGGGTCTGCGTTGACCTTAAGAATAATATATGTAAGAGGGGACTTACATGAAGTATCATTATCGTGTATGACACTCACCAAGCATCAGTGTAAAGTTATTAAAACAGGACTCAGTTACTTGAAACTCTATAGGGTGATTGAGTAGGCCATGGTGTTATTTAGCAATAGGGCACTGTCATTAGTATTCTAACTAACTTACATTCTGCAGTTAAAATGAAATCTACTGCTTTACCACAAACTTGTTCATTAGGCTATTTTTGATGCAAATTTCCTTAAAAATAGCTGCATACTAATGGTACCTAATGCCTGTTACCCATAGTTCCCAAACCATTGGGAAGCCCAGCTGTGTTTTCTAGAGAGAACTTCGTTACCACAAGATCCCAATTATGTCAGCTAGCTATAACAAAGCTGTCTAGCTTCAATAGAAGGCAAGTGGTATTTATGTACAGGTGTTTAGTCTGTACACCCTAGTCAATATACTCTGACCAAGAAAGGCTACTCAATCATTTTCATTCCTATACTCTATTGGTATGTTAGTCATGTCTGTGTTTCTGATTTTGGTAGTGTACTGGACTCGAGTGTGGTGGTATTTGAGTTTAGCGAGAGTGTAAAGGTCCAGAAGATATTAGCTGAAATTCATCTAAACTACCCTCAGGTGAGTGACTTCAAAATTCAAGCTCTGAGCAGTACGAAATAGAGAGTCTGGTATGGATAAGCTATACGTTGGTGAGGCCCGGATACGTGAGAAGTTCTATAAATCCTCAAGTATATACTGAGAACCTTTGTAATAATAATAATGAAAATAATAATAATAAGGCGACTTGTATCCCTCAATATCTTGTTTACAGGATCTCTGGGGGGTGGGCTGGGCTCCTTTGCCGATGGCCCGATAGAATCAAACACTCTTTCTTGTCTGGAATAAGACACTAAAACATACATAAACGGTTAAGGAGTGGGAAAGTGGCTGTAAGAGACCTAACTGGTATACCAGCAATGATAATTGAGATGGTGTACCACTGCACTTCCTTACGCCTTCACCTTTC
>Ga0224501_10004271_pt1 | contig 11279 bp, 9 predicted proteins | sample SF_Oct11_sed_USG_4_FD_169105 | JGI IMG/M metagenome (GOLD analysis project Ga0224501, IMG submission 169105) | Sediment microbial communities from San Francisco Bay, California, United States - SF_Oct11_sed_USGS_8_1 | ecosystem: Environmental > Aquatic > Marine > Sediment | place: USA...
GCCCACATACTGTGAGACAACCGTGCGCCCACATACTGTGAGACAACCGTGCGCCCACATACTGTGAGACAACCGTGCGCCCACATGACTACCACATAAACCCCCTCCTCACCAGCCCAAAGTGACGATCTTTCTCTTCTACAATGGGAAACTGGTGCACGGTACAGTGAGAACGCAGTATCGCTCCAGCTATTAAGTCACAATAACCCACCTCTACTATTACTAACAGGATCATTTGTCCCTGTCGTCTCCACAGTTTATCTCATTGAATGAAAAACCGATTGAGCGGAGGTGTGGAATCGGACAAGATTATGTTTGGTAAAGTTAAAGCTTATCGCAGTTATAGGTTCCCGAAACTACAACATACAACACAACAACAACACAACTACAACGCTACTCATCGGCACAAGAATGTATTGTATTGTTTTACAGCACACATTGTTGAGTCGACAAGTTTGCTGCTCATTGGAGTTGGCGTTGGCCTCTGCCCTTCCCGATCCTAATCTCATGAAGGCAATGAATTTATTTTTGGATCGCTTGAACAAAAGCCAAAGGAACGCTGCCAGTTTCAGAAGATTCCTACTCACTGCCGGCAGCACGGCCCTCACCAGGTGTGGATACTATTTACATTTTTAGCGTGGGTGTGTGTACCCAGTCTGATAGGGGCGCTAACGTTCCTATCTGGCATTCCTGTCATGGTACTAAGCCAATCTTTATTAAGCTGCATTTAGGGTGCACTGTTTGTCCGATTCGATCGGAGCCAAGGAGAAAATCAGCGTCAGCCTTTCCATCGGACTTGCCTAAATGCCATATTGACACAAATTTGGTCGGTTACGATGATCGGACCTTTGTCTCAAAAGACAAAAGGCCGACGATTGGCCAGATGATTGGCTGGTTTGCCCCAATCAGGGCATTGCAGTTTGTTCACTGCAGGGTACAGGGTACCCTGTAACCTATTTTTGTGTACACATGGTAACCCACTTGCTAACAACTGGTGATAGACCATCTTGTTTCGCTCAAAATGATCTCCAGTTCTCCTTCCCTCGCGTCTTATTTATCGCAATTTCCAATCCCCAGCATCCCCACCATAACGCACACTGTTTCTATCACTATTTTCTCGGGCCAGCTAGTGCCCATCGTGCAATTCAACTCAAAAGTCAAACACTGAATTTGACATCATTTGGGTCAATCGGATACGCTTTTCGGTGTGCCTTTCACGATCTCTCACGATTTCGTATCACAAGACTTGATTGGACAACTGTCTCATGGATACCCACGGAAGCCAATGGCGCCTACTTATTCAACGGATCATACCAAATCGTACAGAGCCTTTTCTCGCCTAAATAGACTGTCGGAGATGCTGTTGAAATGACAAAGTTAAAACATTTTAACATTTGTCAGCGTTCTAACATTTGTCGTCGCCAGCCCAACGACAAATGTTGAAACACCGACAAATGTTAAAACATGTTTGCCACCAACGACAAATTTTGAAACATTTTAACATTTGTCGTTGGGCTGGCGACGACAGATGTTAGAACGCTGACAAATGTTAGAATGTTTTAACATTTGTCGTTTCAACAGATGCCGAGTCAGAGGTTTGACAGCATCAATCAGATCGGGGCTGGTAGGATCGGGGCCGGACCCTACACGCGGCTTCAGTTGTGTTGATTTTATTACAGGCCACACAGGGCCGCTCATCAGCCACTCCATCAGCGACGACGGCAGCAAGCAGTACCCAGTCTGGACAGTAGCAAAAATATTTCTGATCATCACTTATGCGAAGAGGAACCTCCCAGTGCCTTTAGCCCACCTGTGTCCTGTAATGTGACAGTAGTTGGTGATAGTGAGAGCTTGATGCCTTATGATGGTATAGGATTGGATGACCTTAATGACGTTAAGGTCTGTGACAGTATAGAGATTCCTCATATAAATGACCTGGGAGATGAACTAGAAGACCTTCACAAGTACATGGAGTTATATCAGACATAGACCTTTTATCCGTATTTATAATCATTGTAAGAAGGATCTTTATAATTTCAGTTAAAAGATAACAAATATTCAGAGTTTTGAACAGAATGAAACCTCATCTTTAAAGCGCATTTTCAAGATCAGGGAGAGATCAATCATCCCCTAAGTGCTAGCAAAGAGCCACAAATTCAACAACTGCATGAAAAGTAAGCTAGGAAAATTTATGTTCGTGGCCAAACAATCTTCCAAACCCCATTCTCTACCCGTCCTACCAAACCTATCACTTGGGTATAGAGGATAGAGGTCCTCTACCCGTCCTACCAAACCTATCACTTGGGTATAGAGGATAGAGGTTCTCTACCCGTCTTGGCCATCTCCTGACCCCTAAGCCTGTCCCGTCACCATGACCACCTCATCACTACAGCAATGCAGCCTCTCTAACTAACCCCACCGCATGCCGAAAAGCCAAGTCACCTGGCTAATCCATTCAACACAAGGAACAAGGCGAATCAGCCATTTGCCAAGCAGCAAATGACTAATGTCATAAAATATTATTACATACGCAGGATTATGGTGAGTTTGTCCATCATGCACTGTATGCAATATTGGAATAATCATAAATATGATTCTGGCCTGATCCATTCTCTCTGATTAAACTCACTCCATAGCGCTGTTGCGATCGCTGGAGACAGATATTGACGGCATGGAGCAAAAATCCTTCCTTTATTCACAGATTCCATCCATAACAAACTAATTAGTAGGATTTCTGACTAAGAGTTTCACCAGAGTGTTCCACAGGATGTTGTAGCAGCTGTGTATGTAAGGCGGGTTTAAACACTGAAGTGAACCACATGTTCATTCATTCTCTGTAGTTGCAAAAAGTCTTAGTTTTTATCTTCCCAAAATACTCCATTAGGCACGGATTAGCATTCCTTACACTCACTGCTATCATGAGGTAAACCCAAAACACATCAAATAGAAACTGTATGTTTCTCAGGCGTTGGAACCTAGTCATTACAAGTTCAGGCAGACACTAAACTGTTTAGTGCTAAACTCGTGCCATGATGGCATGAGCCTACCAGAGGCCGAGTCTGAAAATAGATATTTCATCATCCCAATGATTGCTCCACTTATGATTATATAAAACTGTCATCTAGAAGAAAGCCCAGCCATTGACAGGGAGATCAACTAGCCATTAGGCTAACCAGGAAAACCACTGACTTACACCTGTTGAGACCATTTATGATCCCCTGCTATTCTTGGATTCTTTTTAGGCTAATTTTCTAAACCTCTCAGCACAAACATGACCATTGTTACCCGGCATATTTCTGCTGCCGCTTTCAGCAGTCTTACAGAACTAAAGCCGGATGGCCGGATGGATAGACAACGCCGTCATGTACTTCCCCATCAAAGTCTTTCGGATGCTATTTGTAAATATCAATAGAACCATGCATATATGACAACAAAGAGCCATCATGTTGAATTAGAAAACTGTGACCTTTATTAACTTCCAGTTTGGCATGAGTAATCGCCACAAAATAACCCAGACTGATGATTTAGTTCAGGTTATACTCCCGGCATCCACTACATTCTGCAAATGTCACCATCTGTACTGATAGGTCATCTCCTCATGAGAATCTCAACTAATCTTACCATGAATTCATCTGGGAGTATATAACACGCGGTTACTGAGCATCATTCATTTTCATCTACCCAGTGACATACGTTACTGATCTACCCTTACCTACCCCTATATGCATAAACACTATTTAGTCATCTATGTGTATGTATGGAAGCGGTGCTTGTGTTCCTGGTTGATTGTAGCTATGTAGATTCCTAGCATAGAGAATAACTTTGATTCGAAATTACAGTTTGCTCTGAGGTGAAACTGGTCACATGACCTTTATCCTTGCCATTGCATATGGTACACCATTGGATAGAGTTATGTCATACAAGGATCATTTAGCAATGAATGTAGCTGGAAGGAACTTATAATACACATAACACTTCCATCCTAGGTTCGCATATTCTAACATATAAAATTGGGCAAATGCATAATTATTGAATAGAGAACAGCTGACATCAGCAAATCATTCACGAATTTGGTGTATCCATTCAAACAGAAGTCATGTGGTGAGGAGTCACATCTGTTCGCTGTCATTATTTTTTATTTAATCAGATGGGGTGGGGAGGAAAGGGGTAATAAAAATAACTTGTAGGACTCTGTGAGGGTATGATGAGTGAATGGCGGATGAGCTGAGAGTCGGGACATCTATACAGAATGGGAGAAAAATATCTAGACATTTACGCGTATATCAGTATAAGACACAAGGCTAAAATCCCTGTATCACGGACAGAAGAGTATCAGTACAAAAAGGAGATAAATATATTTATAGTATGTCTATTTACATCGCTTGACCTGTCCGTGGGACCGCAGTGGAGCCTGCCTAGTGGCGGTCAGGCAGAATGTGCATACTGAACGTGGGCAGGTTTCGTACCCATACACCGTAGCTAATAGGGCAGGGTGCCTTATACACGGCTGGTCTATCATATCCACTCCTACCATCAATACGGTGTGTAAGTGTTTAATGTAACTGCTAGCCAGTCTCAATGTCTCAATCTTACTCAGTTTGCGGTCTCTTGGTTCAGTCGGTATCATGGTGCGTAACTCGACGAACGCGCTGTTTACGGAGTGCGTTCTGTCACGTTCCCGGGCGTTAGCCGCTACGCCTCGTACCAACACCGGTGGAGTCACACTATTGGGTCGTCTGTCGGAGTCGCGGCTTGTATCGCTAGCATCAGATAGAGCCTCCACTTCTTCACTGTGACGTCTTTTTGGCATCTGTAACAAAAAGTAGAGGTTTGGTGTATCACAACACTGGGGTTGTATCAAGGTTTGCTGTCTTGTTAGTCTATTGATTGTGAAAGCGAGGGGGTATATAGAAGAGGCTTACATTTTAGAATTCTTTGGTCATGAGTCAATCATGATTACAGTTTGGGTGAAATTCAATACTACTCTGCATTACGAATGCATTTAAATTGATTGCAAGTTTTAGATAACGATAGTTAAACCAGTGACATGCCAATTTAGAGGAAATCTCTGACTGGCAATTGGCGAATAACACGCTATATAGGAATAAATGCCAAACTAAAATTCAGTCCTTGAAATTGGGAGCTGGAGGGTCGTTACGTAGTAAACAAAAAAATTAGCTCATAGTCAAATAATCGGTCTCGTTATTTGACCCGCAACCGGAAGTCAATCGAAAGAGACATCCTATGATCCTTGTTAATACATGTGAACCAGGTTGGAGGAACAGCGGATTGATTTCGCAGTGTGCCTAGAGGTTTAATGAGTTTTCTTGCGTTATGAGTTGTGGAGTAACTGATTAAGTCCACTTTCAAATTGTTGTTTATCTCTAGTTCTTGGTACTTCAGTGACTATCTTTAGATGAAAATCTCCTTTGAAATGAGTGTCAAAATTCCCTGGTAAAATTTCTGGAAAATCTACAAAGCTCTCTCAAGTTAACTCACCTTACTAAAATCGCAAGACGGATGAAAATAAAGCCTTAGCAGAGCTGGACTTTTCTAAATTATACCGAGCAGCAAACTGTCCACAGTAGAGACAACATGAAGCCACAAATATCTAGCAAACACTGAGGCATCTGAGCCATGTGAGGCAGGTGTCATGCGCTAAGGCAGCAAGCAACAGCCAATCAAAACATTTGCTGGTTCCTGAACAGCTGCTGTGCTGACCCGTACAGGGTTAGGTTATCGCACCACAATAATAGCTTGGTGAGGAAATTTCTCACCATTATGATTGGTTTGACAGAGACCGATAGACTGCATGAGAAGTAATGGGAAACCTGTGTGATCAGTGACACTGGTGTGATCCACTCTGCAGTGAACAAAATTCAATGCAACTCCCTGTCCTATTAAAAATCTCTTGTATTTTCCGATACTTTTGTTATTTTTTAGTTATTTACAAGTTGCGATAACAATTGTCTTTATTCAGCCTGTTTGTTATCTACCCATGCAAGTTTTCCAAATAAAAATTTTATGTTATGTAATAGGACCGTATAGGTTAGAGTTAGTGGTGCGGCGGTTTTCTTGGAATTCAAGCTTTTTCTGTCAATGGTAGAATTTGAAAGTGATTCGCGAATGAGCAAAGAGATGATCTTATATTCTTCTCCCGCTGACAGTTGTACTTCATCCTTCTCAAGTAGACTCCCTCGTTTATGTTATCATCGGGTGCCATGTATACGCATCTATTTTACAGGGCTCTGGCTCATTAGCCTACCTAGTTTACCCCTCCCCTGCCCAAGGTGATTGGACAGGTAATGGGCAAGCCACACAGACACTATGTTTAGACTCAGCTACATATATCAATATTTATATTTATTAATCTAGCGCAGTTGTAACATCACAGTTTGTTTCAATGGTTAGCCTGTGTATACACACATATGATGAAGATGCAAAGATAAGCAGCGATTAGTGGGTGGCTATAGCAACAAGGATCACCTGTTTCATATGCTGACTTATGGAAGACAGGCCACCCAAGCCAATTAGGGGGAATGACCTGTTGTTTATGTGGAACAGGATTTTATGTAACTCCACGCGAGATGGGTGCAAGCATGAGATGGGTGCAAGCATGAGATGGGTGCAAGCATGAGATGGGTGCAAGCATGAGATGGGTGCAAGCATGAGATGGGTGCATGCATGAGATGGGTGCATGCATGAGATGGATGTATGCGGATTAGAAGGGATACATCTTATTGAGTTTATTCCAATTTCATTTCCCTCTGATCGATGCAATCTCTTTGCGACATCAAAATGCTTGTCCTCCGCACAGGAATATTGCAGAGATTGGCTTATATCGAGCAGTGATATTGCAGAGATTGGCTTATACCGAGCAGGAATATTGCAGAGATTATCTTAAACCGAGTAGTTTCGCTCAAAGTCTTCAGGGAGAGGCTATAAAAATGCCTACACCATGGGTGGCCTTCTAAAAGTCAAATCCAGTGTCAAAACCAATAGAAGAGCAACGCTGAATCACTATCCACTGTGCCATCGCTTAACCCTGTTGAAGTTGTAAACTAAGTTTATTCTCATGGTAAATCCCAGCTGTCTCAGACTATTATTACCCACATACAGAAGGCCTTGTCTAAGAACATATAACGCATGAGACCCGCGTGAGAAGCGCGCGAGAAGCGCACGAGAAGCGCATGGTTGTACAGGCTAATCCCGACCCATGTCCAAAACCACTAGAAAATATCTCAAGCTTGAGAAGAGCGATATTTCAATGTAGGTCATGATACACGCTTTATAGTAAAAACTGGTGAGTGTAGTGAATGATTTCGCTTGATCAGATTGTCACCTCAAATGTCACAATTTAGTCACTCGGAGCCAAAAGGTGACACTATGGTGAGAGGGTTGCCACAAGTTGGGTTAGAAACCTCCAGGGGTCCCCCTTAACCATACATATCCTGAGTAATGGTGGTTTTATGGGAGCACCTGCCAGAGACAGCCTTTGGTCATCCAACCAAGCCATTTTTAGAAATATCAATTTTTATGAGAAAGCTCTGAATTCTAGTTCTTGGAGTATTATGGCCCCTCGACCGAAGAATGTATAGGGGAGCTTGCGGGCTGGGAGTGAGCTAGCCTTTTTAGGTAGAGAGCATAGGATAACTCTATGATCTGTGCTTTTACGAAGACTTAAACAAGAAAACTTTTCGGGGATCGAATTAGCTACACAAGGCCACTCCCTGGCGAGAGATAAATGTCTATGCGGCTTAACGGTAAGTTTCCAATTGTAAGTAAACATTGCCAAACTGAACTCTCAATTCATAATATGTGATCTGAAACAGGAAGTGTCATTCTCTTCTCTGATGGAATAATGCACTATAACCATTCCAATTGTCTGCGGTCTTAGGATGGGTTTCATTTATATTTATAAATGAAAGCCATTTGGTGATAAGTAAGCAGAACTGCCTGTTGGGGATCCTGCTTTCTTGCCAAGTACCTGCAGCCTTCTGCCAAGTACCTGCAGCCTCCTGTCAAGTACCTGCAGCCTCTTTAGTCAAGAATTCCGCTGAATTGGAGGCAAAGGAGAAAACTTTTTAGGCTAACCGAACTAATGATGATTTTGGCTGGAATCGAGTGTTAGGGAGTGGCTTGATAGAAGCGCATTGGCTCCGTTCTCATCAGAACATGTTGTTTAGCTTGGTATTTTTGAAGCTCTCGTAAACATACCAAGCCAATCGCTGGCTTACCACAAGCCAGTGCTCTGCTATGGGAATGAAGCTGAAAAGTTTCACTTGTTATGTTTGGCAATGAGCAGAATAGCTCGCTGAGAAACATGATGAAAATAATGGGGATCTGTGATATCATTTTGATTTTCTACCTGAATACTGAGATACAATGTGATAATGGCCGCTCTTAACTTTTGTTTAGGAATTCATCACAAACGTTCGAGGACATCTCAAGGCAGTGACACGCTGTTGCCTAGGGCAATTAAATGAGGGAAGAAAAAGCTCAATACTCTTTCTCTAGGATCTTGGAGGTACTAGGTTTTACATGACCCAACTTGCCTAGCAGTTGAATTGTTTTCTGTTATACAAGCCATTCAAACCGGTTCCTGCTGAACTGGCCCTACTGGTGTACCTGCTGTGATAATTCAGAGATCAGAGTCATAGTTGAAACCAGCCCCAGGGAGTGATCTTTAATTGAGTGATAAATCACTTGCATACACTGTGTGAACGAGACATCTAGCACCGGGTGGGCGAATAGGCTTACTGTGTGAATGGCTATCTGCACAAACTTAGATCACATAGATAAATATTTTTGATGACATTAAAAAATTAATCCCTGGCCTCAAGGACCTTCTGCTGCCCACCGAGATCTGCTGTTGACAGCTGAGGCATGTTGATGGGCCATTAGCAACAGGTGCTCTGCATCACAGATAGCATTCCACTGGGATGGCATGGCTGAAAAGTGCTTGTTTTGTAAGGGCGGATGACAGAACAATATGTCATTATTCGTGTTATTTATGAGTCACTGAGCAGCTAGTTAGTACAATATTTAGGGATGTAAGAATTTAAAAAAAGGCCAAACTTGATATAAAGGGTCTGACTTTCAAGACGATTTCGTTCTGAGCGTGTGCAGAACTGCATGAAAAGGTTGGTACTGAAATGCCCGATAAATAGTTTCACTAATCCTGTTGCTAATAGACAACTCAAAGTGAAGAAAAACCAATTGATACGACTCTACAAAAAGCCTGTATCTATTTACAGCTCACTAATCTGATAGCATCAGAACAGATAAAGACATCTTATGCATAATTGATAATATTGAGTGAGGTTCTTAGATGGTATTGTAAATGATACTTACTGATATGAGATGTAACTATTATACTGGCACGCGCCAGTCAGTGTTTGAGCGACCAGCGTCAGGGTCAGGGTCATCGTGTGTTCAGGATGAGATCAGTTAGAACGCGAAACTGTGAGTATTATCTTTGCCTTTTCTATTGTAGAATGGGTTGCCGGGTTAGTTTCTTGTTTTTCATCTTTAGCACGGAGCACCAGGATTGGGTCAACGGCAGAGCGCCACTTTAGAGTGAGGTTTATTTTTGCTTTGAGCTAGGAATAATGTGAGGGGCTCATGCATAGTCACAGCGCTCATACTCGGAAAGAAAGCCCCCCCCCATAGACCGAGATTCGTACCCATAGTTTTTTATGGTGCGAGCGCAGCTCTCTACCGCTGTGCTGCCCTGCTGTCCCTGCCTATACCACTAAAACTCTTACCACATAAAATACACTGTATTATATACAGTTTTACTAGTGAATACCAGGAGCCGTGTGTTTTTATAGCCTCAATCATATGGATCAATCATGCTTGTGCAACCTTTGATTCAATAGCATATTAAAAAAGTAAAGGCTACATATAGATACGTATAGCTACGGATAGCTACGTATTGCTACGTATAGCTACGTATTGCTGCGTATAGCTACGTATTGCTGCGTATAGCTACATATAGCTACATATAGCTTTATATAGCGTATTCCATATTGGCATGTGTGCATTTATGATGTTATTGCATGACATAGAAGAAAATAATAATACCATTTTATGCTATCTGAATGAGTATAGGGTCCGGGACATCAAGACTAACAGTGGTGCAGTATTTACACAAGCATACCTATCACTATCTGTGATTCAAAAGTGGTAGTACAGGTCTAGTGTACAACGCACTTTGTGTACCACCACTGTAAATTCCCATGCTCCTTTATCCGGTTAGACTATCGCTGACTACATAAGCCGGATTTATGCCTACTTGCCTGCTGATATTCTCCCATCAGTGGTAATACTGTTTTTTGCACACAAGTCTGTCTAATTAACAGCCAAAACAACGGTGTATTTTGACCAGGCGATATCAGATAATAGGATATGTAAGCTTCACCTCGACTGACAGACTGGTCGGCTAAAATAGAGGCGTGAATGATATGTGAAAATACCCTTTCCATTACCGCAGCCCTGTTCTATTCTAAGCTGACGGATATGTGAAACATGTGAAAAAAGGTCTCAACATCTTTTCTCAGAAGATGACTGAATAATCTGATAGTCTGTTTGTCTGTCTGTCTGTTTCTCTGTTTGTCTGAAAGACTGTATTTGCCCCATCATTGGACAGCCATAGAGCCACCCATCTCCCAAATGCAGTGATACGTATCCTAGTGCATAGAGTTATATTTCTTAACTCACTGCCCGAGGATATGTACAAAGATAATTCTATGGCTATGCTTCGACTAAACTTTTACCTCAACTAAGATCTCTTTACGGTTGGACAATAGATTGCCATTCATTACAGTTTGAGTTAGGGAAAATAAATATCCTACTGGTGAGAGGAAATAAATTTCCTGCTGCTCAATGTATCCCAACTGTGATTAGAGGATAGAAATGCTCAATTACAACTAAATTTGTGATGCTTCCTGCTGACTCCCGCTGACGTGAGGGTATAATTTGATCTTGTGTTTATAGATAAAAGAAGAAGTAATGTAATTCAGCAGCGAGAGACAGCGAATATGAGAGAGCGACAGCGCATGCAGTCTATCAATGATGCCTTTGATGGACTACGCACCCATGTGCCTCTGCTACCATATGAAAAAAAACTATCAAAGGTATATGACCTAATGATGATTTAATTAAAAATTTATATTTAAGTCGGAACGTGACTATATATTATTAATATAATATTAATTTATTTTAGATAACATCAATTCACAGGGATCTCAAATCATAGTATAGTGGATTTGATCACT
>Ga0224501_10004272_pt1 | contig 11279 bp, 4 predicted proteins | sample SF_Oct11_sed_USG_4_FD_169105 | JGI IMG/M metagenome (GOLD analysis project Ga0224501, IMG submission 169105) | Sediment microbial communities from San Francisco Bay, California, United States - SF_Oct11_sed_USGS_8_1 | ecosystem: Environmental > Aquatic > Marine > Sediment | place: USA...
AACACTAACATAGTATTGTTTTGGTCTGCTAAGTAAACACGCATACCGTTTTTCTCATCTGCTTTCATATTAGCAGTAGTATTTGCAGTAACACCAGTTTCAATAGTAACAACATCAAATTGTTCAGTTCCTATGTTAACTTGCGTTGCTTCACCAGCTATACCTGATTTAGTAGTAACTAGACCACTATTAATAGTACCACCGATACCAGTAAATATATTAGTACCAGTATCCTCTACACCATTAACCCAAAATTCAGTAGTTGTAGCGCCAGAAACATCAAATAATGAAATTCCATCTTTAGCGTCATTTAATACAAAAACAGCATCGCCAGTAGCTTCATATTTATTTAATACGTTAGTTAGTTTTTCTAAGAATGCAGCCTTATCAGTTAAATCACTTGTACCCATTGTAACTGTATTGTAAGCATCAACAGTAGTAGTAGCAGCTGTGTGAACATTACCACTTTCTGCAAAAGCTTTGCTATTATCAAAATTTATTTCTAACGCTTTATCATTAGTAGGTGTTGATCCAGAATATACAGTTAATGTTTTAGTACCAAGATCAGCAACAGTTTTAGTAGAAACAAAACCCATTATATTTGATTCACCCGCACCGGCGCCAACACTAACACCATTTAAAACTTTGCTTGCACCACCAGCAACAGAACTACCAGCAACAGCTGTCTGTCCATTGTATGAAGATAACTTAACAGTAGAGTTGTTTATAAATTGGTATGCATCTTTATCTAATGCGTAAGAAGTGTCATATTTACTGTGCAATGAAGCAGTCAAAATAAGACTTCCTGTGTTGCCTTTTTCAATATATTCAGCTGTAGTAAGATGATCTCCAGTGTCGCCGCTAACTGTGTTTGCAAAATTGATCATTGACTCATTAAGAGTTGCACCAATTTGAACAGCAATTTTATCAGCAGCTAATTTGTGAGCATCATCATTATTTTTTACAAAGATATATTCGTATTCTTTGCCATTTCCAAGATTAATTTTAAAACTCTCATTTGAAGATACATTAGCTGTTTTATCAGAAAGATCTACTTCAAATGCATAAGAAACTCCAGATGTATTTTTGTCATATCCACTGTGAAATTTTGTCCATTCAACTGCGTTTTCAGAGCCAATAGCTTTAGAATTAGCAACAGCAATCCATGTATCATTGAATTTACTACCAGTAGTATTAGCGGTAATTTTCAACATTGATTTATCAGTAGCATCAAATGTGGTAGCAGCACTACTGTTACTGATAGAGCCAAGATTAGCAACCGCTTTGTCTTCTAAAGCATAACTAAATTGACTTAAAGTCTCATGATCAGAGCCATTTAACGCTGTTAATATATTAGCAAATGTTTCACTTGCAGTGGAACCAGCATTAATTTGTATATTATTTCCATTATTATTAGCAACTACATTTGCGTCAACTATTTCTATAACTACATTGTCAACTGTCAACTTTGATCCAACTTCTTTTAAACCTCTTATGTCAACAGATGCTTCTGCGTGTGTTTCACCTATAGCGCTAGTTATTCCAAAATTAGAAGCTTCGGCTATAACACCATTTTTATTTAATGATACACCCTTTGAAACGAAGTCAGAAGTTGAAGAAAGATCGTAAATAACAGAGTTATTACCGCTATTGGAAGATATTGTTGTATTTCCAGATCTAGAACCATCAAATAATTTAATACCGTTGTATTCAAAATTACCAAGACTTTCCATTTGACCCATTAGTCCTTTAAATTCTGTTTGATAACCCTTTCTATCAACATCACTAACTTGATTTCCAGAAGCAAATCTTGCCAATTTAGCAGCACGATTAACTATTTCACTAGCTTGCTCTATAATAGAACCACCAACTTGCATTACATTTATTGCACGCTTATTGTTTGAAATAGCAACATCTATTTTATTCTTTGAAGTTGTTATATTACGACCAGCACTTTGCTCTGCAACACCTTGGCCAGCTTCGACAAATTTATCGCCTCTAGAAAGTCTTGTTGCAGCAGATCCAGCTTTTTTGGCTGCTTCCCCCATTAACCTTAGTGGTTCGTGTGGAACGGTGCCAATCATGACTAAATTACTCATAAGTATCCTCTTTTTTTAAAATATAATCACTTTAATAGTGTATAAAATCGTTGTAATTAATTATAAAAATGTCACAAATAAAGTATAATATTAATCAATCTTATATAAATTAATTTATATTCACTCGATATGGCAAGATATAATTAATCATCAACTGAAGATAGTATAAATCAAAATTGTTAATGAATGATAAATTAATTGATTGGTTGGATTTATTGATAATTTCTATACTGACAAAACAAACACTTGATAACTTTTACATATATCCTTTAGAAAACATTCACTACATTTAGGTTTTTTAGCTTGACATATATATCGTCCATGCAACACTAGCCAATGGTGTGCATGACGCAACCATTGGCTATCAATCAATTCTAGTAATTTCTTTTCTGTATTTAAAACATTATTTGTTTTCACTAGGCCTATTCTATTTGACACTCTAAAAACATGAGTATCCACAGCTATAGTATTAATTTTAAACAAAACACTCAAAATAACGTTGGCTGATTTACGTCCAATACCTGGCAATAAAATTAATTCATCAAAATTATCTGGAACAATCCCATCATATTTATCAATTAAAATGTGCGACAAAGCAATAATATTTTTTGCTTTAGTATTGAATAATCCGATTTTCCTTATGTTATTCTTTAAATTTTCCTCACCGAAAGCAATAACATCACTAGGAGAAGATATAATATTGAATAAATCTTTAGTAACTTTATTAACCATAATATCGGTTGATTGTGCTGATAACAAAACAGCAATCAAAAGAGTAAAATGATTAATATAATTCAGTTCTATTTGGGGATTAGGGTTATTTTCTTGAAATCTTTGAAATATATTATTAATTTCTATGGAATTCAACATTAATCATCGATATTATTTTCTTCGTCATCGCCATCATTGATGCAAATATCATCTGCAATCCTTTGCACAGATGCAACTTTTTCAGTATCATTTAATTTTACCAATCTAACACCCAAAGTATTGCGACCAGTTATTCTAATGTCAGAGACTGGAATTCTAATAGCTTGCCCCTTGTCTGTCATTAAAATCAATTCATCATCGTTGTTAGCAGGAAATGATACTATAACTTTGCCATTACGAAGAGAGGTGTTGATATTAACTATTCCTGATCCACCACGATTAGTTACACGGTACTCATAAGATGAGCTTCTTTTACCAAAGCCATTCTCCGTAACAGTTAACAAAAACTGCTCTTCAGATGCATATTTCTTTAATTCATCAATATTTAGATCGATATCGTTATCAATTTTTATATCACTGCCAAGCTTCAATTTTAAGCGCTTGATAGTGGAAATTTTCAAATACTGATCACGGATATGAGTTTCTAAACTAGAATCAGAAGATAAAATGGTCATTGAGATCACTTCATCATCGCGACTTAAACGAATGCCACGCACACCCATACCACTCCTGCCTTTGGACAAACGAATATCTTCAGCTATAAATCTAATAGATTTACCATTGGCTGTTGATAGCATAATATGAGCGCTTGGCTCGCAAGTATATACTGACACCAAAACATCGCTCTCCCCTAATCCTATGGCAATTTTACCTGTAACAGGAATGTAATCAAAATCTGACAATAGATTGCGACGAATATTTCCAAATTTAGTAGCAAAAAATATATTTAAATCCTCTTTTTCTTTTGGCAATACAACCATATTATTAATAGATTCATTATCAGATAATGGAAATAAATTAACTAATGCTCTACCTCTGCCTTGTGAATTAACTAATGGCAACTTGTGAACATGCATTCTATAAACACGCCCTAAATTAGAAAAAAACAAGACAATATCATGAGTATCAGCAATAAACATATTAACAATCTCATCTTCATTTTGTTTATTTTGAGTGCTTTTACCTTTTCCGCCTCTTTTTTGTGTTTTATAGTTATCTAATGTAGTACGTTTAATATATCCATTAATGCTTACAGTAACAACCATTTCTTCTAAAACAATAAAATCCTCTATATTTTTAGAATTTATTTCATCATGAGATATTTCTGTTCTTCGGGGATCTGCGAACCTCTCCTTTATATCAAGTAGTTCCTTTTTTATTAAAGCATTTAATATGCATTCGGAATTCAAGATTTCCGTCAATTCTATAATTTGAGCAATTAATTCCTTTAAATCAACAGATAACTTATCTTTCTCTAATGAAGTTAATCTGTGTAATTTTAAATCTAAAATAGCCTTTACTTGAATTTCAGTAAATTTATATATTTTATTGCTACTGTTTAGTTTATAAGCCTCTTCATGTAATAAGAGAATATCTTCATCCATTATCCACTCTTCCTGCAACAAACTAGTTAAGGCAGCTTTTAAATCAATTGATGCTCTGATAATCTTAATAATTATATCAATATTAAGAATTGCAATATATAAAGCAAATAAAATATGTACACGCTCTTGCGCTTTACGTAAACGACAGCGAGTTCTACGCAAAACTACCAACTTCTTAAAATCAATAAAGGATAATAATATCCTTTTCAAAGACATGGTTTCCGCTTGCAAGCCATTAAGCAAGACACTATTTATAGAAAAAGATATCTGTAAAGTAGTCATGTCATATAATTGACCTAAAATAACCTGCGAATCAATAGATCGCTTTAAATCTATTACAACTCTAATTCCAGATTTATCACTTTCATCGCGTATAGATGAAATTCCTTCAATCTTTTTATCCTTTGAAAGCTCACAAACAGACTCAATAAACTTTGCCTTATTAACTTGATAAGGAAATTCATCGATAATAATAGAATCGCGATCATTTAAAGTTTCAATATGACTTTTAGCACGAATCGCTATAGTACCGCGCCCTGTAGAATAAGCATGATAAATGCCAGAAGATCCAATAATAATACCACCAGTAGGAAGATCCGGCCCAGGTATTGCCTGCATCAATTCAGCTAAAGAAACATCTTTATTATCTAAGCATAATATAGTGCCATCTATAATTTCACCTAAATTATGAGTTGGTATATTAGTTGCCATTCCCACAGCAATACCACTAGTGCCATTTACCAAAATAGCTGGAAAGGAGGCTGGCAGAACAACTGGCTCTATCTCCAAACCATCATAGTTAGGTTTAAAATCTACTGTATCTTCGCCGATAGACTCCAACATAGTAATTGCCAATGGATCAAGTCTAACTTCAGTATACCTCATAGCTGCAGGAGGGTCTCCATCAATAGATCCGAAGTTACCCTGACCATCAACCATAACAAGTCTTACAGAAAAATCCTGAGCTAAACGAACTAAAGATTCATATACCGCACTATCTCCATGAGGATGATAGCGACCTATTACATCACCCACCACTCTTGCAGATTTTCTATATGGAGAATTTGGCAGACATTTTGCATCATACATAGCATATAACACTCTTCTATGCACAGGCTTCAAGCCATCTCTCACATCAGGAATAGCACGACTAACTATTACACTCATGGCATAAGACAGATAGGATGTACCAAGTTCGTCTTGTATTAGAATTTTATTATACACAATATTAAAATATATAAAAGGAAATCTATATAAGCAATACATTTTACATAGCTTGGCAACGACCTACTCTCCCACAAAGCAGTACCATCGGCGCTGGAGAACTTAACGTCAGAGTTCGAAATGTTATCTCGTGTTTTTAACCGCTATAATCACCAAGCTACATAAAATGTATACATCCTATATAAAAGCAAAAAAATTGAACAAATAAACAATAAAGTAAATTATACACTGCACACCACTAAATTAGTGTCAGATATAAAAACAAACCAACCGGGAAATTAGTACTAGTTAGCTCAATACGTTACCGCACTTACACACCTAGCCTATCAAAGTAATAATCTATTACCTCCCTTATGAGAGATCTATTCTTGAGGCAAGCTTCCCACTTAGATGCTTTCAGCGGTTATCTTTAATGTACGTAGCTACCCAGCAATGCTGTTGGCACAACAACTGGAACACCATAGGTACACCCAATTCGGTCCTCTCGTACTAGAATCAGACCCTCTCAAATCTCTAAACGCCCGCGGTAGATAGAAACCGAACTGTCTCACGACGTTCTGAACCCAACTCACGTACCACTTTAATCGGCGAACAGCCGAACCCTTGGAACCTTCTTCAGCTCCAGGATGTGATGAGTCGACATCGAGGTGCCAAACAGTGCCGTCGATATGAACTCTCGAGCACTATCAGCCTGTTATCCCCGGCGTACCTTTTATCCGTTGAGCGATGACCCTTCCACGCAGAATCACCGGATCACTATGACCGACTTTCGTCCCTGCTCGCCCTGTCAGGCTCGCAGTCAGGCAGGCTTTTGCCATTGCACTCTAAGACTGATTTCCAACCAGCCAGAGCCTACCTTCGCACGCCTCCGTTACTCTTTAGGAGGCGACCGCCCCAGTCAAACTACCAACCATACAATGTCCTAATTCCAGATAATGGAAAATAGTTAGATATCAAAATGAAAAAGGGTGGTATTTCAAGGTTGAATCCACTATAACTAGCGCCATAGCTTCAAATTCTTCCACCTATCCTACACATTGCCATTCTAATATCAATATAAAGATATAGTAAAGGTGCACGGGGTCTCTTCGTCCCACCGCGGGTACCCCGCATCTTAACGGGGATTTCAATTTCACTGAGTCAATGTTGGAGACAGCGGGGCGATTGTTACGCCATTCGTGCAGGTCGGAACTTACCCGACAAGGAATTTCGCTACCTTAGGACCGTCAGTGTTACGGCCGCCGTTTACTGGGGCTTCGATTCAGAGCTATTCACCCCTCCTGTTAACCTTCCAGCACCGGGCAGGCGTCAGACCATATACTTCCACTTACGTGTTTGCATAGTCCTGTGTTTTTGATAAACAGTCACCACCCCCTGTTGTGTTACACCTTAAAAAGGTTGCCCTAAATAAGGTCATCCATCTCCCTAAGTTACGGATGCAATTTGCCGAGTTCCTTCAACATTGTTATCTCAAACGCCTTAATATACTCTATCCATCTACCAGTGTCGGTTTACGGTACGGCCTTTTATGTACATGCTATTTCTTGGAACCTCTCACTAACTATTATCAATCCAATAAGAAAAATTAGCTACGAGATTCGTCACAATTGTACAGGTGCAGGAATATTAACCTGCTTCCCATCGACTACTCCTTTCGATCTCGCCTTAGGAACCGACTAACCCCACGCAGACTACCTTGACGTGGGAAACCTTAGATTTTCGGCGAGAGTGCATCTCACACTCTTTAACGTTACTCATGTCAGCATTCTCACTTCTGATACCTCCAACCAACTTCACAATTGATCTTCGACGGCTTACAGAACGCTCTGCTACCATCTTCAAATAAATGAAGATTCGCATATTCGGTATGTGACTTTAGCCCCGTTACATCTTCGGCGCAAAAAGGCTTATTTAGACCAGTGAGCTGTTACGCTTTCTTTAAAGGATGGCTGCTTCTAAGCCCACCTCCTAGCTGTGTTGGCCCTTTCACCTCCTTTCACACTTAGCCACAATTTAGGGACCTTATATAGCGATCTGGGCTCTTTCCCTCTTCACCACGGATCTTATCACCCGTAGTGTGTCTGCCATGCAAAACTTAATGATATTCGAAGTTTGATTGAGTTCAGTAAGACGTTAATCCCCATAGCCCATTCAGAGCTCTACCCTCAATAAGATACACATGACGCTCTACCTAAATAGATTTCGCAGAGAACCAGCTATATCCAAGTTTGATTGGCCTTTCACCCCTAGCCACAACTCATCCCATACTATTGCAACAGTAACGGGTTCGACCCTCCAATAAGTATTACCTTATCTTCAGTCTGGCCATGGCTAGATCACTTGGTTTCGGGTCGAATCCATCCAACTAAATCGCCCTATTCAGACTCGCTTTCGCTACGCCTACATCTCACGACTTAAGCTTGCTGAATAAATTCACTCGCTGACCCATTATACAAAAGGTACGCTGTCACAATATATGACTTAAAAGTCACAAAAGCTCCAACTGTTTGTAGGTATTCGATTTCAGGATCTATTTCACTCCCCTCCCGGGGTTCTTTTAACCTTTCCCTCACGGTACTTGTTCACTATCGGTCGCTGAGTAGTACTTAGACTTAGAAGATGGTTCTCCTCGGGCATTACCCCACTTCAGACGGAATTTCACGTGCTCCGCCCTACTCGTATACCTATAATTAAAACCTATGTACGAGGCTATCACTCTCTATGGCTGTCTTTTCCAAAACATTCCAATTATTTAATTATAGGTCATTGGTCTAGTCCGCTTTCGCTCGTCACTACTAACGGAGTCTCTATTGATTTCCTTTCCTCTGGTTACTAAGATATTTCAATTCTCCAGGTTCGCTCCTTAAATCTATGAATTCAATTTAAGGTAACTAATAAATTAGTTGGGTTGACCCATTCGGAAATCTGCGGATCACAGCTTACTGGCAGCTCCCCACAGCTTATCGCAGCCTATTACGTCCTTCATCGCCTCTCATCGCCTAGGCATCCATCGAATACCCTTACTTGTTTGTTTCTAAAACTAACACTAAAATAGTGTACAGAGTATAATTTACATTTAATCTACAGTAAAATCAAAATGAAGTAAAACTTTATTTACATTCTACTCGCTTTGTTTATTTATTCAATTCTATTCACTTGTCAAACATAGAAAGAAAACTATTAAATCAAATTTCTGAAAAATTCAGAAGAGAATTAATGTCTCAATCAATGTTCTTGTATTATAATATGAACCATAGAATAATGTCAACAGCTTTTTATATTTTTTTTATATTTTTTTATAAAAAAAATTTTTAATATCTAAATCTATAGATAAAACATAGAGTTTTGATTTGAAATTATTTTTATAATTTAATTAATTGGAAAATCAAACTTTTAAACACATCGCCGCGCTCTTCAAAATTTTTATATTGATCAAAAGATGCGCATGCTGGCGATAATAAAATAGTATAATTACTGTTATTTGCAAAAATAATAGCATCTTCCAATGCTTTTTTCATACTATCTACCATTTGACAATCTATTTTATTTTTAAAAAAATTAAATAATATATCTTTTGCATCACCAAATAAGTATATTTTTTTTATATTATAAAATTTTAAAATAGATAAATCAGATTGGGCCTTCAATTGCCCACCCATTAATAAAATTATATTGTGATATTGCTCTGTTGCATTTTGAGTTGCCTCGATATTTGTTGCCTTGCTATCATTGATAAATAAAATATTATTCCATTTTTTCACAAACTCCTGTCTATGCGGCAATATTTTAAAAGATAAAATTAAATTTAGTAATTTTACTATGAAATCTTTATTGCTTTTCTTTGTATAGCAAATAATTGATAAAATTGATGATAATATATTTATATGTGACAATCTTTTTTCATTATTATAGTCATTAACTATAATAGTGCCATTGTAATATATAGTATTATCAATATATGACATAACATTGTTGAGAATATCTTTGCAAGAAATAGTATATATATTATCTCCATATTCATCAGCTAAATTTTTATCATCTATATTAATTATAACTTTTTCACCAATGGCTATAATTCGTTTTTTTATTTTAATATAATTATACATATTACCATGTCGCTCTAGATGATCTGGAGTAATATTTGTAATTAATGCTATTTTTAATTTTAAATATTTAATTATTTCAAGATGATAAGAAGACAATTCAATAACAAAAATATCATAATCTTTGCCCATTAAATCAAAAATTGGAACACCAATATTACCACATACTGTTGATTTTTTATTAAGATTTAATAGTAAATGATTAATCAAGCTAACTACAGTAGATTTACCGTTGGTCCCTGTTACACCTATAAATTCTTTGGTTTTATTTAAAAGAAAAAACAAATCTATATCAGATAATATTTCAACATTATGATATTGATTGGTGATTTTTTTTATTAGTGGATGTATAAACGGAATACCTGGACTTACAATGACATAATCAAGTTTTTGAATGTATTCTATATTAAATTTTACTAAATTTGGCTTTGTTTTATAATCTAAATGATCATCATATACATATAAATTAGTTTTTTTGCGTTTAGATAGGTAATTCCAAGCAGATTGACCAGTAACGCCAAAGCCAAAAATTAAAATTTTTTTATTTATATAGGTCACAAAAATATCAATTCAATTAATATATAAATTAATAATACGATTTATAACGCTATATATTCAATAATTATAATCTATATAGAATGCTATGTTTCAATATAGAGATATTTTTCAAAATATAATTGCGTTAGTAAATTAAAACTCTCATATTTTCAATATCCCAACATATTACCTATTCTTCTACTGGAGTTAGATTTTATCCTAATATTCTCTCAATATCACTTCAAATATTATTGTTCTATTCTAGCATATCCTATATTTAATAGTTTATACTTGCATCTTTAAAACGTCGTTTAATGCACTAACAGCACTATTTACTATTGCAACTATAGTTTGTAGATTTGTTTCTGCTTCAGATATTTGTGTTAACATTGAGGAAAAATTGCCATTATTACGTGCATTATTTTCTACATCTTGATTAACGTCAGATGATACAGTTTTTTCTGTTTCATTTAATAGATTTTTTAAGTTATCAACAAAATTAGATTGACTGCTATTGCCTTCATTTTTAGATAAACTAAAGGGAGAGAAGGATTTTTTATTTAAACTAGTTATTTTTGCGGTGTTCATTGTGATTATTTATCTGATATAATTTTTAATGCTTCTAAAATGATGTTTTTTGTACTCGATAGCACGTTTAAATTTGCATTATATGAATTTTTTGCCTCTGCAAAATCAGCAATTTCTATTGTTTCATTAATATTTGGATAGGTTAAATATCCATCTGGTCGTGCAGCTGGATGAGTTGGATCCCATTTTAAATTTAAAGGAGATGTCGTATCATCACTTATGCGATATGCCTTCACCGTATTTGCTCCGGTTTTTCTATCTAGCTCATTTTTAAAAAATATTCTTTTTTTAAGATAAGGTAACTTATTTGCATTATCTGTTGGAATATCTTTATTGGCAATATTTTGCGTTACAATTGCCAATCTTTGCGCCTGTGCTTGCAAGCCGGATGCTGCTGTTTTTATTGCAGAAAA
>Ga0224501_10004273_pt1 | contig 11277 bp, 9 predicted proteins | sample SF_Oct11_sed_USG_4_FD_169105 | JGI IMG/M metagenome (GOLD analysis project Ga0224501, IMG submission 169105) | Sediment microbial communities from San Francisco Bay, California, United States - SF_Oct11_sed_USGS_8_1 | ecosystem: Environmental > Aquatic > Marine > Sediment | place: USA...
TATGATGTGGTGCTCCACGCTACGCCACAACCTTCATTATGAGGTGCTGCTCCACGCTACGCCACAACCTTCATTATGAGGTGGTGCTCCACGCTACGCCACAACCTTCATTATGAGGTGGTGCTCCACGCTACGCCACAACCTTCACTATGAGGTGGTGCTCCATGCTACGCCGCAGCTGTTGCACGAAAAAATAAAATGTCTAAACTTGCAGCCTCACCATAACAGTGAAATCAACATGTAAGTAATCCCAGCTCTCAGTTCTGAGTCTAAGCCCAATGCGCTATCCATTAAGCCCTGTTTCACCCCAACCTTAGTGAGTGAAGGCTATATGAGAGAATCACACTGTAACCCACGCAGTGGGTATACAGTGCCTATATCTTTTCCCTCTATCATCTCTTGTTGGGGGTGAAGCGATAGCTCAGTGGGAAGCATACTCAACCTTAAACCCGGGGTTCTTAATTCAATTCCCGGTTCAGACAAAAACTTTGTCTTTCGAAACAACCTCAGCGGTTCGGGATCCCGATGTTAAATAAAGGGGGGCTTCGCATAGAGTTAACTTCTCTACGGGGCATGTGCGGGGAAAACAGTAAATCTTCTAATGATGCCCTTCCCCCCCCCCCCCCCCCCCCGGCAAACATTGAATTAAAAGTTTCAGTCTCAGCAAACCCTGACACTGGTCAGGATACCTACATGGTACCTGTATAACCCTGACACTGGTCAGGATACCTGCATGGTACCTGTATAACCCTGACACTGGTCAGGATACCTGCATGGTACCTGTATAACCCTGACACTGGACAGGATACCTGCATGGTACCTGTATAACCCTGACACTGGTCAGGATACCTGCATGGTACCTGTATAACCCTGGCACTGGACAGGATACCTGCATGGTACCTGTATAACCCTGACACTGGACAGGTACCAAAGAAAGACAGAGATCAAGAAGCTACAATCTCCTTTTTTCTGTTCATACTCCATGTTATTCCTCCACGTGTGGGGTCATGGACGTATGAGGGACACTGACGAGACTCAGTCAGTAGGTCAATTTTTGCACCACTGCTGACATTTGTTCTTTCATAGAATGAAGAAGATTTCTTGTCGGTATGTATAAACCCCACTTCCTGCATGGTCAGGTAGGGTATTACGGACACGCACCATCAGCCTTTCTCCCTGTTGTCATTTTCCATTTTTTTCAGCCACTGTCTGTCCATTGTTGGACTTTGATGTTTTTCCTCGATGTCCACAGGTTGTGTTGTCATTGAGGGGAGATTGAGCCATTTTCTGCTATGCTGGCTCAGGACGGTTTGGCAGTGTGTGATTAACCAGGGAAAATCCTCTGAAATACTCCACCACAGTCGTTAATTGAACCCGGGTCACAGAGAGGTCAGACAGTGAGATGCATTCATTCTCCCGCTGAGCGATCATGACTTCCTATTAGCGTGTATAAACTATACTTCCTGCATGGCCAGGGCCTGTCAGCTCCTTATAACATAAAGCTAATCATCCTCCCTCTAATATGTAGTAGGAGAAAGCGATTAGGAAGGATTATCCCATTAACTATTGACAATACCCCATCAATTAGCTTACTTGGAGCTACACACCGATTACGGACAGTGTTCTAGTGTATGGTAATTATGGTTGAAAATATCGGATAGTGTCTGTTGACTGGTACTGTCCGGATCTAAGAACGGAAAGACATTTTATTGATTGGTTTAGGAGGAAATGAAAGGGTGAATGGCTGTAGGCAGTTATATCGCGACATCTTGATATATAATAATAATAATAATATAATACACGGTGCAAAAACTGCAATATATTGGTGGCTGTGATCGGTGAAACAATGCATTTGACTTTGGTTATAAACTATGGGTTGTGCTCTGAAGCACACTCCGTGCATACCATGCATAGACAGAACCGAACCGCGAGGCCTATCCATCTATATGCGGCACACGGGTACAAGTAGAAACACATGAATTAAACTAGAATTGCTCAGCTCCAGATAGCATTGTATTTGGTCATTTCTTGTCAGGAATTTGAGGCAGCAGGTATAAACCAAGCTCCTTACTGTGATAATGGTCATGAGCATGTTTACCGCTTCACCATTTACCCAACATACAGGTTACTCACAGCCATACATTTCTGTTGTAATGTAAAAATGTATTGAAAAACATTTGGTTTACAGTTAGAATATATCACCCACCACGCTATATCTGTAATTAAACTTTTTCTAAAACATTGCAATGTCAGTGTATTGGGAGTTGTATTCCCATAGTGACTGGAGTCGTCTATTTACTTGGCGGCATCTGCTCTTAGGTGAGGATAACTCTTAATAGTTTTCTGAATAGCATCGTCCAGGGAAACAAGCGGCTTATACCTACAACACAAACATGAGATCATTTTCCTGTATGATTCCTTTACCGCTGCGGTGAAGCTGTCGGGTTATATGCCTCCTGTTTGCCCAATAATGGCTTAGCATGGAGCACCGCAAGCGTCTCAGTATAATCGCTCCACCCCATAGTGAGGCTTGTTCTCTGTTTTGGAGTTAGGATTGTGTGAGGAGCTCAAACTTGCGACTGGAGGCCGCCATGAACGGGATACAAACCCCAGTTCTGACAATGGTGAGCCCGGCACTCTACCTCACTCACGATGTGTAATACATTTCGGGTCAACTAGTTTGCTACTAGTAACCCGGTAAAACATGTCGCATGGGACGGGACAGCAAAACGCGTTTTTGTGAGGAAGGTGGATGAACGCTTCGTCGCAAGACCAAAAACAAGACCTGACAGGGGGCATATATGAGAGAGGTTAAGATGCAAACGGTTACTGGCAACGGTTACATTTCCTGTGATAAACGTAATGGAGAAATGAGTGCCATGTGACCAAAAAGTTTTCCAAGACGACTCCTAAACGTTAGCAAAACCGGTAGGATTCTCTAAGCGGTTACAGCTCCCATTAGTGTTATCTTGTTCTACGCACCGTGGACCTCGGTGAAACCTATCCGGACGTGTTTGAAGTCTTAAGCAACATATCTGGCTTTATTCAGTACGATAGCAGTGTTCGGTATGGTCCAAAGTCCAATGAGTCTGTAAGCTGAGTTTCCTAATGAACGCTTTGAGTACTAGCGTTGTGGTAGTCTTCTTCGGAGACCTCTCCTGCGGAATTCCCTGGGCTCTAAGCTGCAGTAACTATAGTAACTGTGTGAAAACGAGACGGCGACCTCGTTTTGATCGTAGTCACTGGATTCTCATCATTTCTCGAAGGGTTTCGTTGATCGTTACACTTGAACTTGGTATCTTAACCTCCCTACGCAGAACAGTTACTTTGGGCCAACGATTAGAATATACCGTTCGCACCTTTACCTCTCCATGATTCGCAGGTGAGTTAACGGACATTCACAGATTGGAGAAGGCAATAGGAAATGGAGAACCGTCTAAATACTTTACCACAACCACCACAAAATGACAAATTCCAGATGCAGAAAGAACTGAGAGAGAAGATCTTATGAGAGAAGGTTTTACGCTCATTTCCCCACTGTCAATGAAATCTAGTTCTTCAACTTAACACACTTGTGAGCCACAGATTTCACTTTGCACCGAAATTAGATTTTCATGGCATTAAGTACGTAAAGTATTTCAATGGATTATTTCACGACTTATCAAACTCTGCCAACCCGTCCTCATCCAACGTGATAGAAAATGACTCATTTTCCCCCAATGGCACCACAAATCTGCGAACAATGAAGAGGAAGGCCTACATCCAACCACGGACAGACAATGGCTAAAAGTACTTACCCGAGTTCATGTTTGGCTTTTTCGCAGCTGTAATAGTGCACGGTACCGGCCAGTGCCACACGGGATGGTGTAAAAGTGGAATTGATAGTTATTATCGGACGCAGGATCCAGGAGATAAACGCCACAAACATCGCTACAAAATTATCAAAGGCTCATCGGAGTTGTCTTCTTCCATCACTTTATGTACGAAAGCAGATAACTCCGAATAAAGACACAATACTGTTGAAAGTGGATTTCACTGCTGAAACCCACTTTCAGCAGTATTATGCCTTTATTCGGAGTTGTCTTCTTCCAGCACTTTATGTGCGCAAGCAGACAACTCCGAATAAAGGCATAATACTGCTGAAAGTGGATTTACATAATGGGAGGAAACTAACAGAGATTCAAGTTTATAGGATTGCTCTGACAGCATTACTCCCACTATCAGCGACTTAACGCCGTTACACGGATGATGGTATCATTAAGCTAGAAGCGTGTTGACGGAACAGTCTATCCATTATGTACCTCACTGAAAAGGTTCCTCCCGGGAACAGTCATGGCTTAGTGCTTAGAAAACATGGTTTACGCGCAGTGAGCCATGGGTTGGAATCGCGGAAAAATTATTGATGGTGACAGGAATGGCATGTGATAGTACTTTGCCTCTGAGCTCCAACAAAGTCTCCAGACTTCATGACCCCGCAGAGGGATTCATAAGATGGAGTATCAAAGGAAGCAAAGAAAAAGGAAAAGCGGTTACTCTCAGTGTGACCCAACCTTTCCCAAAGTTACACTGAGCTACTGCTTCAGCGTGACTTACAAATATAAAGTAGGAGTTTATATGGTAGATTGATGGATGGCGCCTGGTATCCGAGTCCCACCAAAATCCTCGTCAGGAACGTCCAGAAGAAGATAGGTTCATCATTCGTAATGTGATATACCTAACAATGGTGAGGGAATTACAGGCCTGCGGACACTGAGGGTTACGCATGGTGGTGAAACAAGGAGTTATCATCTCCTTTATTGTCGGACAGAGTTATGCTCTAGGGAAGATAGCCCCCAAGACACGGGTAGTGAAGCGAGCGCTCGTAATCATTGTGGGATAGCGGGATGGCTGAGTAGCAGGTGGAGTTTTGGGTTTCATACCCCGAAAACTTGGGCGTGAGCGTTCACAATCATTGTGATGCAATAAACAGTGTTAATGATGACATCACAATGAAAACCGTGTGAGATCATGATGAGATCTTTGCATTGTAGGGAATAAAGCGACGGGATTGCTCGTAATGATACCAGCCTATATGCCACCCTCAGTCGGGTCTCTACGGGGCACAATAACACAAGCAGAAAGTCTCCGAGTCAAATGGTCAGTAGGTCATTCTCTACACTATTTATGCGAAACAGAAATTATTATCAGCTTCGCGCTATCCCATGCATTGTGTACGGTACCAGGATGGTCCATAAAGTTATATTTGAGAGGAGTATTGAGAAGTCCTAGACGCCTACCTGTCCGTTCGCTACGCCACTGTCATCAAGGTGTTCAGCGGCGAGTATGTGTCCATGAACCACATTCTCTACATAGGTGAAATCCACCAGGTTCTTCCCGTCTCTACAGGGAACAGAGCACAACAGTTAATAGCAGAATAGTTCAATTACTAGAGCACTTGGCTCAAGCTCGAACCAAGGTGAGCATCCAGTGTGAGAATGAGCTCCGTATGGATTCTTCGCTCCTACGGCTCCAACAAGTCTCATGCTTAGGAAGTTTGCTAAATAGGACGGCCAGGTACCCCGAGTCGAACAATAAAACATAATGACTGGACAACTCTCAAATTCAGACTCGCCCTTTCAATTAACAGCCCCCTACTGTTTGCAACTGTCACCTCGCGTTTGCTTTCCCGGAGTGGTCCTCTAACCAACAGTTTTCATGGGCTTGGCATATTGATATATGGTTTAGCAATTACAAGATTAGAAATACTATTACCTTGACGTTTGCCTAAATTACTAGGCTAACGCCTACTTTCGGTCGCGGAATTCTGTCCGTGTGCTTTCGGTCGCAGATCGCGATCGAAAGTGAAAGCTGTTTTGGATCGCGCTTTTCGGTCGTGCGCTTGAGCAGTTTAGCAGGTTTCGCGACCGAAACCCATTTCGGTCGCGAAAAACCCGAGCAAGTGAATGCACCTATTGTCAGCCCAATGACAAATCTTATTGTTTTAACATTTGTCGGTTCAATACACATAAACAAAAGTTCTAAATTTGAGTTTAAAACATTGAGGCTAGATCATTGCGCAGGACCCACCCGGTCTCAAATTCGCCTATTAAAGCTGCCAGGGCTAACATGTTGTGTTTAAAGGGGTTATCTCCTGGCCAAAATTGTCTTCACTTGTTTTCAGATTCTGAAGCCTACCATTGAACAAATGGGCCCAATACTTGGCTCAAATGGAAGCTTAGATATAGCCCTATCCAATATGCATACTTAGAGCCCTCGGCGACGCACTTTTCAGACCGTCAACGCAATAGAATTGGCCTCGAGATAGGAAATTAACACAGAGCCGTTGGTGCTTGCGTTAATTTCTCGGCTTACACACCGATGTTTGACAAATGCGTTTGTATGTGTATACTAGACTTGTAGTTATACAAGTCTGAATAGAGAAACCGTGCAACAAAAATATAGAAATAGGGTTTCAGAACGCATTTTTTCACCTCTGTCAGTGAGCATTGGTGCCATTATTGTGCAATGATAGAGGCCTAAACGCAACGGCCTCTACTTAGGGGTAGAGAAAACCGGTAAAGTAATTCTTATAACTTAAGTTTTCCCCAATATTACGTTCAAATTTAAGTTCTACTCTATGTTATAAGGGGGTGAAGATCACTAGGTTACTAAGTTTTAGTAATTACATCCCATTTTATTTCTATTTGGGCCGTAGTTATTCGAGTGACCGATATTCGTTATGTGGAAAAAGACCACTCGTTATCGGTGCAATGAAGGCGGAGTTGCCTCCCTTTAAGAATGGGGGACACAACTCCGAAAGTACATCTACCATCGACCGTGACATAACCCCTTTAATGAGGTGCAGTACTTACCCAATAATAAACTTCATTTTGCCTCGTCTTGCCGTATCCACGGTGATAGGAACGAGCTGGGGATCCTTTGGTCCAAAAATCCCGTGTGGCCGAATCGCTGTGGTGAACAACGTGTCATCATTTGCTTCTAGCACCAACTATATGGTGGACAGAGGAAATCATGTTGGGAAATCATGAGGAACAGTGGGATAGCTCTTTGTTCATGGTGAGTGCACACTGTGAGAATGAGCTCCTCGCAAAATTCCTAGCTTCTACTGTTCCAACAAGCCTCAGGCTTAGGAAGTCTGTCAGATAGCATGGGCAAGTGCTCGAGTAGAAAAAAAGGGAAAATTGAATTGCTTTTTCAGAAAATGTGTAATTAGGTCATTATTCAGAGTTGTCGGCCATACAAATAAAATGACAAAAGAAGACAACTCCGGATAGTTCACGCAAAAGCATGCCCACGCATTAATGACAATGACATTTATTGCTGATAGAATTGTTAATCGTTAACTAAGAGAGTACACACGCACTTAGTTAGGGGTGGTCATGGGATAAGCTCTACTACCCATCAATACCATGAGTATGGTTGACATTACTCGATCAAAGATGCTCACTGAGTAAGACCTGTACTATTTTTAGCATAGTCGGGACAGTATACCATACCTTCTCCTGTAGGGTTTTAGTCTCTGTGTAGTAGTCCAGAGCCTTGGTTGGATAAGGATGCTTTTCAGTGGCATTTACTATATCCACGCCTTCATAAAGTACGCTTGCACTGCTCGTCAGTACCAGTTTCTATGGAGATTTTAACGCATTAAAATAATGGTTCCCCACCGAACAAAAAAGGGAGGCTCGTTTGCCGAGTAGTTGGAGAGCTCACATCTAGTGCTGAAGGTCCGGGGTTCAAGACAGTTTGTGCACGGGTACAAGTTGGTTCTCTAATAGCCACTTTCCCACATGTGCATTGGTTGAAGATTGGATGACGAGGCAGCTTCTTTTCGGTTTATATAAATCAGAATCAGCATGTTACCAAACCTACCCAAGTCAAATTACAGTGCAATGGACACAGCAGAAATGTCCTTAGATTCGTGCTATAGATGGCAAAATTGGCACCCTCTGAAAAACTTTTTTAGGAAGGCGGAGCCTAATCGGCCATTTATATGATGTATAATATCGCCGAGCTTGATGATTAGTCAATGGCTAGGCACTCAAAATTGGTCATCTCCTACCAGGCTTTCCAGTATTTCCAATGTTTGGGACACCTCATTACACAAGCGCCAAGAATGGGTCTACACTGGCAGTACTTGCTCCAGCTCTCTCAAAGCAAGCGTAAGGAGAGCCTTGTTTGGCCGATATTGCCCGGGAATCCCCGGGAATTCACATGACCTGCCACAACTATCGTGCTAAAAGGTAGAGTTGACGCCATGGCTTCAACTAGTAGAACACCGTACAGATTACAGCATCAGACAGCCACATGGAATAAGAATAGGTTGCAAACATGCTGCCGTTTTAGAAAGGGGTGAGTAAATTTACTAGGTCACCGGGTCAGTGTCGCTCACTTTGATTGCGAGGTAGAGTTTGATCCCAGTAATCAAAAGTGTGACAACGTTTTAGAAGTTGGACTTTGGCTACCCATGCAACCGCAAAAATAAAATAATGCGGACCCGCTGTGGTGTCTTTTGCGACAATTTACGTCACGCGGGAAAATTTCAACTGAATGAAAGTTCATTTGAGAATTCCAACATTTAACCTTACTTTCTTACTACATCCCCCGCTCAGTATGAACTTTTATTGGACTCATGTAGGTTTTGAGACACACTGATTCTGATAGGCCAAAAAAATTGCCTCGTTATCCACTCTTTAACGGACAACCTTCACTTGTACCGACTCAATACTGGGCATGGGGCTATCTGGTAATTACAATCTCAAGAACATGTGTAGTTTATAATGTCGACTCAGTCAGGTTGAACCTATACTCTACTTTGCTACCCATAGACTCAGCTGACCAGATGGGTCACCTCGTGTACGAATACGTAATTTTCAACGGATAACAAAGGACCGCCCTATTACAGTGATCAGACCGCCTGGCTTATCTGAGTTACTGATGATAAGATATCATCTGACTGAAACTGCATTAGGCGACGCAGAAGTGAGCGTGAGTTCCTCGCGTAAATCTCAGCTCCTATCAGTTCAGAACAACCAACCCTAAGGTTCACAGAGGCAGCTAAATAGAGGGCCATGCACCCGCAAAGTATAGAATAATCCTCCCATATCACAAAGTTATAGAGTTAGGGAGAATAACTCTATGTTGAAGTGAGGAGTATTTCGGACATGAAAACAGTGACAAGAATCTCATTCTATTCCATAATTAAATTATGATATTATCTGCATACCTGAACGCCGGCTTGCCTGCAACACCTGATGACGACTTTCGTTCCCTCATAGTTGACACGGTAGAACAGCTCTCGGTTGTTGGAGCCAGGAAAGGGGGACGCGCAATGGAAAACGATCTCTACACCGGCCAGAGCGGGCAGCAGTGACTGTAGAAAAAAGTTTAAGCCCAGCATTTTATTTTAGACAGAGATAACGAGATGACGTTTGGAAAATCTTATTGCCCCTCGTTGTTCATACTGCCATTATTCCCTGTGCAGGATCATGCAGTTTGCTCCCCTGTTAACAGGATGACTTTGTCGTGGCTCAGAACCCCTTTCTGTTAGTGCTATTGACTTTTCTGGGATTGGTTTTTTCCTGTAGCTGTCAACCCTTATACAACATTGCAGCAAATTAGCGACATTTACTTACACGTAATAGCAATGTAAATGGAATGTAACAGTCAAAGATTATACTAACATTCAATCAACAAGGCACTCAACACCTAAAACATACTCTCAATGATGGGCCTTTGTGATCTTCCCACTTATTCTTGGCAGCATATTTTTTATTTTTGTGTTACCCAAGATTTTGAGTTTGACTCTCCAATAGACTCTGTTTCTGACTTTCGGACTTTGTTTGACTGAATAGAATACATGCATCCGGTTTCAGTGGACCTCAATGTAAAAACTACCCATGGTCTTATTTAAGCTATCGATGTGAAATAAACTTTTTAAATTAAATCTTACCTCATCCTTGCACAAATCGCCCTTGGTATATTCGACGGGCCCATCTTCCCCAGGCCACTTGGGGACGATGTCAAACACGCGCACCACCCAGCCATCCTTGAGCAGCCTGGATACAATGTGCTGGCCTAGGAAGCCTGCGCCCCCGATCACAAGAGCCACCTTCAAAAAGTTCAGCTCATAGGAGTAATGCAGGATCTTTTTTACAAGTAGAAGTCATAACAGAGCAAAAGTGTTCAGGACAGTACCATCGTCTTTTTGATCAGTGCAATGTCAAAAATGCTAGAAATACCAGAACTAACAGTTTTACTAGGAACCCATTCATAACCGAGTATGGGGGGTTATCTAGCAAGCAAGACAACACCTGGTAACATGGGGAGTTTATAGTGTAAGCTGACTTGCCCAGGCCCAACTCACACTCCACCAGAGTAGCCACTGATTCAGTGCAAAGCATGGTCTTCAAAGACTAAGTGGATGGTCTTGGGGACCCATCTTTGGAATAGACTAAGATAAAAACTAGCTGTTAAGCAATTTAGTTGGACGGACGAACAGAAAGCACGTGCCAATGAGTGTGAAGGCTGGAATAAAATGTAAATAGATCTCACTAAGAGGGATAAGTTACTACTACGCGAGCTGGGTAAAAAAACTCTAGGCAACAAAACTGACCATTCCCATTGGAACTCGACTTTCCTGTAATTTGCACATGATACATGATTACATCTTACAAATTACAATTAATACACCTGTGCCTGGTTAACTTCTTAGTCGGACCGAGCACTCTTGAGAGTAAGACCCTATGTGGATATCATGATGCCTAAATTGATGGTGGTGTAAGCTGTAGTGTAGTGTAACCGTAGGTAGTCGCAGCTAAGTTAACTTTTTTATATTGGACTTGGACCGCCTCACTGAGTTGGAGTCACTGGTTGAGTGACTGACTGGTAAAGCGTAGTTACTCACTTGGTGACCCCTGATTCAGAATCAGATGCGGTCACTAGACAGTCAGGCTGGTTGACTGTGAGTATAAGTCACAGAGTATGACTGAGACTGTGAGTCTGACAGTGAGTGTCACTGTGGGTGTGACTGTGAATCACCGACTGACCGAGTCTGACTCTGAGTGACTGAGACTTTGGCCAAGTTATATTAGATTTGTTAAGGGTCAAAGGCCAAACAACTGACCAAGACCCGCGTCAACTGCAATATCCTACAAAAAAAATGTTGTATTAGTACTGGTTTACCCTATTTCGGATAAAATTTGCAAATAGATGAAGGTCTTACTTTCTTTCCTGACCTAGTCGACACTGGCATGATGTGATACTGTCCAATGAGATGGC
>Ga0224501_10004275_pt1 | contig 11274 bp, 4 predicted proteins | sample SF_Oct11_sed_USG_4_FD_169105 | JGI IMG/M metagenome (GOLD analysis project Ga0224501, IMG submission 169105) | Sediment microbial communities from San Francisco Bay, California, United States - SF_Oct11_sed_USGS_8_1 | ecosystem: Environmental > Aquatic > Marine > Sediment | place: USA...
TCAATCACAATCAAAAACTTTCAGTCGCGATCACACAAACAGCACGGTCGCAGTCAGAAAATGTAAGAAATTTGCAATCGCAGCAGAGTTGTCCTCTCTCAACTTTTTAACATTTGTTAGAGCCGAACGATCGTCCGCGATTCGTTATCCCAACATATCCCACGTCTCTTTGTGGTAACCTTGACATTTGTCTAAACTACCACGCTATTTTCGACTTTCAGTTGTGAAATTCCGTTCGTATGATTTCGGTCACAGACCGCGACCAAAAGTGAGGGATGCTTTTTTAAATCGTGGCTTTTGGTCGTACTCCTGAACAGTTTAGCAGATTTTCTGGTCGCGAAAAAACTGACCACGCAAATGCACCTATTATATGGCGTCTTGGGTAGACAGCTTGCTATTATAATAATATGATAATTCGTTGTTTGTCGCAGTGCGACAAAGGCCGCAACTAATGAAGCTGCTGCCTAGCTTGGCGTAGTGGAACCGGACTAAGCCAAGAGCCAGCTTCACTGTACCAGAGCACCCACTGATTCAGTGTGAAGGGGTGAGACTTGAACCCGCAATCCATATATTCTTACCAATTGTGCTATCCTGCCCGTATTATGGAAGTCGTAATTAGTCATTACTCAGGTAGGTTAGGACAGGCCATATGAAATGATCTGTGTATAAAAGGTCATTGTCAAACTCAAAAGTGTCATTAGATGAATAACCTACCCTTCGTAGTCTCTTCCATAGCAGAGGAGCAATGAGTATCAGTAGGTTTTTTCTCGATATGAACGTCATCTTGATCTAGATGGGCAGCTTTGTATACCACATGAGGATGGGGATCCCCTGGTTTTCTGGAATGACCTGACAGGGGCTCTATAAAATAGTGCCCTTTTCCATAGATTACCATCCCTGTCTGCAACAAAAGGCCAGTCAAATAGCTTATACGATGTAAATTTCTTTACCTCTGTCGGTCGGTCGCAGAGTGACAAAGACTGCCATTAATGAAGTTGCTGCCTGGACATGTCTAGTGGAAAGTGACCAGCCAGGATCACAGTCATTCTACCAGAGCACCCACAGATTCTGTGTTAATCACAAGCTACAACGCAGAACTGATGGGGTTGGGAGGTTGGAGGTCAGTCATTTCGTTTACACTCGACCCACAGAAATTCGGCTACTCTTATCGAGAAGGGAGTGATGGATCTCTAACAATGGTAGGGTGATCTTGACCCTTATTCACTGTTTATACACCATGTGTAGAGGTGAAAATTAGCCAGAGCTGTTACCCACAATTATAATTTTAATAGCTCCAAACTATTTGATCTTGCACTTCCAAATTGGCCGCCATTATCAGTTTCCTTAGTGCTCTCTCTTTGGTGCATGACTTGTGTCATTTTTAACAGGAACAGTGCTATTACAAATAATCATACGCTAGACCATGATAGTTAGCCATATCTACACACTGCATCTAGATATAGTGAATACAGGGTAAGATAACCTAGGATTATTACAGGTTAATTTCACACTATACGACAACAAAATGTTAGATAACAATTAGGAATTATCTTGTCATGATAAGTATGATGGGGGGTCATCTTGAGATCCTATATGGACCTATAACAGTTTAATGTCAACACGCTCGATGGTCTACCGATGTTGTCAGCAATTTGTATAAGATCGTCTTGTTTTACACGGATGCCATCACTAAGCCAATGGCTTGTTTCTATAAGATGATCTATGGCTTTCTCCATAGAGTTGATACCCTACGGATGGGCCTTCTTTATTTAACATTGCGGTTCAAATGCGACGAGGGATAAAGCATAAGTGGCACACAAACTCTGAAGCGAACCCGGGTCACCTGGTTAAAACGGGAATGTGCTACCCAATAAGCTATCACTTCTCCTGGACACCCGACTACCTGTTCTGTGTCAGACTATCACACTGGCATCAAGTATTTTCCGAAGTCTTTCTCAATGAAGTGTCATATGCAATTTAACTTGACAGGACATTCACACTAATAGTACAAATTGTGAAACAAATTGCAAACGCAGAGCTCAGTTGCAGGTGACATATTCCCCTTCCTATCATTGTATTTGGCAGATGATGTTAGTTTGATTTATTGGCAAAGCCTCTGGTCATGATGCCAACCTTTCGTATAACAGTGCATGCATCTATTTATCAGTGAGCTCTTTTTTCCGAGCCCGCGGTCGTTTAGTTGACCTTTCACAACGCTTGGGTTCAAATGTGTCTCAGGACTCAAGAGACCCAAAAGTTGAATGGAGGTGGATTGTACAGTTGAATAAACTTACCAGGCCATTGCATGTTGAGAGGGCGACTTTTGAGGACAAATCTCCTTTAACATGTCCGACGTATTGACAGAATGAGTGAGAATTGTGTAGGAAAGGTTGTACAATATAAGAGTCATTGGTTGCACGACGTTCTATGACTAGATGCGGGGAATAGAGACTTGGGTTCGCTGTAAGCGTAAGGTGAAGCTGAGCTCCTAGTATTTCCATCGAGTAATGTAGGAAGTTATCCGTCTCTCGCTTGTTTCTCGACAGGAAGTGTACGTTGTTCGACAGGAAGTCCCCATCTTCTGTTACTACCCGTGGAACGCTGATACTCCACCAGTCCAAAGACTTGATAAAGTCCTCTGGAAAAGACAAGTCGGGATTATTACTATGGAGATGAAAGAAAAGTGGGGCAGCTGGCAGATTGGTATGTTAATCTGTAGCTATATATAGCAATATGATAGTATTTCCAGGGTGGCATTATGGGTGGTATGTTCTGACATTGGGTAGTCTCCTGAGCTTTTACTATGGCCTATATTTGGCTGTCTGCTATGATGGAATGCAATGCTGAGAATACAGAATACAGAATAATTCGCTGTCCGGTTGCAGTACAACCAAGATAGCAACTAATGACGTTCCTGCCTTGTCGCAGTAGAAGCGGACTATGCCCAGTGCTGGCTTCACCCTACCGAAGCAAGCTCTGCTGATCCAGTGGCAAGCACAAACTATTAGACTAGTCCTGGATGGAATGCAACACTGAGAATACAACTATACACAGATAGAATAACAGGCTGGCTTTGGATGCAAAGGCATATGAAGTATAATTTTTTCTTTATCAATTAACGCTCAATCATTTTGAGCGTGTGAAGGTTTCAAAAGCTACAAGTGGCAATTGGATACTGTATAGCTATTTAAGTATAATCCTCCATGTTTTAATGGCGACAAAACCGTGATTTTTGTGGGTTCAGTTAAAAGGCGTCCGCAAGGTATTGTGTTAAGAGCACTTGAAACTTCTGAGAACTCTCAATTCATCTTCACTTGGGGCCGTAAGAGTTTGACAATGTTAATACAACCTATCTCACCGAATTAATCTATATCAAAGTAAATATCTAACCAGTGTATAGCCATAATCACCAACCCTTGCATGAATACTTAGAGCTTAAGTACATTAAATAATCAGGTAGCCTTAATGCTACCTGGCTTTACAAGCCAATCAAAGGGAAAGAGAAAATATTTCCTCCCGTATTGAAAAGAGGGTTAAGATGGGCCTCTGTGATAAGGGAGGGGGTGATGAGGGCCTGGACGTGCAAGGCCTGCGTGAGCGACGGCGATCACCCAGTCACACTGCGGCATATCTATTTCAGAAGATTCTGGAATGGTGGACCTCAAAACTCAAGAAAGTGATAGTTTCAGATGAAACTAGTAGATGACCTTGTTCCTTTTCAACTACAGTTATCTACCCTAATACAGGCTTAACCAACTCTATGAGGCAAACCACGGACTGACTGGGAGCAAGGCATTGACTTAATGATGCTATCAATGTAAAACAAACTGATCCAGCGGCTACCTAGTGAACAGTCAAAATGCTAAGTGAAAAGTAGATATACAGGTATTTTTTAGTTCCGACATCGAAACCATCGACATCCTGCTTTGAGGTCATGCACTGCCCCGCTAATCGCTGACTTTCAGTCGAGACTAAGATCAAATTCTTTCTATTTCCGTTTTGTTTGAAGGCGCTCGGATCGAATTAGGCCCAGTCAATGATTGCTCTGATCTAATAGCGCTATAACGAATTAGTTCAAATTTTAGCCGATTCATTAAGCTTTTATATTTGGGTTGAATCGAATGAGGTGATTGCGTTGGAGACTTAAAATAACAGCCGTCAGGCACCCTCCTACATGTCTGTCGCAAGAAACCTTCAGATCAAACGGAACCGTTTTGTATTCCCCGTTTGTCTCTCTATCAGGTGCATTTGAATAGGGTGCTGGGTGGGGTGTTATAGGGGCATCCAAGTAGAATTGATGTAGGTGGAAATGTATTGTAAAATATGGCACAAAGCACAAGTTTTTGTTTGTCATGCTGGAAGAGGAGGGCTGAATCTTTCCGGATTGAATTGTTCTGAATTTCCTCAACCCTAGCCGTTGGACTTCCTTGACCTCTTGGTAATTACATAATAAACCTGATTACACCCAGCATTGTGCATCTGATTTTCTGTCTAGAGATTAAAAGGTCAAAATCGTAGTATAAAAAATCACACTTTGCCTATTATTCAACACTCCAAATCCAAACAGTCAATAACTTATGGAATCACACCGGTATTGAGTTCTCGCAATGAAGCTCGGCGGTCTGCCAAAAAATGTATCAGGGCGAACGCGTTTTGGCTAGGGATGTCAATTATATGATACAAACTTCTTCAATCACATAATTTCCCAGTTGTCTCTATGAAATATCATTTATGAATTACCTATGGGCTGTGGCCCGGGTTCAATTCCCAGCCATGGCAGAGTATTTCAAGGGATTTTTCCCTCCCATAACTGGCTGATCACACCTGCTGGCTTGTACACAGTCTGGGAAGACTAAAGGCTAGGCCCACCGCTGAAACTGTGGTTGAGAGCGGAGTGGCGCCCCCTTGTGAAAAACTGTTTCCAATTTCAAATGATGGATCTAACAAGTGATCGTCAGGAGAAATGTCAACGGACTAAGATGGTCTATGGGGAACTGAGTCTGTTTTGAAGGAGAATGTAGAAAAACATGAATGCAGCAGTGTGTGTTTTTTGTTGAGGGTACCACGTGAATGTGTTATGGCTATCATGATTATTCCTGCAGCTTAGGGTCAGGTGTGGTGATCGGATTTCCTAGCATACTTGGACTCATTGGTGACTGACTAACTGACTAAAATTGGGTCCATAGAGAGAAAATCGCAGTGCAAATTGAAAAGTCGGATAAGCATGCATGGCGTGTGTGCATTCATGACCATCCTGCACACGTACCAATATTTTACCTAGTGTCGGGCTGGGAGTGGTGGCTCAAATGATCTAATGCCATAAATTCCTTAGCAAAGCATTGAATTATGACAACAACTAACTGACAGTTTTTGTATTTGCGATATGAAGCAATGTAGCTCACTCATCTTACTACTGCAGTATCTTGTGTCAGTGGTTAGTTAGTACTGCTTTTTCTTTCCTATCCTAACTGGTGTTAGGGGGGTTTGCAGAGAAGCGAACTCTATGAGAGGATCTGAAACCGATGAGGGTGCATGTTGTGAAAGAAAAAGCCCGAACTAGGAATTGACCCAAGAACCCTGCTGGGTCCATGGCCCACTTTGCTATCCACTAGGCTATTGCTTCACCCATTAGCACCAGGTAGTTTAGACAATGTGTACTCTGTCCTTCCACTCATTCTGTGCACCTGCCTCCGGTATGAGAAAAACACCAAACAAAGAAAGTTAAAGTCTTGCACAGGTTTGACTTCTGAACCAATTTGCAAACAATCTGTGTGCACACAAAGATGCTATGGTCATTTTGTAATCAAAAATGTTCATATTTAATAGTCAATATTTTAATTAAAGATTTCTCATTTACTGACAGGTTGGTGTGTACCTGAGGTAAACAGAACGCTGCCCCTGGGGCAAGAAGATACAGTGGGATAATAGAGGTACGCACACCTGATTAGTTTATATGTGAGTAGATCTCGGATTATTAGGTAAGAGTGTAAGTCTAGAAGGTGTCTGAGTTAAGACCTCTTAACTTCTTAGAGTAGAGTTGGGTTACAGATTCGGTGAGCAGTCAGCAGTCAGTTTTCGCTGACCCACCTGATCGTATAAAATTCATGGGGTGAAGCAAGGGCTCAGTGGCTAGCGTACTGGGCCTTTGTTCGATTTCTGGCTCGAGCGCAACTTTGTCTTTCATAATACCCTAGACGATTTCGGATCCTGACATTAAATAAGAAGACACTGAGTAGAAGACTCCGTAGGGCAATTTCTGCATATCCCTCATACTGGTGGGATAAAAAAAGAAGACGGACTAGGGGAGCAGTCGGGCATTCGCTGACCCAGTCAATCGTATAAGTACTGGCGACGATAAAAGGCTGCCCCAGCCCAAGGGCTACAGGTGTTACTACATAATATCATGCTATGCCGCCACTGTTGGGTAATAAAGATGCAGAACAATAGCCAGCATGGGTTCGCAATGTAAAATACTGTACCTGGCAGATGGTATGCAAAAACGGGTTAACGAATTAGGCAAATCATCCAATTAATCTATTAACTCACGAAAACAGTCAGAAACTCCAAGCACATGTCACATAGAAAGCTGTGATATTCTGTTTGGAAAGACTATATCCATTAGTTTAGTTTCACACCCTGATTGTCGCTGGCCTATAATTTGTATATAATATCAGCTGGGCCATTTCTGCCCCCATGAAAAGCAGACTTAACAAAACTGACAGTAGTGTTTAAAGGAATGTACGTGTCAAGACGACATTCATTTTATACTCGATAAACTACTCCATAGAGTTATTAATGATATAAATGATAATTCTATGGGCTACTGTATTGGTCAGTCCATAGATTTATTTACAGACCTACAATACGTCTATGAATGACCGTTTTATATCCAGACCTGGGAATTATAGGCGATACGACCTCGACTGAACTTCATGCATTGCCCCTTAGAACATAGGATCATTCATTGTCCATTTTACAATCCATTCTGTGCAAGACAAACTTTCCATATTTGGGTAAATCGAATTCAAGTAGAATTGGGGCAGTTGAAACACATTGAAGTTTTAGACAGTGCTCTGCCACAGAAATGATTTGAACTGCATGTGACTGCTGTTGAGAGATCGAGCTATAACTATATGATGGAGAGCATTATTTTCAGCTTTATTTTCATGCCGTTCATGCACAGGTCATAGAGTTATCCTCAAGAATAAATCTAGCACAGGTAGGTACCTTAGCAGTTCACATTCTGTGGCATTCCGCAGCTCCAGGCCCATTATTACTATGGCAGCCCATTATAACATGCTAGTGGTTGCATGCAGTGTCTAGACATCCACAAACTAACCATTTGTTGGGTATTGCGTTTTCCTTCATGACAAGTCGGGAAGCCCATTTATTTGTCTTGAAGGTCATTGTGTGACATTGAGTGAGTAAGACCAGCTTTCATGCTTACTTGAACTCTTGAGGAGAATTAGACATAAAGGCGTCATGGATTCAACATCAAGAAGCCGTCACCCGGTTTTAATATTACGCCAGTTGTAGGGTCATTCATCAGCAAATAGTATTTGAAGACAAGCGACAAGCTTGTGTCAGCTGAGGGTTCACTTCGTTAATACTCAATGAAATTTTAATATCACGCCAAAGCTTTTCTGGACAGCAGAAAGTTGCTCACATGGGTATATTAAACGGTTTATACTTGTATGAATACTAGCCACACGCTAACAAGATAGCAGGATAGTTCAGCGCCTAGAGTGCTTGGATCAAGATCCAAAGATCCCGAGTTTAATCAAGTTCTAGTCACTCCGAGTGCCCAGTGTGAGAATGAGCTGAGCGCCCAGTGTGAGAATGAGCTGAGTGCCCAGTGTGAGAATGAGCTTCTCACATCATTCCTAGCTCCTACTGAGTGCCCAGTGTGAGAATGAGCTTCTCACATCATTCCTAGCTCCTACTGCTTCAACAATTCTCAGGCTTATGAAATCGGTTAAATTGGACAGTTAGGTGCCCAAGTAGCAAAACAAGCGAATTCAGAAGGTGAAGCAGACAGTTGGAGCGTTGATCATAGAGTTAACCTATGTTTTAGCTAGAGCATAACTCTATAGCAGTGACCTAAAGGAAGTGACTCTTGTTTGTCATTGGTTGAAGTGAGAAGCTGTAAATCTCTATATGTTCTCTTACCTTGAGTTTTATCCTTGAACTGATATCCTGATATGAGAGATAAATAAGTAATAAGTAGATACGCTATCTGCGGCCGCATCATCCACTATATACCGTCAGTAGCAGTTTGATCTCTTTAAGTTAGCCGCTCATAGAAATGACACCGCCGAAAGTCTGTGTACAGCTTTGACTAGTCATAATCATCAGCTGATGGTACGATAATAAAAAGACAGTTAACCGCGTTCCAACCACAGATAGATTCCTTTGGCTGTTTGGTGATGACACTTGCCTTGCTCAATGTGCAAAAGTATACCTTGCACTATATGACACTAAAACCGGTGCTTTCTAGTATGCGGAGCACTGGTTGACAATCGTTATAGTGAATTGTGTCCTACCCGCCTGCTGAGCGCTAGCTGTGTGAGCACGTGTGTATAAAACCTAGCGCTTACTTAGTGGGCGGAGCTTGCATTGACCTGCTCATTAAGCTTTGCATGTTGCAGGCCAGGTAGATCTAAACAGCCAACAGGTGAAGGTCCAACTAATATTTGAAAGCTGCCACAGAGTCACCCCTTCAATCATGTACGTTTCTTTTGTATACTCTTGCATAGAACCAGATCCCTGCAGGGAAGATGGGCTATGCTTACAGTTCTACATTTCCTTCCACCCAGCAAACCAGCATCCATCCACTCATCCTTGCTCTTCTACCATTTCCTTCTACCCATATAGTATACCCATCCTCCCCTCTATTTTCCCGCCCTTCGGTACAACCATCCACAAGCCCCACTATTATCCCATCTCTTTATCCAGTTAACCCTAAAACTAGAGCCACCCCGACCCGCATTCCTATCCATCCGCCTGCTCGGATTTCGTCCTCATTTAATTTTGAAGGGTTTCGAGTGTGGAAAGAACTTTGGGCAATTACATTAAACTGTTGCATTGATATAGAATTTATATGGCTCCAGAGGCAAATTGGGTACATTCACGTAAAGAGACAATGAGGTTTTGACTAAATAGGCACTCATAATTTACAGGGAGCCTGTGTTTTGTTTAATCACAACACGCCTTTTGTAGTGATTTGAATTTACACGCAATATAGCGTTTCGAGAGAGCTACCCACATGAGAAAATAATATTTTGTAATAGGAATTGATCGGTAGTGAAGATGCTATGGCAAGGTAGTCTAACAATACAAATTGTCAAGTTGGTTCTCATCCACCGGGATTGCCTTTATCGCTAGACTTATTTTTAGTGCCCATAAGATATTGACTCAACGGTCTTCGATCAGTCTAGTCATGGGGGTAAACTGTGTTATTTTGGGTGGAGCAATTCTATTCATCCATTGTCTTAGCAGTATATTAAAAAAGCACTGCATATAATCCAGCCACGCCAAACACAGTGATGGATCATTTAGTCATAAGTTATGAGTTCATTCAATAGTTAATTATTATATTTAAGAATTGGCTTGAGTATGTACAGTAGCGTATTGGAACACAAAACAATCTAGGAGCACTATTATGCTATATACAAGAAAAAATAACAATCGAAATCAGTAAAGATAATAGTTTTGGTTGAGTGTGTGTAGTGAACAGCCACAATCACATTCTGTACAAATGTCTTATAGAGCATGAGAGTCATATACCCGCGGTACTGTGGGTATATAATAATCAAGTATACAAAATAATATAATATAAGGCTTAAGGGATGCAGTTTCTTTCTGACTAGTTTAACAGACAAATGCTCTGAGCGCTTGTGCCTCCAATTTGCCGAAAATAGGAATTATTGAGTGATAGAAACTTGGAGCCAATCCTGCGAGAGTTCGCTCTCTGATGCATCTTCAAAGAAGACATGAATGAATTAAAGGTGGATAAATAGTTACAGATGATTAGGGTCAAATATTGAGTTATGGCAGGTTTGTAAGAAAAGTCCATGCTGACATGAAGAGGACAACTCATTCCCATCTGGGTGATTATTTACGCCGGCTTTTGGTTCTTTGAAGGTCGCTTGCCCATCTAGTTTCAAAATAGCAGCAACAGCAAGTGCTGAAGATTTGGGTCTAGTGTTACCTGCATGAAAGTAAACAGCTCAAGTTTGCACTGTGAAGAAAAGATGGTGTGAGCTAAGGATAGATCACTCCATTGTTCTGTCCAGTTTAGATTAAAGATTAGGCCCGTGTCGAAATGCTATGCACTCAGATAGAATGCCCCAACAAGCAGGTGTCCTTACGATATCAGTAACTACTAGTAAATATTGGCATGAACTGTGTCATTTTCAGCAGGATATTAACTGGATGACGACCAGTTCTCATGAGTAAATGAGTGCTAAACACCGGGTTATTGAAGGGATCATCGTACAGGTTTTCGAACGACTTTACTCGTTGCCATAGTAACAATAATCCGAGGCGGTATTTGGGTGATATCATAGCTACCAGTAACGTGGGTATGCGTATTAAACTTACTATCTAGAAATAGATAACATCCTGTCCATCTTTAGTCTTCTGTGGAGTCTTGCTGTCCCTTTTCTTACTCTCGGCGAGGTTCATAGGCAGCTTGTTCTTAGTAGGAGTTTTGGCTTTAGTAGTACTCGATACTGCTAGTTTACTAGGTATCTGCTGCACCGTGTTATTATTATGAGGCTTTGTTTTAGTCACAGACCCTTGTGAGTTGCTTCTCTCCGCACGGAGATTAGAAACAGAGCCGGGTGGCGTCGCGCTACGTTCTGGTGATGCACCATGGGATAAATTCTGTGCTCGTACTTCCTTCATGTTAAGCGGCTCAGTTAAACTGGCCGAGTACTTAGCATCCATGAAGAATGAAGGATTGTCTACTAGCTCGGCTGACCGAGACCGACTATGACTGACAGTCGGTGTAGCCTCGTTACTGTTATTGTTACTGATATCAGTATTGCTGCCGTGCTGAGAGCTTTGCGGAGAAGCGGACGGTGACCGCTGATTCTCTGCTGCTGACATCTGGTAAAAGTCAATCTGTTTCTGTAACGCCGCCTTCTGCCTCTGCAGTTCATCTCTTTCCTTTTTTAGATCAGTCTACAGAGAAGGGGAAAAGGATTTAATTAGGAAAGGAAAGTCAGCTCAGTGAATAGTAGCCACTATGAGAGTAAACTTGATAACCTA
>Ga0224501_10004276_pt1 | contig 11273 bp, 13 predicted proteins | sample SF_Oct11_sed_USG_4_FD_169105 | JGI IMG/M metagenome (GOLD analysis project Ga0224501, IMG submission 169105) | Sediment microbial communities from San Francisco Bay, California, United States - SF_Oct11_sed_USGS_8_1 | ecosystem: Environmental > Aquatic > Marine > Sediment | place: USA...
TAAGTCTTGGTAAATGTTAAGTCCGCTAGGGGCATTGCAAAATGGAATCAGATTGCAAATTTGCCGTAGAGCTGGCCACGCGAGCAGGGAAAGCGTTGGCCGCCCACTTCCGGGAGGATCGGGAGCTGCTCAGTCTCCGAAAAACAGTCAAAGAGATCACCACAAAACACGACAAGGAATCAGATAAGATGATTGTCAATGCCATCTCTGAAAAATACCCGGCTTACAATGTCTGGACCGAGGAGAGTGGGGTTATCAATAAAGGCTCCGAATACACATGGATAGTCGACCCGCTCGATGGAACGGTGAATTTCGCCTCCGGCAACCCACTCTACTGCGTAACCCTCGCTCTCTTGAGGAAAAACGAACCCATCTTGGGGGTGACCTATGCCCCGACCATTAACGAGCTCTACGTCGCGGAAAGGGGTAAGGGCGCTTTCTTGAATCGAGAGAGGATTTCGGTCTCCACCACTGAGAAGCTGGAGGAGTGTTACGTCTACTTCTGTGAAGGAGGAGACAAAAACAGGCTTAGGACGGGCAAAATAAACGGCGCGATTTACCCAAAGGTGAGGGACCTCCGAAAGCTGGGCTCGGCTGGCTTGGAAGCCGCATGGGTCGCCCGCGGAAGAGGAGACGCCTACGTCACCACGAAGATCGAACCTTGGGATGTCGCTGCCGGCGTGCTGTTGGTTCGGGAAGCGGGGGGCAAGGTCACCGACCTCAGGGGCGGAGCATGGAAGACCGAGAGGTCCGACCTAGTCTTTTCCAACGGAAGGGTTCACGAGAGAATCCTAGAACTCGTTTGCGGTCTGTGAAAATCGCTTAACGGAAAATGATGTTTAAGCTAGATGTAAACACCCCTGTTGACAAGAAAACTACATCCTCATTTTCGTGAGTACTTACAGGGCATGCATTTGTCAACACCCCTGTTGACAAGCAATGTGTTTGTGATTTAGGTTCCAGCTGCAGTTTTTTATCCAACGTCACCAACTTACACGTGAACTGTTTGAGGAATCAAAGATGGAAAAAATCACAACGACCGTCATTCGCGAGATGAAAGACCGCGGCGAACGCGTTGTCATGGTGGCGGCCTATGACTATCCAACCGCCCGCATGGTAGACGAAGCAGGAGGAGATGCGGTTTTGGTCGGGGACTCATTAGCCAACGTCATACTTGGCTATAAGGACACACTTGCCGTCTCCATGGACGAGATGATTCACCACACGAAAGCAGTGGCGAGGGCGGTGAAGCGTGCCCTAGTGGTCGGGGACATGCCATTTATGTCATACCAAGCAAGCGCGGAGGACGCGATTCGAAATGCCGGCCGCTTCATAAAGGAGGGCCACGCAGAAGCTGTGAAGGTGGAAGGCGGCCGCGGCATGATCAAGAAAATTAAGGCCATCATCCAATCAGGTATCCCCGTCATGGGACACCTCGGCCTGACTCCCCAGTGGGTCCATCAGTTCGGCGGTTTTAAGGTTCGCGGAAAGACCAAGTCCACCGCGCACGCTATCCTCGAGGACGCGCGAAGGTTGGAGCATGCAGGAGTATTCAGCCTGGTGCTCGAGTGCATCCCCTGGCAGCTGGCAAAGCTCATCACCGAAAAGATCGAGGTCCCTACGATAGGGATTGGTGCGGGACCCTATTGTGACGGCCAAGTGCTCGTGATCCACGATTTGCTTGGCTTAACCGGCCCCCACGTCCCGAAGTTCGTCAAGCGCTACACCAAGCTCGACGATGCGGTGATGAAAGCACTGAGTGATTTTAGGCGGGAAGTTAAGACTGGCAAGTTCCCGAAGTTGGAGCACAGCTATGAAATGCCGCGCGAGGAAGTGCGAAAGCTACTCAGCGAATTCAAGCGCAAACGATGATTTAGACACCAAATAAGTACGTTTAAATAGCCCTTGAATTCAAAATAAATCAACAAATCGGAGGTGTATAAATGGCTTACATCGTGAAATCCGCCGTTAGGGGCCTAATCAAAGGTATGAGAGCAAGCGACGATTTCTTTAATGAACTGGATGAGCTAATAAAGCGAAGGTGCAAGAGAGCTGTAGACAGAGCGAAAGGAAACGGAAGAAAGACTTTAAGAGGGGTCGATGTTTAAAACAAATTGATTTTTTATTTTTTTATCGTCCCTCTTTTTAATTTTTTTTATTTAGCCTTTTACACGCTCGATTTTCCTTCTACTTAAAGCCTGAATGTACTCGACCTCGACGCCTTCGCGAACCTCACCGCGGAGGACCATTGAGATTGGAAGCTCAAATGTCTCATAAGTTGTCAAATCCATGAGCTGGGCGTTGTTCGCTATGATCGCGAGCACTTGGGCGCTACCCCGCTCGATTATCGGCACACCCACCTTGGCGCTAGTGGGGCGGACTATGCTTCGCTTCTGCGAGTCGAAAATGCCAATCGCGTCGACTTTCGCCTTCGCGTGCCCATGCTTACCAGGCGCTGAAGTGGAGAAACCCACGATGCGGCAGGGCTCGTCGTCGATGATCACGAAGCGCCCCTCTTTGAGCTTGCCTATCTCTGTCATCTCCTTCGCCACTGAAATACCTCTTTTTGATTATTTCAACTCACACTTAAAAATTTGATGTCGCCTGAACCTTTAACGTTAAATCCTTGGAGGGAAAACTTGAGCTGGTGAAAACTTGCGGATAGGATTAATCGCCCACCCGGAACTCCCCGAAGCCCTGAAGTTCACGCAAAAGGTGCTGAGGCTCTTGAGCAAAGAAGAGGTTCTGCTCGAGCGGGGGCTCGCTAGGAAGCTTGGTAAGCGTGGAGTGACTGCGCGGGAGCTTCAAAAGGCGGATGCCATTGTCACAATCGGTGGCGATGGAACAATTTTATTCGCCCAACGAGAAGCACCAGAAACCCCGATACTTGGCATAAATCTCGGTGGGAGAGGCTTTCTGGCAGATGTCAAGCCAGATGAAGCTCAGCGGGCGCTTCGAATGTTAGTCATGGGGGAGCTGCCGATCGTCGAGAAAGAGAAGTTGGTCGGAGAAGCTGCGGGTAAACAATTGCCTTATGCACTGAATGATGCAGTGGTGTGTTCTGCCAAAGCTGGGAAAACTCTTACGTTGAGGATATCCGTCGACGGCAAAGTGACCGCGGACGTGAAAGGAGACGGCGTTATCGTGGCGACCCCTACCGGGAGCACTGCCTACGCCTTAGCCGCTGGCGGTCCTGTGATCGACCCACGCCTCAGGGTTTTTGTGGTGGTGCCTATATGCCCATCTCACCTCGGCCCTAACCCTTTGGTAGTGCCCATCGACAGCCGTATTGAGATAGAACCTACCAGACCGGGACGCGGGGCATTTGTAATAGTGGACGGCCAAATTGCGGCCAAACTTGAGCCCGGGGAAAAAGCCAAATTCCATCGCTCCGATAAGCCAGCACGTTTCTTCGAGTGGGGCGAATTCTACTGCAAGGTGAGGGAGAAGCTGTAAGTGCCGCGCAAGGTCTATGTTCTGGATACCTCCGCCGTGATAGCGGGACTTGTGCCAGGATTGGCCAAGGCAGAACAGGTGACCGTGCAGGAGGTGCTGAAGGAGGCCAAAGACTTGTGCTCGAAGCTCGAACTCGAGACTGCAGTAGCTGCGGGCAAGGTAAAGGTTGTTGACCCTTCGAGGGAGGCCTTGGACGAGATCGGGAAAAGGGTCGCCCAAACCGGAGATGTAGTTTCAGCCGTGGATATCAAGCTGCTCGCGCTTGCGCTGGACCTAAAGCGGTCCGGTGAGGAACCGGAACTCGTGACTGACGATTACGCCATCCAGAATTTGGCGAGTTTGTTCGATCTTCCCTACCGGCGCATCGTCATGCCGGGGATAAAAGAGGTGCTGCGCTGGGAGATGGTCTGCCCCGCCTGCAATCGCAAATATACGCCGGCGGCTTCCCAATGCGAGGTATGCGGCTCTACGTTGGTCCGAAGGCCCAGAAGGTGAAGTTTTAAGACGCCCCGTCGAAATACCGTAGGGGGTGGGGTGTGTGAGAGAAATTCTGATGATTGGCATCTCGCCGATTGGTGGGGGGAAGGAAAAAGAAACCCTCAAGATTCTCAGAGAAAATGCGAGAGCTGTTGTAAAAACCGTGAAAAAATTTGAAGAAATGATTAACGCCCTTTTCTCCGAACGTGACGTGAAAAAAGCGCAGACCCTAGGTAGGCAAGTCTCCGAGCTCGAGACGAACGCAGATGTGGGCAGGAGGAAGTTCGCTAGTTGTCTCAGCAAAGGGGCATTTTTACCCGCACTCAGGGGCGATTTAGCGAGGTTGGCGGAACAGGTCGATAACGTGGCTGATGCTGCCGAAGAGGTAACGCGCACAGTTTTGCTGAGGGAGAAGCTTCTCGATATCCTCATAAAGGCGGAAAGACGGCAAAAAAAGGCGAAAGTTATTCGGGATGGTCTAATCAAGGTAGCCAAACTAGCCACGCAAACGGCGGAGGTTTTGAAATCCTCGATCGATGCCTTGGCGTCGGACATCGATGCCGCAACCGCGAGGGCGAATGAAGCTGACAAGCTAGAACATGCCTCCGACATCTTGGAGCAATCGCTTCTCGCAGACGTTTTTGAGTACGAAAAGCTACTGGACCCCGTCAGCGTGTTTCAGCTGAACAATCTCATCCGCGGAATAGGCGATATCTCCAACCGCGCCGAGGATGCGAGCGACGTGATAGCAATCGTCGCGTACACGCTCAGAGCATAGTTTTCATTTCTATTTTCACACCAACAAGAACAACCACCCAAGCAGGAACGAGAAAGTGCATGTTATGGCAGGAGTCAAGACCCAAGCTATCCCGATATGGCCAAGTTTTCTCCTGCTCACGGCAGCCGCACCTTTCACAAGCCCCGCACCAGCCACAGCCCCGACAATAGCCTGCGTTGTGGACACGGGTATTCCAAACTGCACGAATGACCAGACCGTGAGTGCCGCCCCCAGTTGAGCGGCGAAAGCGGTCAAGGCGTCGAGCCTGGTTATTCCCGTACCCACCGTATGCATCACCTTGCGGCTGTAAGTCAAAACGCCGACCGCCAAAGCAATCCCGCCAAACAGTCCAATGAGTCTGAAGTCTGGTCCACCTCCTTCAAAAAATGCGTAAACAGCTCCGGTTGACGCGCCCACATCGTTGGCGCCGAGAGCATAGGCGACAAACGCGCTAGCCACAATGACTAGGATTGTCAGGACTTGGTTGAGCAATACGATATTCTTTATTTTTCGCAGCGGGGGCCCTAAGGCTTTGAACAAGATGAAAGCGAGAAGGGCGGCGATAAATGGACTTAACACCCAAGCGACGACGATAGTGCCAAGTACACCGAATTGAACGCTCGCACCAATGCCTGCCTGTGTGTAAGATATCAGCAAACCCGCCCCAACAATCGCACCTACTGTGGCCTGTGAAGTAGAAACAGGTAGACCTTTTACAGTAACTATCGTGACCCATATCCCGGCGGCAAGCAGGGCGGCAATTGCGGCTTGGGGAATTTTGGAAAGAGGATTTACGCCGCCCGCCCCGATCACGATGCCCTCTCCCACGGTTTTCATGTTTTTCCAACCCTCTAGGACCGCGCCCAAGAGGACAAACAGTATCACGATCACGATTGCGCGGCGATATGACAAAATCCTCCCGCCAACCGCTGCCCCCACGCAATTAGCGGAACCATTCGCGCCGACGTTCCAAACTACTAAGTAAAAACCAGCGAGCAGTGCGACTACGGCGATGAGCTCGATCACTCTTTCCCCCGAGCCGAGTTAACCGCGCATACTAAAATAGTGAGCTATAACTCTAAAATTTCCGCGCTTAGTTCGTCCAAGTCGAGCATCGCAACCGTCAGGCGCCCGCTCAGATAGCCGCAGACCTCACCCGGGTTGATGAGCAGCGTTTTGCCCTCACGAACCTCAGCACGATGGGTGTGCCCCCGGACAATCACGTCAAAGGTGCCCGACTTCAAGAGGGCCCCGACGATTTCTTCGTGGGTGCCGTGCAACAACGCTATTTTCCGCCCGCCCAGTTCCAGCGCCGCGAAGTTCCCTAGCGGCTTCACATCCATTTCGCCGAACTTGACGCTTACGAGCTCCCGGTCACCTTCGTTGTTTCCCCAGACGTAGTGCAGCTTGGCCTTCAGCTTCGAAAATTTAGGAGCCACGAAGGGCGAAACCAAGTCGCCTGCGTGTAAGACGTGCTCGACTCCAGCCCGATTGAAGAAATCTATCGCCCGCTCCACCGCGTCGATCCTGTTGTGCGTGTCGGCCATTAACCCAACTTTCACCTAACCACCCCCGTCGCTATTTTGTCGTGCAGGTAAAATTGTTTTGATGAATTCTAGTACCACCGCGCCGGCTCGCTCGATGTTCGTCAGCTCAATCCTCTCGGGGGTGTCCTCAAGCGTGTGAATGTGGGGATACCCAATCGTCTTAGCATTGGGCAACGAGAACGCCCTCGCGATGAAGTTGCCGAGCTTGTCTTGGTCAGGAGTGTTGATCGAGAAAGTCGTCGCCCGCATCTTGGCCCGCACGAATGGGATGTGGTCGTACCCGGCGAGCGCTGCCCACCAAAACTTCGGATTTATCCCAACACTTTTCACACAGTTCGCGAGCCTTTCGTTGAGCTCAGGCGAAGTTCTCCTCCTTCGAAAGACACCGTTGCCCTCGATGACGTAAGCCTGAGAGCCGGCCCCGACCATATCCAGATTCAGCACCATCGTATCTTTTGGTAGCGCCTTGCTCGCCACGAGCTTGCGCGCGCCCAAGAGCCCTTGCTCCTCTGCCCCAAGCGCTACAAAAGTTAGCGTGGCATCGGCGGGCGGGGACTCTGCAGCCACGCGCGCTGCTTCCAGCATCACCACAACTCCTGAAGCGTTGTCATCAGCGCCCGGCGAGACGCGTCGGCCACTCGCAGCAATAAACATGCCGACGCAAACGGGCATAAAAACAATCGCGAGTATCCCCCATGCAACCCACCACGCCGAGAGCAAACCGAACGCCCTGAGAACGAGGGCGAGGGTGATGAAGACGAGGGCCGGCGCGAAGGTGAGCCTAACGAACAGGTGTAGCTCGTAGCTCACCATGCAGGGCGCCGAGTCATAGTGGGCGGTTATCGCGGCACTCTTCTTCGACTCCCGCTCCCCAAGAGCGCCTATGATGTTCTGGCTCTTCCGCTTTGGCATCAGCCTGTCGAGCGAGCGCCAGACCACGAGTGCCAGAGCCCAGACGAGAAGAGAGGTTTCGGGTGGGAGGAAAAGTAATGTGATGAAAGCTGCGGCGAGGATGCACGCGGTGACTTTGGCCCGGGCGGCGCGGTTTACGAACTCAAACTCCTGCACCCGCGTCTTGAGCCCGTAGCTCTCGAACTGCTTTTGGACGTAATCCGCAGCCATGCCGTCGCCCCGTGTGCCGGCCAACCGAGGCCCGATCTCGTAGGCCAGCTTGTCGAGGTGCTCGAACGCGCGACGGGGTTCGAATTCTTGCATCATTCCCCTGCTTTAACTGAGTACAAACGATTAATAGCTTCAACTCAAGATTTTCACCTGCGGGGGTAGCCAAGTCAGGTCAAAGGCGCCAGTCGCGAAAGGGCGAAACTCAAGATCTGGCCTCGAAGGAGTTCGGGGGTTCGAATCCCCTCCCCCGCACCATAGGCTGACCCGGTGGAAAATTTTACTCTCAGAGCAGGAAAAAAGCAAAATGGGTTCTCCCTAATGGGGAAGATCCCCCATCTCTCACCTATGTCTATAGAATCTTCTTCAATTCCCTTAGGTCCGATATCACGTAGTCAGCAGCAGCAGATATCCTTCTTTTTATTATTCCGACGAATTGAATGGCCTTGAAACCGTTTTCCTTCGACTTTTCCACATCCTCTACCGGGCGATCGCCGATTATCAACGCCTGAGAGGGCTGAATTCCCATTCCGCGCAAATCGTCAGCTAATTTCTTGTAAATCGTGCCATCAAGTTTTTCCATACCTTTGTAGCTCAAATCAATATCTCCGTTGTTTTTAATTCTGCCATGATTAGTTATTATCTCGGAGAAATAAGGACTTAAACCAAATGCATTTAGAACATTAGGGAGACCTTTTACCGCTCCTTCGATCGCCAAATCCGCAACTACATTGATGCTTACTCCCTTCTCTTTCAAATACTCAAGACATTCCTTCAACCCATCCGCAATTCTTATGTACTTAAAACCTCTTTCTCGAAAAATTGCGACGACATCAGGATCATCGTCCAGAACATAGGATAAAAATCTCTGCATGTCTGTCTCCCTAAGACGTTTAATTCGAAAATATTTCTTCCAAAAATCTATTTTATCCTCTACAGCATCCATCAATCGCTCCTCATAATCATACTGTTCTATTAGTTCATCAAAACGCGCCACTTTCTGATTAATTATATCCGGTCTCCCCTTTTTAGTATAAATCTCTTTTATCAACTCTACCCAATTCTGATAATTTCCGCTCGGGTCTATTATTGTTTCTCCGAAGTCGAACCCGCACCAACGAATCGAGATACTCATTTGATTCCCCCGAGTTCGAGAAAAACTTTCATGATACCATTCATCTCTTCTAGTGTCTATTGCTTTGGATAACGTCCCGTTTTATACTTTCTCTTTACCAACGTGGTAAGTCGGGCATCGTACTCCTCTGGAAATCTATGTTGCTTTATGAGCGTCACGACTTCTCTTCCCAGCTCATACGCCGCTTTCATCGCCCGTTCGTCCTTTGTGATTTCTCCCTTCTCCCTCGCTAGCCCCTCGACCCATTCCGCTGAAAACATGTGGTGAATTAAAAAGTAAAAATAAAGGGTATGTAAGGCACTCGCAGCACCAGCCCTAGCAGTAACGGCTATGCCACTAGCGACCTTGTTTGCCAGCCTAATACGTGGGTATAACAACGCATAGGTCCTATCGAGCAGAGCCTTTGCCTGTCCAGACATAGAATAAAAGTACACGGGGGTACCTATGATGATTCCATCAGCATTCAGCATTTTTTCATAGAGTGGTTGCATGTCGTCCTTTATCTTGCATTCACCAGTTTTTTCACATGAGAGACAACCATCGCAGGGTTTGATATCTTTGCCCACGACAGAAAATAGCTCGGTTTCTGCTCCACTATCCCTTGCGCCAGTCAATGCCTCCTGCATTAAAATCTCTGTGTTTCCACCTTTTCTAGGACTGCACGAAATTCCTAAAACCTTCATTAATTTTCCTCAATCTCACTGGCTAAATGCGCATATAAAATTTGTCTTCATGGACTAAAATACTGCCTCAGCTTGGGGAAGGATTGAAACTTCAAATTACAAACTCGGGAGCACTTCCTTCTCTATCCTGTCCCATTGGGTCTTTGAATCCGCACTCAGGGGATAAAGCGTTACTAGGTAAGCTCCTGAATCGTAAATCTCTTCAAGCTTCTCGATTACGTCCTCCGCATTTCCGATAACAGAGTCTCTCATTTTCATTTCGGCAGGCCCCCACGCCTTCCTAGTCACCCCCGAGAAGCGTCGCGAATCTTCCAAGGCTTTTTCCTTGTCGGGGTTGATGTTGACGTGGATTCTCTGGTTATATCCGACCTCCTTTGGTCCTTTGGGTCCTCTCCCGATCACGACCTCCTTCCCAAATTTATTACAGTACACTTTCAATTTCTCTAGGCGCTCCTTTACATTCCAAGTTCCTTCTGGAAGGGAAGGTAAGCCCGAACAAGTCTCCAATGACCAGCTTGGTGCCCACTCGTTGCCATATTGCGCTGTCCTTCTTAGGGCGGCATCGGAGGCTCCACCCACCCATATTGGAGGATGGGGTTTCTGGACGGTGGGAGGGCTGCAAAGATCTTTGAATGTAAAGAATTTTCCCCTGTAATCATTGATCGCAGGCTCCGTCCACAGCTTTATTATTATATCAAGTGATTCATTGGTTATTTTCCCCCGTTCTTTGAATGATATTCCAAATTTTTCGAATTCAGAAGTTACCCACCCTGTCCCCACTCCTAGGATGAAACGTCCATTGGATATGATATCTAAGCTTGAACCGATGTCAGCGATATGTTTGGGATGAAGAAAGGGTACCTGCAAAACATCAGGACCAAGTTTAGCATGCTCGGTATGGGCAGCAATAGCAGTCATATAGGGTATTACATGGATCCTGTTTCGATCAAATCTCCCAAAGAATTCTGGAAAAGCGAGATAGTAAAGACCGGCATCGTCGGCCCTTTTGGCTATCTCTAGGTACTCTTTAAAAATTTCGTGATTTACTTTTTCGGCTTTTATTCGAATATTGTAACCCAATTTTTTTTCTGCCATTTGTTTTCACCGTTTTCATGAGCTTGGGGGGTATTGAAACTCAAATTACAAACTCGGGAGCACTTCTTTCTCTACCCTCTCCCACTGGGTCTTTGAATCTGTGCTCAAGGGACAAAAAATCACCAAGTAGGCTCCGGCCTTGTAAAGTTCTTCGATCTTCTCAATCACGGTTTCAGCTTTCCCAAATGCCGCGTATCTCATTTTCATTTCAAACGAGCCTCCTCCTTGAGTCCGTCCCTTTCTGACATCTACCCAGAAGTGTTGCATATCTTCTATGGCTTTTTCTACATCAGGGTTGATATTCAAATTGATTCTTAAGTTATATCCGACTTCCTTTGGTCCTTTGGGTTCTCGCCCAGACACGAACTCCTTCCCAAATTTCTTGCAGTATTCCTTCAATTTCTCGAGGAGCGCCTGGATACTCCACTCTTTTTCTGGTGTGCCCGATTCTTCTTGATACCAATTGCCCCCCGCCCACGCGTTACCGTATTGCGCTGTCCTCCTTAGGGCGGCATCGGAGAACCCCCCGACCCATATCGGAGGATGGGGTTTCTGAATGCATGGGGGACTGCAAACGTTTCTGAGTGTAAAGAATTTTCCATTAAACTCGGCGATTAAAGGCTCTGTCCACAACTTCTTTATTATATCTAGGGATTCATCGGTTCTTCTCCCTCGTTCTTTGATGGATATCCCAAAATTTTCAAATTCAGAGGGGACATTCATTCCCACCCCCGCCCCCAAGATGAAACGTCCATTGGATATGATGTCCAAACTTGCACCGATATCAGCGATATGCTTCGGGTGAAAAAGGGGTATCTCCAAAACATCGGTGCCAAGCTTAACATGCTCGGTTCTAGCGGCAATGGCAGCCATATACGGCACTACATGAATCCTGTTTGGATCTGCTCTCGCAAAGAATTCTGGAAAAGCCAGATAGTGAAGACCGGCATCATCAGCTCTTTTTGCCATCTCAAGATATTCAT
>Ga0224501_10004277_pt1 | contig 11273 bp, 6 predicted proteins | sample SF_Oct11_sed_USG_4_FD_169105 | JGI IMG/M metagenome (GOLD analysis project Ga0224501, IMG submission 169105) | Sediment microbial communities from San Francisco Bay, California, United States - SF_Oct11_sed_USGS_8_1 | ecosystem: Environmental > Aquatic > Marine > Sediment | place: USA...
CTAAGACGTGTATTATTCCTATGCCTGGGAGTTATTATAACCACCGCAAAAGCCCGACTAGACGGGATAATTATAGGTTATGACGTAACTCTGATTCATATTCTTCGGGCCAGCAGAATCAATGCCAGAGCATACCTGCCTGAACGCTGGTTAGCGTTAGCTTGAGAGATGGGAAAGATCTGCAGCGAATCCATGCCAATTTTAGGATTGAAGACCTTCAGTTTACAGAATCCAGCATCCACCACGAAGATAATGCCATCCACTACGAATAAAAGTGAAATTATGAGCTGATACTGGGCGTCAAAGGAAGTGACTAAGGTTCAATATTGTCAAAACCATGAAAGTCCATATCAAAGTAGTCTTAAGGGTATTACAAGAGGGCAGGCAGTACTCAGCCTATGCTGCTGTTTTATGAAATGTTTTTTCTTATGATGAAGGCCAGGGTAGCTCAGCAAATATTACGCAGAATCACAATCTAAGGGTTGCAGGTTCACTTTCTAGATACCGGCCCTTGCTATAGAGTATAACAAAAGACTGGGCATTGTCTAACCTGTGTTGCTGTTTTATGAACGCAAAAAACATCATTATCCTCTCCACCCTACATTGTTACCGGTAGGCAGTTTAACTGTTGCTAACCTGTAAGGGACGTTTCAGCGATATTTGTGGCGACTACACACTTGCGTATGCCATCCTCATTCTTTTGAAAGATTTTCGCTTGTAGATCACTAGGTAGCTGTGAGTAAATGGGCAGGATGGATAGAGGAGGAGCTTCATCAAGGGCTTCCAAACGATCTGTAACATAGAAAACATATTGCACATCAGCTAGTGACATCAGCTAGCCGCGTCAGCTATTGACATCAGCTAGCCGCTTCAGCTAGTCGTTTCAGCTAGCCGCTTCAGTTCACCGCTTCAGCTAGCCGCTTCAGCTAGCCGCTTCAGCGCACTGCTCCAGCTAGCCGCTTCAGCTCACCGCTTCAGCATGCCCCGTCGGCTATCCGCGTCGGCTCACCGCTTCAGCTAGCCACTTCAGCTAGCCGCTTCAACTAGCCGTTTCAGCTCACCGCTTCAACTAGCCACTTCAACTAGCCGCTTCAGCTCACCGCTCCAGCTAGCCGCTTCAGCTCACCGCTTCAGCTCGCCGTTTCCGCTAGCCGTTTCAGTATGCCCCGTCAACTAGCCGCGTCAGCTAGCCGCGTCAGCTAGCCGCGTCAGCTAGCCGCGTCAGCTAGCCGTTTGTAATGATGCATAGTCATAAAATAAGTATAAAGCACACGTCTATGATAATAACACATAAATAGTGTCACCGAATTCGCCTGAAAAGCTGCAGATGTATGAAAGCCCGGCATTAATTTGGAATATATGAATTGGACACTGTGGGAAGCTGTCTGTGTCCCAGTTGTGTCTAAAATATCATCGAGGGGACAATTTCACAAACAGCAAATTATAGACATACGTAAATTCTGTTTATATACCATTTTAGTGGAAGATGAAGATGCCTAGATAGCTAAAATAGTACTTACCACCAAGTGCTTCACAAGTCACCTCAATGTCCTCTTGACCAGGCATGAACACAAGTATATCACCTACAACACATCCAAAACACAGTGAGAATCCATCAAATACTGAAAGGGGCGGCGCATTCATAATAGGTCTATTCGCGTGATTTCGGTCAGACGCAGACGGTATATTTCCCAACAACGAAGCGACCATAGAATAAGTAAGCGACCGACAGCTAGCCTTGACATTTCAATAACCTTGACACTGTATGAACTAGCACATCTACTTTCAGGCGCAGAATTCTGTTCGCGTGATCGAATTCATTTTCAAAGGCAACCGAGGTACATGGTTTGTAAAAACGCATTTTTCGGATGTACTTTCGAGTAATGGAACTGAGAATGCGTCTGAAACGCGGTTTTAGACGCCAAAACTTGATCATGCGAAGGCACTATATAGCTTTAAACAATTAGTACCCCCAGTCCATTAAACATCGCATTACATTAGAAGGCTAGTCGCGCAGGAAATACTTATCTGCAGCAAGCCTTCAATTCAATTGGATGGAATGAAGCACTAGCGTAAGCCTTGGACCAAGGGGACCTGGTTTAATTCCCGGTTCGGGTGAAACCTGTCTTTCGCAATACCCATGTTGGTTTCAGAAAAGCAACCCATCATCTTATCTATGGGAAGTGCGGGTGCACACAGATGACACTCCCTTGGAAACGCCGAGTCAAACGCCAAGGCCAATTTTTGCACCCTTCTGACATGGATCAGGATACAAACAGAGATTCAATTGCATGACAGATGACCGGAAACATGTGGTCCATTTGAGTTGAGGTTCGGTTCAAGGAAAAAGTGATTTATATGAAATCCTATATAGAATGGTACTAATGGGACTAATTCTCAATACCCTTAAATCGAGATTTTCTTGATTATTCCAACTAAAAGATGCTCATTTACCGATTCGCCCTCTCCTACCTGGTAGGCCCTGGAGGTGAATTTGCAGAGCCTGTTTAACTGCTGCATCCACATAGTCTTCAACAGGGTTCTTACTGTACAAAACATCCACCGGAAATGTACGACCGGGGATGATGAAGACGGGCACGTTGCCAAAAAACTCAGCAAACTTATCGGCATTCATCGTGGCGCTCGTAACAATCAGCTTAAGGTCATGTCGACGCGCCACCACCTGCAAATAGAAATGTGTATTATCAGTGATGCTATCCCAGTAAACGAAGTTTGGATCCAGTCAGACTGACATTTTTTCTACGACTGAATGAATGCCCTTTCTGTCATCAACTCTCCCCCTTTATCCAGGCTAGGGACTAGCATTGAGTTGTGCTGGGTTGTCCACCCCACCCCCTTCAGTAGAGGAGTAATGACAAGTCAATCTATGTTTTTACACATCATCCGTTGAGAACTCCGCTATTTCCAACGAGAAGGGATAGGTGGATCTTAAAGAGCCATGGAGTGATCGCACACCAGCTGGAAAATCTGTCATTCTTATCGTCGTGATTTAAAGCCATCTAAACATATTGATGTGTGAAGCTTGCTAAAGGCCCATACCAAGAAAAAACCTGTCAGCAGTGGGGAGCCAACTTACAACCCTTGGATCATTGACTCCACTATTTCACAGATTGAGCTACTCTTGCCCCTACATATCATGTAATATACATGTATACTACATTTTATTGTTAAAGGGGTTATGTCACAGTCGAATGTAGACGCACTTTTCGAGTTGTGTTCCCCATTCGTAAAGAGATGCAACTTTGCGTTCTTTCTGTGATAGCGAGTGGTCTATGAATATCTATGTCTATGTGAATATCGGTCACTCGAATAACTACGGCCCGAATGGTCCAAATAGAAAGAAAATGGGATCTAATTACTAAAACCTATTAACCTAATGATCTTTACTCCCTCATAACATTAGGTATATAGAACTCAAAATTGAACGTAATAATAGAGAAAGTTGAAGTTATAAGAAGCGCTTTGCTTTTCCCTAGCCCTAAATAGAGGCCGTTGCGTTTGGGCCTCTATGATTGCACAATAATGGCACTAACATTAGCTGAGAGAGGTGACAAACTGCACTCTGAAACCCTATTTCTATATTTCTGTTGAAAATTTTCTCTATACAGACTTGTGTAATTACAGCCCTAGTATACACCTGCCAGAGGATTTTCTAAACATCAGCGCGTAAGCCGAAAAATCAATGCAAACACCAACAGCTCTGTGTTAATTTCCTATCTCGAGACCAATTCTGTTGCATCGACGGTCTGGAACGTGCGTCGCCGAGGACTCTAAGTATGCGCATTGGATAGGGCTATATCTGAGCTTTCATTTGAGCTGGGTATTGGGCCAATTTGTTCATGGTAGGCTTCAGAATATGAAAACAAGTGAAGACATATGGTAATATCATCAATGCACACATGGAGAAGGACCTAAACAGAAGGATGCACTTACATCTCTGAGCAGGCCAAACAGAACGTCAGTATTGAGAGATCTCTCGTGAGCTTCATCCATGATAACGCAGCTGTAGTTATCCAGATCGGGTTCCCGCAGTGACTCTCTTAATAAGATACCGTCTGTCATGTATTTTATTATCGTATTCTGGAGAAAAGGTGAGACGAAGACACATTACGCTGATCGCTCCAAGAATTTATATGCTTCCTCATTCAGTTCGAGATGGCCGGTAATAATCCCAGTAATGGCAGAGTGTTTCATATGCCAGATATCCATTTCGGTCAGGAAAAAACTGAGCACACGACTGCATATGAATAGGAATATCATTGGTGGGAAACATGTGATCAGGAACTTCTTGTGAAAAGCATTTTATAACCTGAGAAAACTGGTGGCATGCCTACCTCTGAAGTGCAATCTTCAAATCGGATGGCGTATCCGATATCCTGGCCCAACTCACAGTCCAGCTCCTCCGAGACTCTTTTGGCCACAGACATAGCGGCAACACGTCTGGGCTGCGTACACCCTATCATTCCATAGTTGGTGTACCCGTCTTCATGTAGGTACTGCAATGACAGATACCAAGTACTTCACCCTAATGTAATCGCATTTTTCTCGCTGCATAGGGTTGGGAGAACACAACATTTTGTGTGATTATTTTGGGAGTTGTCAATCCTAAGAGGTTTGTGTCAAAGGGCATACAACTCCAATTAAAATATTAAAGTGATAAAAATTCCCAAACTATAGTTTTGAGACATACAGATCGCCCAAAAACCCTACACGTGCATAAAAAAAGAGTTAATACATTGGGTTGATAATGGTCACCGGTTTACTGCACTCATCTATGGGAAGACAAATGACACCTTTCCCAAACATTCTGCATGTGAACTGAGCAAAGTGGGACTGGGCGGGACATATCGCAAGACCAAACAGGTGTTTGGCAAGACGAAACCCAATTAAAATAAAAATTGAGAAAAACCAAAATGAAATACAGATAAATTAAAAGTGATGGGAAACGTATGGGTGAAAAATGAAAGACAGGGAGATATGGCCAGAGCATGAGCCCTTCAGCCTACCGTGAACTACAGATGGCAGAGAGCGATGACAATGGGCATCATGGACAACCATTCTTTTTTCTCTAGATCCACGAGGGTATTGACCTGCAATGAACTAACACAAACCTGAGTAAGCTGGGTAGTTTTGCCGGATCCTGTTTCTCCCACCACAATCACAACATTATTCTCTCGAATAACAGAAAGCAGCTACAACACACAACAACCATTCAATCACTTTCACCTATTAAAGCTTAGCGCAATCATTTTTAAATTGTTTCACCAAACAGTTTAATCCAGAATGATAGGTTACGATTCCGGCCTTTTAATTTCTTGGAAATCAACAGCATATTGGCAATCTGTCAGAATGAAATGATCCTGGAGAAAGTACAACAGTGCTTGCTCACTAAACATCTCCGAGTTTAGATACTCGCGTGCCCTCAGGTGATATTACTGCGGGCAGCACAGAAGCTATCTATAGGACCCTCTCAATTTCAAAGATAGCTCAGTGGCTTTAATACTAGCCCAAGGTCCTTACATTATGGATTCCAGGTTGGGTGATGTCGTGCTCTCATTAAAAGCATGAGCTCCTCGCATAATCCTCAGACTAACCCTCAGGTTGAGAAGATCCGCAAGATAGGATGGCAAAAACCCCAACTAAGTTAAATCTAAAAAGTTAAATGCTGTGGCTGATGACTCATTACCCTATTTGTCATTGTTCCACATTTCTCATACTGATGGCCCACTCACCTGCTCCTTAACAGCAAAGATTGGAAGGAACTGCCGCTGTTGTGTCATGGTCTTTTTCTTTGCGAAATCACTGACGGCTTCGTTCTTGGCAGATAGTAGATCCGCAAACTGCTTGTCCTTTTTATAGTCTATGTCACCTTCATCATTAATAGACTCGTCCTAAAAGTACACACGATATAAGGGCAACTGACTAGATGGTGTTAATCTGAGGGCGCCATTTATTCAATTTGAAACATGTAGCAGAGAGATTGCCCAATAGCACTCGCGCATCTTCTAATAGGGCCTAAAAGCGCAACTTCTGCCAAACTTGGCTGTGAAATTCTGCGAGAAGTTACGACGATGCCCATCTTGCTATAAAGCTGTACAACTCTTCACGATGCCTTATGATGCAAGAAAGTCACAATTTGTTGTGATATGTCACAAATTGCAAGTTTTCACGACAAAATTGCAAGTATGCTAGGCTTTATAAAAAAAGAAGATAATTTTTAGTTTATAACATACGAGGCGCTGCATTTGTCATTAATCATTTTCAGGACCAGGACCTGCTATAGGTGGAGAGGGGTGACAGTTATGAGCAGCTGTGAATGGGTGGGGTGACAACCGTGAATAGTACAGGTATTTGCGGGCAGGCATAAGAACACTCACCTCCTCTTTCTTTTTCTTCACGCCGAGCAGATTACCCATATTAGTGCCAGCGAGTTCCCAGTGCTTACTTTGAGCCTTCTTTCTCTCCTTCTGCTCTCTGAACTGACGCACGAGTAATGACCCTTTCCTGGCCATAACCGCCATGTCTGAAGTTGGGTCCTGAATATATATAACAAAAATAAGCTCAAAGTGGTAATGACATGGGCAAAAGTGACTTCACTTGTTTGTAGATTCTGGAGCCTACCATGAACAAATGGGCGCAATACCTAGTTCAAATGAAAGCTTAGATATAGCCCTATCCAATGCGCATACTTAGAGCCCTCGATGACGTACTTTTCAGACCGTCGACGCACCAGAATTGGCCTCGAGATAGGAAATTAACATAGAGCTGTTGGTGGTTGCATTGATTTCTCGGCTTACGCACCGATGTTTGACAAATGCATTTGCATGTGTAGTTATACAAGTTTGAATAGAGAAATCGTGCAACAGAAATATAGAAATAGGGTTTCAGAACGCAGTTTTTCACCTCTGTCAACGAGCGTTAGTGCCATTATTGCGCAATTATAGAGGCCCAAATGCAACGGCCTCTGTTTAGGGCTAGGGAAAACCGGCAAAGCACTTCTTATAACTCAAGTTTTCTCCAATCTTACATTCAAATTTAAGTTCTACTCGATGTTATAAAGGGATGAAGATCACTAGGTTACTAAGTTTTAGTAATTAGATCCCATTTTATTACTATTTGGGCTATTTGGGCCAACTCCGAAAGTATGTCGACAATCGACCGTGTCATAACCCCTTTAACGACGACATTCAGATCAGGGATAATTGAAAAAGTCTACAATCTGATCCATCTGGAAACACATATGCTTCTATCTAAACTGTAATACAATTTACTTTCATATTTTTTGTGTGTTTTGGCACTTGGCCATCTTATCTAGCAGACCTCCTAGGCCCGAGGTTTGGTTATGTCGTGCTCTGCTGTGAGGGTGACCTTTTCACATAGTTTCAAATCTTACCACTCTAAACCAGCTTCATTGACTTTGGTGCCCGCGCGGAATAATAGAAACTGAAATAGGTTGAGCTACCCATGCTGACCATGAATAGATTACATTTACCGAAACTGGGTCACACTCACCCTTATGGGAATGACGGGCTCAAACTGTTTCGTGAACACAATACGACCATCCAGGAATGGGGGGATAATATTATGGACGAGTAGATGCACTTTAGCTTCATTGACTTCCTCAAAGTCTTCATCATATTCCGTCTGAGCGACTACTCCGGAAGATAACATTCGGTTCGTCTCCCATTTCATCACATCCTGGGGACAAAAAGCAGAAAACCAACTGTCAACTTATCCTGGTTTCAAACGGGCGTGCTTTTGGCCCGCGCTACTCAGCCATGCTCGGCGGAAGTGCAGTGCCTTTGATGTTAGGCCGAGCCTAAAGCCTGGCCATTTGAAACCAGCATTATTGATGATTAGTATAATATATAATATATATATAATATATCAATAGGATTTCAACAGCCCATCAATTTCTAACTGGAAACTGTAAACCATTATCGAAACAATTAAAGTAGTTCAGCACATATTCTTTTACGATTCTTTGAATTCTTGTAAAGCAAATTCTATTTTATCCTTGGGCAGCCGAGGGTAATAATAGGGTCATATCAATCAACCAATCAAATCAAGTAATACCAACAGCTCGGTCCTAAACGATTAGGGCATTCCATGATCAAACTTGAAACATCCAATTCCATGACATTATCTTGGCGTTTGCCCAGCATCAAACGCAAGCAGAATGCACGGTAACATCATTTGCCAGTGATGCCGACGTACTATTGATATTTCACCCATACCCATCGAGTTTGCCCATAGAGGATAACTCTATGCCTGTACCTACCTTATTTTTTTCCATCTGTCTCTGGGTCATCTTTCTCTGTTTTCTCACTTCCAATTCCTTCTCCTTTTTCTGCGTGTAGGCATCGGACACATCAGCGAATGGGTTGTGTGTATCATCGTAACCCTCATCTGTGTTATACCTGCAAGGAGACCATATTACCTTTCAGGCACAGTAGGAAGCCCCCGAGACAGAGTGGCAGTGAATCTTTATTGATATAGGATTGATCACAGACATATACTAGTGTTGGTGACCTAACCCTGATAACCGATCTATACTACCTTACTGTATATCGCCTTTAGTAAAATAGTGGCCTTTACAGTAGTTATGCAAAAAATTAAAGGGGTTAACACATGCTCGAATGCTTGTTTGCTGATTCTGAAGCCTACCATGAACAAATGGGCGCAATACCCAGGTCAAATGGAAGCTTAGATATAGCCCTATCCAATGCGCATACTTAGAGCCCTCGGGGACGTACTTTTCAGACTGTCAATGCAACAGAATTGGCCTCGAGATAGAAAGTTAACACAGAGCTGTTGGTGTTTGCATTGATTTCTCAGCTTACATGTTTAGTGTTAACAGTGTTTAGGAAAATCTCTTCCAGGTGCACACTAGACTTGCAGTTACACAAATTAGATTATAGAAAATGTGCAACAAAAATATAGAAATAGGGTTTCAGAGTGCAGTTTTTCACCTCTGCCAGTGGACGTTAGTGCCGTTATTGCACAATGATAGAGGCCCATACGCAATGGCCTCTATGTAGAGCAAGGAAAAATCTACCAAAGCACTTCTTATGACTACAGTTTGCTCCTATATTACGCTCAATTTCAAGTTCTCTTCTACGTGGTGAGGGAGTAAAGATCATTACGTTACTAACTTTTAGCGATTAGATCTCATTTTTTTCTATTTGGCCCATTCGGGTCATAGTTATCCGAGTCACCGATATTCATTGTTTGGAAAAAGACCACTCGCTATCGCTGTTACCTCCCTTTAGGAATGAAGAACACAACTCTGATTGTGACGGCAAATCGTCAGAGCGCTTGGTTTGTGTAAGAGAATCAATCAATGGCACATGCTTTAGTCATGCAGACTACTGCCGAGCCTAAGAGATTTTCACATACATTCTCCTACCATTTGAAGACACATCCGAGGTTTATTGATACCATTCAACTTGAGGGCCTGGTGATCTCATAAAACGATAAATAACGCCTAGGGTAGGCTGTATAAAATATCAACATAAAAAAATAAAATAGCAACAAAGTTATATTTCATCCATCTTTAGGACTTTAGTCAGACTTCGCCATTACAAATGCATTGTGTTCAAGAATACACCAAAATGATTTTTTGCGTGACTATGGAAAATTGTGACCCTGAAGTTTTGCCCCATTTTTCTATATGTTTATGCCTGTGCGTTGGACCGCCCTCAGACCGTACCACCTACATTAACAATCTAACGATGTTGGTTTGGGTGGGGGTAAATTTCACAAATGAGAGACTTTTGAGTTACCATTCACGGTCCAGTCTCCTCTGTTCCTCCTGCCAGTTCCTGTACTCCTCATCATCCATTGGTTTCTTTGGTGACGAACCGGATGGCTTGGGTGTGTAGTAATCCATCTTCTTCTTATCTCGCATCCAGCTGTTATATTTGTAGGACGGAGTTGGTAAGGGCGTCTCTTTAGTGTGACTGCTGAAAATAAAGAACCAGTAACTCGCTCCAGCCTAGCATAAGGCTGTACAAGTACTGCAACAAAGAGGGTGTGGGCTATAGACATCTTATCTTATATCGACAAGGTCAGGAAGCCACAATCTATCCTAATATAGGCCTTCGTTTATTTAGCACTGTAATTTGAATCTGGCGCAATGGGAGTTGAGCCAGGAACCTCTGCTACTGAGCTCAGCGGGGTATCCATGAGCCGAAAATAGAGTCTCGATTGTACATTTGTCATACAAATCTTTCTACTAGCTAAATCCAAATGCCTAAGATAAGTCCATTGGATAGCAATACTTAAAAAATAGGTGCACTTCAGCCGCGTGTGTGTTGCCAAACAATACTGTCTAATTTTTGTTTTGAGAATCTATTGGGAACATGGGTTAGCGTCCTGACACTCACCCTCTGCCACGGTCTCGTCTCCTCTCCGAATCCCGACTGGAATAGCCTCTATCAGACCGCACTGACCGATCCGATCTCTCGGACCGGTCCCGACCGCTCACTGATTTAGGAGTGGGTAAATCCCAGCTTGACTTTTTAGGCGGAGTTGGATCATCCTCATCCCAAGCTGCTGGTGTATCTACAGGCCAACAATCAGCACAAATTATGAAACACTTACATATAAGCTGGGAGACGTCATGGACCTCATAACACAGTTTAGCTTCGAAAGCAAATTCTGACACGCAAAGAATCGGCCATTGTACTGTGAAAATGTGCAAATTGCGAGAATTCAGAAGAATTATAGTGTACCAGTCGCTTAGTTTAGGGACCAAGCCATTTCAAACACAGGTAGAAATTTATAACAAAAAGATAAATTTATGAATTAATTGTGTCCTAACCAACCACAAACAATCTGGAAGTTGGCATGATCGAGAGTCAAGGAGAGTCCTTGCATTTTTTAACTAAAAGGCCACAGATAGCTGTAATTGATGAGTTGTCCACACCTTTGCCAAGCAGAGGAGTGCTGTAAGGTTCATTCGATCGAGCTCGTTGAGAAGGAGTCTCCTCCCACTCCCGTTCCCGCCGATCGCGCTCCGATCTCCGGTCAGAATCGCGTCGCCTGTCACCATGATCACGGTTTCGGTCACGGTTTCTGTCATGGTCTCGATCTCTGTCGCGATCTCGTCTATCATCTGAAACACAACTACTCAGTGATGATGTAAACAAACCTATCTGATCACAGCTTTCTCTAAAAACAAACATATATATATATGTTTGTTTATATATATATATATGTTTGTTTTCATATATATATATGTTTGTTTT
>Ga0224501_10004278_pt1 | contig 11269 bp, 7 predicted proteins | sample SF_Oct11_sed_USG_4_FD_169105 | JGI IMG/M metagenome (GOLD analysis project Ga0224501, IMG submission 169105) | Sediment microbial communities from San Francisco Bay, California, United States - SF_Oct11_sed_USGS_8_1 | ecosystem: Environmental > Aquatic > Marine > Sediment | place: USA...
AAAGAATTATTTTTCTGGTTTTTCGGCCATTTCAGATCTGATATAGTCTGTTTATCAATACATTTCCCTATTTCACTCAATTTTTAAAGGTCTTCACATGCAAATTAACAAAAATAGCGTGGTTACGCTTAATTACACCCTGAAAAATGACCAGGGCGAAACACTCGATGAATCTCAGGATGGCAGTTTTCTTTATTTGCATGGCGCGGGTGGAATCATTCCTGGACTGGAAAGTCAGCTGGAAGGAAAAACTGTTGGTGACAGCTTTAGTGCACATATTGAACCCGCAGAAGGTTACGGTGATCGTGATGACAGCATGGTACAAGTTGTGCCACGTGATATGTTTGAAGAAGGTCATCCAGTAGAAGAAGGCGTACAATTTCATGCCCAAAGCCCGGAAGGTCACATGTTAACCGTTACCGTTACCAAGGTGGATGGTGATGAGGTTACCGTCGATGGCAATCATCCTCTTGCCGGTATTGCACTGAATTTTGATATCAAGGTTGAAGCCGTGCGAGAAGCAACAGCTGAAGAACTTGAACATGGACATGCACATGGTCCTGATGGTCACCACCATCACTAGTATAAAAAAGGGAGCATCTGCTCCCTTTTTTTATTAAAACCCAATCTTTCTACATAAAATAAGTCTGTCCACCAATCCCCTGGTCCGCCGCGTAGGCCACCAGGTCTTCATAATCAATCTGGCTTAATCCAAGGTAATCCAGTACGCTTTCTTCAATTTTTTGCCATTCAATATCCTGCTCGTTATTGCCAATGGTCCTGGCCAGGCCGGTAAGATGCTCACCCATTTTTAATATCCCGAGTAAATACTTTTCATCCGGATCTGTCTGATCTTTATCAGTAAAAATTTCAACAACACTGTGATGCTTCGCTATAACCTTGCACAAGAGTTCAGGAAGTTTCCATGAACGTGCGGCATAAAAACTGATAACAGCATGATTAGTATCATAATGCTTATTTTCACAATCAACTATCCGATGCTCCTTGTGTAAATAAGATTCAGCAATCACATCCGGGTAATCCGGGAAACGTTGCATCAATAGGGGAATACCTGCATTGTGGAATAAACCCAGCATGTAGGCCATATCAGCGCTTTGATATCTTAACCGATACGCCACCATGTAACAGGCACGGGCAACGTCAGTCGCTGAATCCCAAAAACGTGTCATGGCTTTATATACATCATCCGCAATATCATCCTCTTGCGACATCGAATCACGTAAATATAAGGTATTAACAATATTAGCAACCGTGTTCATACCTAGCAGCATAACAGCCCTGGAGATGGAACCGATATCATGCTGCCCATAAAAAGGAGAATTCAATATTTTTAACACCCCACCAGCAAGGCCGGGATCTTTACTTATCATATCCGCCATTTCATTCAGATCAGGGTCTGGCATGGCCATTTCCATCTGCAAATCCGCAATGATCTGGGGAGGAGAAGGAATGGTTATCCCCTTTAAAATGGTATCAACATTTTCTTGTGTTAACGGATTCTCAGCTGTCATGGCGCTCTAAATATTCAAATTAAAAAAAATATAAATTTAATTATCGGCAACACGATTCCAAACTTAAACGGAAAATAATCAAAACGATTTACTCGGTTATTACAGTTTAAAACCAAAAATATCCTTTTCTTTCACATAGTTCGACTACATATATAAAGCGTGTTGCTAAATGAAACGGATAATTAAAACAGGTATTCTGTTAGCTTAATATTATTGAAACATCAGGTTAACTCATCTAGGATATGTAAGTAGGTAAGTTTTCATCTCAAATAAAATAATAAATTCCAATTATGACTATTAAACTCTCTGACACTGAATCACTGTACTTCTATGTAGAAGAGTCTGAAATCCATGGCAAAGGACTCTTTGCAAAAACCACCATAAAGCCGGGGACCTATTTAGGCGATTATGAAGGACCAGAAACAACTGATAACGGCATGCATGTTTTGTGGATTGAAGAAGAAAACGGGAAATGGATAGGACGCGATGGCAAGAATGCCTTACGTTATCTTAATCATGACGTAAATCCCTGCGCAGAATTTGATGGTTTTGAACTCTACGCTGTTGAAGAAATTGTTGCTCACCAGGAGATTACTATTGATTATGGTGAAGAGCCTTAAAATTAAAAAAAAATTCTTTTTATCCCTCTTACTGTAAACCTCACGTATAATCCCCTTCCCTGTTATTCTTGCTACTGAGTAAGAATATTGACCCATTATTTATTTAGCATCTTTTTATTCGATTGATGAATGACCTGAACAAACAGTTAAAACCATTAATTGAACAATGCATGTTGTTTGATCGCTTTCGCTTTAATAAAAAATTAAAAGCGCTGTCAGGTGAAAAAGATGCAGAAAAAAAATCAGAAAAGCTGCAATCACAAATCACGCAATCAATGCAGCTGGCAAATTCACGCCATAATTCGAAACCTGCCCCTGATTTCCCAACTAACTTACCGGTTAATGAAAGACAGGATGAAATTTGCAAGGCTATTGAAGAAAACCAGGTCATTATTTTATGTGGTGAAACAGGTTCAGGTAAAACCACCCAGTTACCCAAGCTTTGTTTAAAACTTGGACGCGGTACATATGGCATGATTGGCCATACCCAGCCACGGCGTATCGCGGCACGAAGTGTCGCCGCACGTATTGCCGAAGAATTAAAAACCGAACTGGGAATTAGTGTTGGTTATAAAATTCGTTTCAGCGATAAATTAAGCAAACAAAGTCACATTAAAGTGATGACCGATGGTATTTTGTTAGCTGAAATACAAAACGACCCGTTTTTACAAAACTATGACACCCTGATTATCGATGAGGCGCACGAACGCAGTCTGAACATTGATTTTATTTTAGGTTATTTAAAACAGCTTTTACCTAAACGTCCTGACTTGAAAATTATTATTACCTCCGCCACCATAGACCCGGAACGCTTTGCAAAACATTTTAATGATGCCCCCGTTATTGAAGTCTCTGGCCGCACCTACCCTGTTGAAGTCCGTTACCGCCCATTAAATGCTGAGCAGTCACAGGAAGAAAAAGCCGAAACTCAAAAAGACCAACAACAGGCTATCCTTAATGCGGTTGATGAATTAAGTCATGAAGGTCTGGGTGATATACTTGTTTTTCTGAGTGGTGAGCGCCAGATTCGTGATGCCGCAGAAGCCTTACGTAAACATCATCCTGATAAGACGGAAATTATTCCCCTGTTCTCACGCTTAAGTAACGCCGAGCAACAAAAGGTTTTTAAATCACATAGTTACAGAAGAATTATTTTAGCCACCAATGTTGCCGAGACTTCGCTGACTATTCCGGGCATTCAGTATGTTATTGATACTGGCTATGCCCGAATCAGTCGTTATAGTTATCGCACCAAGGTGCAACGCTTGCCAATAGAAAAAATTTCACAGGCCAGCGCCAATCAACGTAAAGGCCGTTGTGGCCGTACCAGTGATGGTATATGTATACGACTTTATTCAGAAGAGGATTTTGAGAATCGTCCTGTCTTTACTGATGCAGAAATACTGCGCACTAATCTCGCCAGCGTTATCTTACAAATGCACAGTATTCGTCTTGGGCATATTGAAAAATTCCCGTTTATCGACAGGCCAGACTCACGGTTAATCAAAGATGGATACCAGTTGCTTGATGAATTGCAGGCAATGAATAAGCAGTCCATTACAGCGGTGGGTAAATTACTATCACGCTTTCCAATCGATCCACGTTATGCACGCATGATCATCGCGGCAAACGAGTTTTCGTGTTTAAACGAAGTTTTGATTATTATCAGCGCATTGAGTATTGCTGAACCACGTGAACGTCCCATGGACAAACAACAACAGGCTGACCAGGCGCATGCTCAGTTCAAAGATGAAAAATCAGACTTCATCGCGTACTTAAACCTGTGGAATTTTTTCCAGGAGCAACGCAAACGCCTGTCACAAAACAAGTTACGTAAACTTTGCAAAACAACTTTTCTTTCGTATACCCGGATGCTTGAATGGCGTGATATTCATAGCCAGTTACTTAACCAGTGCAACGAGGTTAAGTATAAAATTAACACCAGCGTTGCAGGTTACGATGCCACTCACCAGGCTATATTAAGTGGTTTACTCAGTCATACCGGTTTTAAAAATGAAGAAGGTGAATACCAGGGCGCACGAAATACACAGTTTGCGATATTCCCCGGCTCAAGCTTAAGAAGAAAACGACCACAATGGATCATGGCAGCAGAAATGCTGGAAACACAACGACACTATGCGTTAACTGTTGCCCAGATCGACCCGGCCTGGCTGGAAAAACAGGCTGCGCACCTGGTTAAAAAATCCTATTCGGAAGCACACTGGGAAAAGCGACCACAACAAATAGCCGCCTTTGAGAAATCAACCCTGTATGGCCTGGTAATTAACCCACGTAAAAAAATAAACTTTGGTCCGATTGATCCCGTATTATCACGTGAACTTTTTATTCGTGGTGCTTTTGTAGAACGTGAATACTCTGGTCATGCCCCGTTTTTCAAACACAATCAGAAACTTTTTACTGATATTGAAAAACTTGAACACCAGTCACGCCGCCAGGATGTTCTGGTGGATGATGAAGTTGTATTTCATTTTTATGATGAACGTATCCCCGAAGGGATCTATAACAGTAAAAAATTTGATAGCTGGCGCAAACAGGCTGAAAAAGATCATCCTGAACTTTTATTTCTTAGCCGTGATTATCTTATGCAACACAGTGCAGGGGATATCACCGAAGAACAATATCCGAAACAACTTGTGATAAATAATACCGTGCTGCCTCTGAGTTATCATTTTGAACCGGGCAGCGAAAAAGACGGTGTCAGCTTAACTGTACCGGTGGCATTTTTAAATACACTTAATCCTGTTCAGTTTGAATGGTTAATACCAGCACTGTTACCTGAGAAGATAACCCAGCTAATAAAAACCTTGCCGAAATCATTGCGTAAAAACTTTGTCCCGGTGCCACAGTATACCCAGGCGTGCATTGATGCCATAACGGATAAATCAATACCATTAGTACAAAGCATCAGTGAACAACTCACCAGGATATCCGGCATAATTATCCCGGATGATGCCTGGCAAATTGACAGCCTTGACCCGCATTTTTTTATGCGCTTTGATATTCATGATCAAAATAATAAACGTATTGCCCAGGGCCGGGATTTAGTTGCTCTACAGCAACACTTAAGTGCAGAAGTATCTGAACAGTTTAGTAATGCTATCAAGTGGGATATTGAACAAAGCGGCTTAACTAGCTGGTCTTTTGACAGCCTGCCGCAAGTGATTAATAAAACTGTTAACAAGCTTAATATCAAGGGCTACCCAGCGTTGCAGGATGATGATGACAGTGCTTCTATCGTGGTGGTTGATACAGCAGAGTTGGCAACAGCCATTCATCATGATGGACTAAAACGTTTGTATTATTTGGCGCTGAAACAACAGGTAAAATATCTTAACAAGAACCTGCCCGCTATTCAGACAATTTGTATGGGCTATGCCACGATTGGCAGCTGTAATGATTTAAAACTTGCGATTATTGATGCCAGCATTGAAAAAAGTTTTTTTTCTGCGAAAGCCGTTATTCATAATAAGGCAACTTTTGATAAGAACTTACAACATGGCAGCAGCCAGTTAGTTAACGATGCCAATGAAATTTGTGAAATATTGTCCCAGGTATTTGTTAGCTACTCGGCTATCCGTAAGCAGCTGAAGAACAATAACAAGCCTAACTGGTTAGTCAGTTTAAGTGACATCAAGTCACAGCTTGATCATTTGATTTATGAAGATTTTGTTTACTTTACCCCGATTGAATCCCTTTCAAGTTACCCACGTTATCTGCAGGCTATTCAGCAACGACTGGATAAACTTCAGCATAGTGCAGAGCGCGATCGCCAATACACTAATATGTTATCGCCTTACTGGGAGCATTTCCTTGAGCTCAATGATGAATATTATGAACACCCGGTTTTTTCACTTTATCGCTGGATGCTCGAAGAGTACCGGGTCTCACTCTTCGCCCAGGGACTCAAAACCCTGATACCGGTTTCAGAAAAACGCCTGCAGAAACAATGGCAGGAAGTTAAAAAGATCATTAAGCAGTAGTAAAATAATTGTCCGGCGCTTACACCAATAAACTTAAACGATGCTTAATTTAAGCTTTTTTTTGACATACGACGTGGATATACCGTGCCAGTGAGCAATAAGGTTCCTGTCGTGAAAATTTATTTTCTAACTCGTACAGTTCTTCATGGGATATTTGTTTGCGGCGTTCACGGCTGATGCCATCATAAAACACCCGCACACCACTTTTACATAAAGTTTTCAGGCCAAGAGCATCAAGCCACTGGTATACCTCGGCCGGGTCCTGCGGGTTTGTCGGGGTTAAAGTCTTGCCTTCACCGGCTAACGACTGATTATTAATATTATCAAAGTTACCCATAACCAGGTTCTGATAAATTAAACCGGTACGACTATAGAACATGATAGATAAGTATCCACCCGGTTTTATATATTGAAGCAGCTGCTTTAGTGTTTTTTCAGGTTCAGCTAACCACTCTAGTACGGCATGAAAAAGTACCACGTCATATTTTTCTGAAATATGCGAAGATAAATCCTGCACTGAACAATTAATAAAACGTACAGCTTGTTCAAGATGATTTTCTTTAAATAATGCCCGTGCATCATCCAGCATAGTAGCGGATAAGTCACACAGGGTAAGTTGGTGATTTTTTTCTGCCAGTTGCAAGGAAAAGTTGCCCTGGCCTGCACCGGCATCAAGAATAGACAAGCCACCATTTTCAATCGCGGGAACTGTCTCAACTAAGTCCCGCCATAATATATTAAGCCTGATCTGACCTTTTGCCGTGTTATAGATATTTTTTCGAAAACGTGAGGACAAGTTATCGAAATTCTGATCCTGTTTAAGAGTCATATTTATCGCTGATCATCATTAATATAAAACCGTAGTATACGGCGAAAATTTTTCGATATAATAAAAAAATGACGTTAATTTCAAAAATAAAACAACACCAGGCACAACTTAAAAAGTGCAGCCAGTGCCCGGGTATGACCGGTCCCGCCGTTGCAGGCAACCCGGTTGCATCCCCGATCATGCTCATCGGCCAGGCACCGGGAGATAAGGAAATAATCATTCCCAAACCCTTTGCCTGGACTGCAGGAAAAACCCTATTTAAATGGTTTAATCAACTCGGTGTTGATGAAGAAACATTTCGTAAACGGGTTTACATGAGTGCTGTCTGCCGTTGCTTCCCCGGTAAAAAACCCCGTGGTGGTGACCGGGTTCCAAATCTAACTGAAATAAAGACCTGTTCTCACTGGTTAAACGCCGAGATTGATTTGCTCAAACCAAAACTGGTGATACCTGTTGGCAAGCTGGCCATCAGTCAGTACCTGGATGTAAAAAAACTCACCGATGTCATTGGTAAAGTACACCAGCTAGAACTCCATGGCATAGAGGTTGATATGATTCCATTACCCCACCCTTCCGGGGCATCGACCTGGCATATCACTGAACCGGGAAAAACATTATTGCAGGATGCTTTACTGCTGGTAAAAAATCATTCGGTCTGGAAGCAATATTTTTCCTAAAGTCGACTGAGAGCAGAACAAATAAGCATAGTTTTTATATAAGTATAAAACTCCCCAATATATTCACTTGATATATTAAGGTTATTCAACTTTTTGCCGATATAAACTGAGTAAGTTATAAAGTTCACATACTCAACAAATATCATAATGAATATATATAACCTAAAAGCACGAATTCTTACTCCATGGTTTATCGTGTCTGTTTTAATCTTGACTGTCTTTATAATTAGTGTTTATTTTGAAGAACAAGAACATATCAGCCATGATATCAATCGAAGCTTCCAATCGGTAGACGGTCATTACCAGGCCGCTCTAAAAGCCCGTGGGCATAAACTTGGCGCGGCCCTGGAATCAATTGCCATAAATCCTGAATTCCTGTTCGCATTTTCACAACATGATCGAAAAACACTTCTAAAACTTGGTGAACCATTATTTAAAAAATTAAAGCTCAGCCACAATGTGACACATTTTTACTTCCATGATAGCCAGCGAATCAATTTATTACGAATTCATCAGCCAACTCGAAATAATGATCTTATTAATCGTTTCACTATGCTTGGCGCAGAAAAAACTAAAGATTTTTTTTATGGTATAGAACTTGGTCCATTAGGAACATTTACACTTCGTGCCGTACTGCCAGTGTGGAATAAAGGAAAATTACTAGGATATATAGAACTTGGTGAAGAAATCGATGATGTTATCAAAGATATACAACAAGTCTTTAATGTACATTTGATAGTTATTATTGATAAACAATATTTACACAAAGCAGACTGGATATCGGGTATGAAATTACTCGGACGAAAACATCAATGGGACAAACTTGCAGACTCAGTAATTATCACGCAAACATTTAAAAAATTACCACGCAAGATGAACAGCATCTTATCCAGGCACCAAGACCACCTGGCACAGAGAAATTTTGAACTAGAAGGGAAAGGAAAATACTTTCGTGGCAGTTTCCTACCTTTACTTGATGCTGGAAATCGTTCTATAGGACAAATAGTTTTATTACGTGATATAACAGAACGTATTAAAAGTGCCCAGGAAGCTGTCATTAACGTAATTATTATTTCGATAATAATTGGTATTTTTCTTTTTTTATTCGTTTACTATGTCCTTGACCGTACTGAAAGACAACTAAAAACATCGGTCATCAAGCTAAAAGAAAGCCAGGAACATCTGACTCACGCCCAGAACATTTCTCACATGGGTAGCTGGACATTAAACATAAGCAACAATACATTTGAATATTCAGATGAGATTTATAATATATTCGAACTCGATCCGTTATCTTCAAAACCGATAACTCATGAAACATTTATGCAAAAGGTGCATTCAGATGATTACGCGGCGCTGCAACAGTGTATGCACAACTCCCTGGTATCCGGTGAACCTTTTGATATTGTTTTCAGGATTATATTAAATAATGGAATGATTAAATACCTGCGGCAGATTTGTGAAGTAAGGTGTAATGAAAACAGTGAACCACTATCTGCCACATGCATTATCCACGACATTACTAAATCACGGGAAGCTGACATATTATCAGCACGGATGGGCAATATTTTTGAGCATTCATGGAATGAAATTTATACCTTTAATACTGACACGCTGAAGTTTATTGAAGTAAGTAAAGAAGCACAGAAAAATCTTGATTATACGACAGATGAGTTACAACAGTTAACGCCCGTTGACATTATGCCTGAAATCAGTCGCGAACAATTTCTCACATCAGTGGAACCTTTAAGAGATGGTGACAAGCAAAAAGTTTATTTTGAGACATTACATAAACGTAAAAATGGAAGCACATACCCGGTAGAAGTTCGTTTACAAATATCAAAAAACGAAACCCCTTCAATTTTCACTTCGATAATTCAGGATGTCAGTGAGCGAAACAACTATATTAAAGAACTAGAACATAAAGCCATGTATGACAGCCTGACTGATTTACCTAACCGTACATTACTGCATGACTATATAAGTCATTCAATTGAAAAAGCTGCGGTTCAAGATTCAACTGTTACTATACTCATTGTTGACATTGTTAGCATACGTGAAATTAATGATGTAATGGGACATAACAATGGTGATGTCGTCCTCAAAAAAGTCGCCGAGCGATTAGTTAAAGAGGTAAGTAATTCTGGCACGGTATCCCGTCTTGGAGGAGATGAATTTGCCATTCTTTTACCCGACGTATCTGCTAAAAATATAAATACAACAACAAATAAAATACAAAGATTATTTAAAAAACCAATTATTATTGACGATACTCCAATTGAGTTAGAAGCGGCTATAGGTATAGCATTTTATCCATCGCATGGTGATGAACCAGACATATTATTACGACATGCAGATATCGCTACACAAGCAGCAAAAAATGATATACACGGCTTTAACATTTATAACCCTGGTGATGACCCATATAACTTACGAAAAATAAAACTCTATGGTGAACTACGTGAAACCATCACCGCTAAAAAACTTGAACTTTATTATCAGCCTAAGATCGATATTAAAAGCGGTAAAATAAAAAGCGTAGAAGCACTAGCTCGATGGCCTCATCCTACAGAGGGAATGATACCTCCAGTAGATTTCATACCCATGATTGAACAAACCGGGATGATTCGACCATTTACTCTTTGGGTGCTTGAGCAAGCCATAATACAAATAAGATCATGGATAGACTCAGGGATCCATCTTAGTATTGCAGTAAACCTTTCTATGCGAAACCTGCTTGATCCCAGTTTGCCTGATTACCTTGGACAACTATTAAAAGACTACCAGGTTGATGCAGAAATGCTTTCACTGGAAATTACCGAATCCGCTGTTATGTCACATCCCGAGAGTGCAATCGCATTACTGGAACATTTACATGATATGGGTTTCAAGCTGTCAATTGATGATTTTGGCACAGGCTATTCATCACTGACATACCTGAAAAAATTACCAGTTCATGAATTAAAAATTGATAAGTCATTTATCATGGGATTAACAACAAATGAAGATGATGCTGTAATTGTCAGGTCAACTATCGACCTTGCACACAATCTTGGGTTGACGACAGTTGCTGAAGGTATCGAGGAGAAAGATATTTACAACATACTATCTGCTCTTGGTTGTGATGTTGGTCAAGGCTATTACTTTAGCCGACCAATCCCTTCCGAACAACTGTCTCACTGGTTAACACAATCAGAATGGGGACTTATATAAAATTATTCCATTTTAAGTTTAACGACATCCCGTTTTTCCAGGGTCCATTGATGCATGGATCCATCATACAGTTTCACATTTTTATTGCCCATCAATTCACTCAGCACGAACCAGCTACCCGTCGCAAGATGACCACTATTACAATAGGTAATTGCTTTTTCATCCGGATTAATACCAAGCTGTAGAAACATTGCTTTTGAATCAGCATTACTGATAAATTTTGCAGGCATGGTACTGGTTAGTAATTCATTTGGATAAGATTTAGCTCCGGGGATATGCCCGTTAGCAAAGACATAAGATTTTTTACGCCAGGTACCCAGGTATAAGCTTATCATGCGTGTATCAACCAGCTGGGCTTTGTCTTTTATCGCTGTAGCAACTTCTTCACTAGTAGCAA
>Ga0224501_10004279_pt1 | contig 11265 bp, 7 predicted proteins | sample SF_Oct11_sed_USG_4_FD_169105 | JGI IMG/M metagenome (GOLD analysis project Ga0224501, IMG submission 169105) | Sediment microbial communities from San Francisco Bay, California, United States - SF_Oct11_sed_USGS_8_1 | ecosystem: Environmental > Aquatic > Marine > Sediment | place: USA...
ACATCTGCCAACAAAGTGATTTATGAAGTTGCTGAGCCGGTAAAATTTTATTAGAAAATCGTACTGCGTTGTGACACCATTGCCATATTGGAAACGGGAGATTATTTGGTGGAGGTCCACTCTTTAAAAATATAATTCAATGTGGCGGCGGTAACGTGCCGACAGTTGTTCAAAGTTCATTGGCACCATGTCCTTCCTCTGGTCACCCTCAGCAAGAGATTTATGACTAGTGATAAATTATTCAAATTGAATTCAGCCAGTTTCCCCCCCCCTGCACTTTATAATGGTAAGATGTAAGGGTATCCAAATGCATTTTTTGCACCTTTTACTCCACATAAAATATCGGATTCTGTCATGATTTGGTTTCATCTCTTTCTGCGTCACTGCTTTTAGTTTTAGAATCGCTGACACTTATACCTAAAAACACTATTTACCCCATTTTTTGTTAAGAGAATTTATCTACTTACCGATTTGATGCAATTCAATTCAAACACGTTGCGGTGTTACCACGCGATAATGAACCTAGTTGTTATGTAAGTTTCTTGGTATAAAATTTTCATGGGGTATTTTACAGGTTGAAAGTATGGATCCCTAGAGGCCTTAACTCAGCATGGAATCAGGTACGTGCAGTGTCGGATGTGCCCAGAATATATAAAACAAACGACATGGAATTATATGTGCCGGGCACATGCGTAAATTAAAAATGTGTTCCAAATCAACAACAAACAACAAATTTCAACTTTGTTGGCTACAGGTGCAGTTAAACTATAGTTTTTTTCATGTTGTCTCCTTGTGTAAAGGCTACGAGGCTATATGCGGCACAGGTACCTGCTCTACATTGTACTGTTATACATAGACAAAATCATTAAATCACTTGAGGAACTAAACCAAAACCAGAATTTTCTGATGCTTACAGAGCTTATGGACTTTGACAGAATATAGACTGGTCCGCGTGTGGAACATTTCTTTAATCTGAGGTGATTTCCCTGCAAGGTTTTGAAATGCGACCTTTTATATTGTATTTTAGTTTAAATTTACCTTATTTGAATAATCTGTCTATATGCTGTCATGTATTTAAAGACCCAAAATTTGGTATTTCTGTAAATTGGGGCTTTTTTAAATGAAAAAAGCAAGGGCGCAACCCTTGTAATTTCACATCACAGCTTAAGACCTTCTTGCGTGATAAGTTCATCGAGGTGGTATTTGATAGCACCCCCTCCCAGTACTGCTCCAAGACACCTACGGGTACTGATATCTACTTTATCGTTTGATCACTTCTATTTTCAGATGGAAACAGAACCAGCTCGGATGAACCTTCCTCAATTGTTGTAAGTGTAGATTTCAAACAAGCTTTGTGGTTTGCTATCAGTTCAAATACATCTGGCTGATTTTCCACAGCCATAAAGCTGTGGATAGCCACAGGATAGCAGAAACTGCCATTTAGATTTTGTCTTCATAACCTAAAATGGCTAGACAATCGCGAGAAGAGATCTCTTTCGCAAGACCAGGCAACAAGAAGGTTGAGTATCAAGTACTGTTGAGTAATATTGACTAGTGCTCTGAAATGATTTGCTTTAGAAGTCATAGGATAATCTATTTTCTGTTGAACTTGCCTTGGAGGTCAGCTAGGAGGTTTCCCAAATGAGTCTACACCCACTCAGCACCCATTGTTGATAGCCGATAGGTAGTTTACCCGGTTACTAGTCTTTACTATGCTGCGAAAGGCCTGCAAATTCAAAATGGCACCGGTCAGATAAGCGCTTTGAATTTGAATGTTTCAATTTCACGTCTTTTTATCCCAATACGGCAGCCAGACTGTGTAACCCCTTTAGTCCGACCTTGTTTGACTTGAACTCGGACTTAACTTGTATGAGTTGCTTCTCTCCGTTGACATCTATGGTGAATGGCTAATCATTGTTGAATACTATATATTAAGTTGCTCAGTTCATGCATGATATGCGACGTCTTGTCGCAATATCACCGAGCGACTCCCACTGTCTGACAGTTATTATTTTAGGTAGCGCACTGATTCTATTGCCTAGGATGGGTCAGAGTACCCCCTTCCCAGTGATGATTTAGTTATGATTTCATAAAGAACCATTCGATTCATAGAGTAACCTTTCTCTGAGCTGGGTGGGCGTAGGCAACCCTCCCCTAGGAAACGGTGAGTTTAAATCCCAGAAGGCTGAGTTCAAGATCCTCCGAAGGGAAGTAATGTTTATAACATTCTTCATTCCCAGAATGGGGAACGTCTTCCCAGTCATCCATCGCTAGCTGACTCAGATGACCTGCAGTTTGTTGATGATCTCGCAGTGGAGGAGACGGTCGAAGGATCGCGTGGCATCTCTCCGCCCAAAGAAGGAAACGCTGACACTACGACAGCTGATCCTCCCGCTATAGACAGTGCTGACCCCCTGAGTCAGCTCGACGCTGTGCCGGAGAGCCAACTGGAGACGCTACCCGGTGTGACTGCTGACGTGACTGCTGACTCAGCAGCGGTACAGAGTCCGGGCACCACATCAGGAGATGGGCTGCAGGATGTGGATTTCGAACCTGTTATCACTGAGCTGCCAGCGCCAGAGGCCAGCGCTCCTGTGCTGCTTAAACACTTCATAGATGGATTTATCATTGAGGAATCCACAGAGCCTTTCCCGGTGAGTGTCTCAAACACTATCTGTCTGAAATTTCGGAGCCCGATGTCTTCTTCCACCAGAAGGTCAAAGAAACTCATCCTCCCACTATTCTTCCAATTCCCCAGGGAATTGACAGTTTTAGTTTGAAAGGTTTTAATCCTGTTAAGTTTTTCCGATGCCAGGTACACCAATCCTCGTTGCTTACCGAACTGCAGCAGAGAACGAAAAAAAAAGTTGCACCTGCGCGACGAAAGACCCTTGGTGGGACGCCGCGTCAGAACTCCGCTGTCAAACAGGAGAGCGCGCCTTCTCAGCCGGCCACACCTTGCCCTACTCCTCCCGCGCTGGAGACTCATACAGGTAACTAGTAACTAGCTACTAGTCAGTCAGTCGTTCAGGCAGTTGAGTTCCAAACAGGTGTTGACTGGTCCTTCTGCTCAGAGAGGTCACTGGTAAGGGTGCATTAAATGCATAGATTTTGCTCTGAATTTTTAGTAGGAAAATAGGGCAGGAATGGTGATATATTGGTCAGTTAGTGTCAAAGCGTGTTTGGTTTTGTCGCAAATCATGGGGCAGTTTCTCATAAAATCTCTGTACATAAAGAATGATATCCTAAGTACGTGTAATTAGAAGATGGATTCAGTTTGGTCAGGTCTGCTTACCAGTTGCTAATGACTGCATAGCTCTCTTACCCTTTTTAGCCTTAAAAACTATCCAAATGACCTACTTGACCTGCGATCAGATTGTATGATTGTCACGGTGACATGGGTGTCACGGTGGCTAGCAAAATGGGTTTAGGTTTATGGTTGTATCACTCGTCAAATTTTAACTGTGACATTGGAAAAAAAGTGTTCTTCACAAGCGCTCTAATCATGTGGCCTGAGTAATGCTGATTCAAATACCAAGTAGCAGTGTTCTGCACTACTTATGGATATCGGGAAACTTGCCCGGATACTTCTCCATTCTGCTACCATCTGATCCGAAAGTCCTCCATTTCCTTTTGCAGATGAGCGATGCGCTCACTGTGGCAGTGAGATTGACACGCTCTGTTTCTATCGCGGTGAGCCACACTGCTCTCGGTTGTGTGTACAGCGACACAAACGGCGACGAAATAAGGAGACGGATGGCCCCAAACCAAAGAGAGGACGACCAGTGGGTGCGCTGACTCGCAACAAACCTACCACTAAAAACAGTGGCAAACTCGCTGACGTTGTGGTGAGTACTTGCCAGGTTATAGGCTATTCACTGTAACCTCTCTCCACGCTGCATACCTGACCATCCTCCACAGCCTGAAGTGAAGTGAAATAGTAGAAATTATGTGAGGTCACCTTCAAGGAAATCTCCCTATGACTCGGGCATAAACTCACAAAAACACAAGTCAAAAAGTCTATCTGAGCGGTCTCGCCATCGTTAGAGCCCTTGTCCTGTAAGATTGCTCTCCATGATTACTTACACATTCTCCTGGGCCTCACCTAGGATGTCTGTTATAAGAAACCTTATGGCGGCACCTCTATGACCTCACTGACCCCGCATGGTGTTGCAGTTCAGTCGCTACCGGCGAAAGACAGCGAGTGAGGATGGGGAGCCGGCATCAACGAGTCAGTTTAATATTGTGAAGCAGGAACCTATGGAGATTACTGGGGGCGTGTATCCTCCAGAGAATGGATACGAGTCTGAGAATTCAATGCTTAGTGATGGTATAGATCACGGCTACTATCGTCGCTCCGATGTTATGCATTGGACGGTAAGTACGCTGCTGTATATACTAACAGGTGCCCAAGCGTAGCACTTCACTGTATATACACTAGCAGTTAACTGCCCCAGTACTGCACCTTACTGTATATGTTGGGTAATATGGCTTACTGTAGATACACTATCAGCAGATCTGCATGTACACTTATTTGGTTTAAACTATGTTATGTGATGTCATTGGCACCCTGGGCATTACAGATGAGCGATGTCAGAGACTTCATTATGTGTTTGGATGGCTGTCAGAGTTATGCACAAGTCTTTGTGGAACAGGAAATAGATGGAATAGCTCTCATGCTCCTGAATGAGGACCATCTGATCAACGCTTTAGATATAAAAGTCGGCCCTGCCCTCAAAATACACCAGTCCATAAACTGCTTCCGCTAAATGACGACCTCACAATGAAGAGCAATCACACATCATCGTCATATCTGAACTTTATTCCTCTCATTATATTCCATCTTTTGTTGTATATTTGTCAGCTTTTGGTGCTATGACACTCTATGCTATTCATGGTTGGTTAACCTACAATCCTACATTTCATGTAATGTAGATCCCTTGTATAGTTTCCTTTGTAAATAAATCCAGTCAGTCAACAGTGGGGGAAAAGTTTATAAGCACAATTAATAGCATGAGAACTTCACATGACTAGGCATCCCGCAGCTTTTCCTTTCACTAGCGTCAGTCGTTAGCTGGACTGAGCCTTCATATTCAGCCGTTGAGTTCGCTTCCATTCTTCAATTCTCTGCTTGAGTTCAACATCTGCAACACCAAATATTCATCCTATCTGTGACAGCATGAAATCTAGGCTGTCGGGATATCATGGGGCAGCTGCACACCGATAGTGTTAGCATCGGCCAGATAAGTCTGTCTGGAGAGGTTAGTCAGTCAGGGAAGCAGTGACACTTACTGTCTATTAACTCGCCCTCCGAGAGCGGCATTCTATTAAATGGATCCTCTTGCTTGTCGAGAAGTTGGCGTAGGATAGTTGTGCGATCGACAACCTTCCCAGAGGATGGCAAAGTCACCGGGTCCGACATCAAAGTTCCCATAATCTCATCTATATGGAGGAAAAAGCAGCGATCAACGAATGACTAGGGACAAAAGGTCCTAATTCTTCTGGTTCGTCAGTGAAATCATAAATTGCTGCTACTCCTATTTGTCAAGAGTAATTGCAGATGTATTCCAGCTGCAGACCTGCACCACTTTTCTGCTACATCTGCCATATTGGGGATTCAGTTCAAAGACTAGACACTTATATTCCCCAGTTTCCCCAGTCAGGGTGAATATCTCCTCTGAGGTCAATCACATAGCCATAGCCCATGTGTACTAATCGAATATATGCTGATTGGCCGCTGCCTGGTCAGCACACCCACAGCTCTTTTAATTGATTGTAAGTAGTGCAGTACTCAACCTACCTATAATTTGTTTTTTGTATATTGTATATGCATATATTGTATATTTTATATAGTTTGTTATAATTTGCTCAATTTGTTTTTCGTCAGTGGTATATCTACCTGAGCCGTCGCCACAATCATGGCGACTGATATTATCCTCTCATAGGGCAGTACCATAAAGAATAAGTAAGGTCACTATGTCACTGAGTGGGTAGATGAGGAAACTGTGGCAACCATCTCACCTAAGAAATATTGGGCTGAGATGATACATTTATTTTATTTTTATGATGCGCTTTAGGAAACACACCCTGAAACTCATCTGGTATATCTTTGAAGTCGAGCTCGTCCTGCTGTTTCTTGGCCAGGAAACCATTCACTTGATCTCTTAGTTCCTCAAACTGCAGAATCTCAAACGGAGATTTAATACCCGCCTTATTCATCCGGAGTATAGCATCGTCAAAGAGCAGTGGGTCATATGATCGCTGAAATAAAACAGAAGTGGGTCATATGATCGCTGACATAAAACAGAAGTGGGTCATCCAATCGCTGACATAGAACAGAAGTGAGTCATCCAATCCTGAAATAAATGACATGTGCCTTTTCTAGCGACAACATACCATTTTGGTATTTTTACAGTTGTTAATATGCAATTAACTGTATTCACAAAACTTAATGACATAAGTAAAACAGTCCATCATCTACCAAACTTATCGAGGATTTCAGAGACACATTTGTAGTCGCCATCTTGCCTTTTGTGCGCACCTACGGTTAGTTTGTAAACAGTGGGAACATTTGCAGACGAGTGGGGTGATATTTGTAGGGATAGCTATTCGAAGCGGTGTTCATTTGTTTTAGGTGGGAAAATCTCACCCAGCGAGTTAGTTAGACTTACCTCCTCCTGAGCTATCAGGGTGGCGAATTTATCACAGTGCAGATTGGTATAAATGGCTGTCAGGTCATCTAGCAGCTTCTTCGGTTCCCAGCCGTATTTCTCCGGATTTCGCACTTTTAGATTTTTACACTTCGGTCCGCACAGCTGCTTCAGGTTGAAATTCAACATGGTCGCCAATCGACTCCCGAGCTCCTGGCGCAAATGAAGCAGCGATTCAAGCCAAAAACAGTAGAGGATGACATAGCAGGAACCCTAGAGTTACAGGGGCATTGACTCTTTAGTAACCATGTGGACAGACTGTAGATTTATGCAATCATATCCAAGGCATCATCAAGTATTCATAGGATTGGCAAGATGGTGCAGACAGAAATCTCTTTACTAGTACTAGGCCTGTTTTTGAACGCCCAGCAAACCGATAGCAATTTTACTGCTTTTAGTGTTCTATTGTGACGATAGATAGGAACGAAAATACCAAGTGCAAATTGCAATACTTCTTGCCTATGAATTACTGGTTAACACAAAGTGACACAATTTGTTTCGTTTCGAGGACCACACTAACCACAGAGGGAACCAGAGGTAAATCACTTGTCCCAGTTCTTTACAAACTTTCAGTTCACGTGTGAGGCCTATTACAGATGTGACAGGAGATATATTGCTATTTCTAGTTATTGTTAGTTCATTCTCATTATTCGTTTGATTTCCTTCACACAGGCAAGGAGTTAAGATGACTCACAGTAACCATATCACTTGGCTCACCGGTATAAGGAAGGGCTGTTTGATATCCGCAGTGAGATATTTAAACATATCCACTGTGGCAGCCCCTAGTGTAAGGAACGACCGAACCTGCCTCTCCTCTGCCGCAAGATTACGCTGAGTTGTCTGCAACACAAAGATACAATTTGTTTGTGTAGTAGGAGCTGGGAAATACACAACAAGCTCACAGTGGCAATAAAAGCCTGGGTTGACCAGGCATTAAACCCACGATAGAATGATTTTAACTCAAGCCATCTGACTATTGACCTGTCCCGTGATCCACGTGACAACGTTTCACAACATCATATTAAAGCATGAATTTCATGTCATAAGAATAAAATACAAAGAGAGTAAAATGGCTCATACATGTAATCTGCAAATGCTAAGAACGAGGAAACCAAATTTAACCCATGCCTCTTAGCGGTTGTTGTTTCCCAGCCTAAAACCCAGGCCCCCTATCACCTGTTGGCTTTCAGTGGAGAGTTTTCCCCACTCTGAGGCATTATTCATCAGTTCTTGCATGTCATGTATCTTCTTGAGGGCTACAAGGCTCTCATCCAGCAGGTACGTCGTGTCGTTAATCAACATACTGACGAAGCGTTTAAACTCGTGGGGATCCTGACTGGGGAACAGAAACAAGCGTTCGGCACCGATAACATCATATGACCAGTTATAATGTCCCATATGTATATCGATGGCATAAATAAATCAACCACTGGTTTCCACATAGTTAAGAAGTATGTCATGGATTCGGTGCCCCTCTTCGAGCAGCACAATAGGAAACTGATGAGGGTAAAACAATAAGATGAAACTCGAACAAGGAACCTCCAAGTGCCGGACCTAGACCACCATAAAAAGCGCGCAATTCCAAAAGCAAAGCCAGTGATATGTTACCGACAAAACAACCCTCTGATGTGAGGTCTCAAATTCACAAGGGCAAGCACACTTAGGTTTCTTAATGCCCCAATCATCACGCTCACCTGGGCATCTCGATGAACATGGCCTTGTGGGTATTCAGCGACCACATCCTTTTAAAGATGATACTCATCTGATATCGAATGCTGAATTTATCATAGAATTCCGAGGATGCTCCAGTAGTCTCAATGTCTGCAAGATGAGAACCACCAGTCAATGGGCCAACTTTCAACCAAGCTAACAAATAAGCAGCCAACGTGACACTGAACATTTGCATAATATATAGTCACTAAGTAACGTTATGGAAGCCCCTCTATGTAGCTAGAACATCTCTTGTTGCGTTAGACACTGTTTATAAAAAAGACCGAAGCTGGAAGCAAACTTCATACATATACTTCCAAACTGGGGTTCCATTGAAACCAGTAGCACAGTAATCAGGGTCAAACTGTAGCTGTTTTACAACCATCATAGGTTCGTTGGGATGTTGGGATGCACCTGTATTGTTCCAGTGACGATGGGAAATAAAGGTCTTCCTGCTTGAGTAGCAAACAAATTACAACTAAAGAAATAAAACATCATCTAACTTTGGCTGGAGAGAACTGCTAGCTCCCATAGAATAAACCGAATGCGAGCTGAGCAGTATAGATAACAGCCTGTGACTGGCGTGACTGACCTGAGTAGAACTTCATGAGACTTGGCACGAGTCGGGAGGAGACGAGAGCGTGATTATAGAACCTATCAGACAGCTTAGGCGTGTTGGGCTGGATATAGGGGTCAGCGGTGAATATAATCTCAACCAGCTTAGATGTCAGATACGGATTACTACAACAGTAGAATAGTGTGCATCAGCTAAGTTAAGACAAACTACCATTATTCATAAGTCACTGGGTGTATGACAGGTTTCCATATTTCATCAGCTAGGAGTATATTACATATACACTCTCATCGTAGCGGTAATAGGTGTATTAGTGTGATTTCAGTCGGTCACAGTTAAAAGACGCCGTGGGTTTAGGAAGGTTTTCAGCAGCGTCAAAGTTGTCCTCTCTCAACACCAACTCGTCACCAAGGGCTGGATGTTTGTCCAGGATGCATTGTCATTGTATTAAATATAATAGAGAGCTGCTTACCTCGCTACGGAACCGGTATTTTAGCGATTCCAACTAACAGGTGATGACAGTGAAAACATTGCTCACTTTGGATTGGTAGTACTAGTGATTCAGTGTACAATATAGGTGCAAATAGTTTATATGAATAGTTCTGGTATAATAGTAATTGCCCCTAGAATTACCATGATCCCCGTTCCGTAGATCGGAGCGAGATTTTCTATTAGCTGGTGATTTTTACTTCTTTATTGATGATTGGGCACAGTCAACCATACTATCCTTTAACAGGGTCCTTTCAATTGGTAATCCCATTAGCAAGACAAAAACAGTTCAATAGGTGAAAGCTGGTCTAGGCTAGTCTAATGAAAGCTGACCACACAACACGCCACACATGTTGTGACCAGAAACAGGCAGGACCGGCCAACTGCTGATACTAGTAAACAGCCTAGTAAGATGCTGGTTCAACAGCGGCTCCAACAGCAACTCTAATGGCTTTGATCATAGAGTTATCCTCCCTTAACTCTTTGCTTCAGAGCCTGTTTAGAGGTCCCGGGAATATTTTATCGACTTCTATTACAATCTCGGTAATGCAAAAAGGCGAATATTTCAACAAGTTCTTAATTGTTTTATTGCCAATGGATGCAATGACTAAACGCGATGCTTCAGATCCCAATAGATCCAATGGCTACTCTGATTTGCCGAACGCAGCCTTAGATGACATCTCAGATAAAGTTTGCAGTAATCTGGATAAAAAGTTTATCTATGATATCACAACTAAACCAGGGCTCTCATTGGTGATTCTCTCCAATTCACATCATACCAGTCACTAAGTTTTTGAGTGTTGTCAATGCAAACCCCAATCTCTACCAGCTGTCTGTTGAGGGTAATCACAGCCTTGGATCGGCTGTATAGCCTTGGATCGGCTGGACAGCCTTGGATCGGCTGGACAGCCTTGGATCGGCTGTACAGCCTTGGATCGGCTGTACAGCCTTGGATCGGCTGTACAGCCTTGGATCGGCTGTACAGCGGTGCACTTGGGTTAGCGGAATAGCTCAGCGGCTAGAGCGCTTGGCTCAAGATCGACGGATCTTGGGTTCAAGTCCAAGTCCCACTGTGAAAATGAGCTCCTCACATAATTTCTAGTTATTACCGCTCCAACAAGCCTCTTGCTTGAGAGGTTCCTTTAATAAGATAGCCAAATTCCCAAGTAGAAGAAAAAATGAGATTCCCGCCTTTCTTGCCGCAGCGGACTTCAGCAGACAGCTCATATCGATGAACAGCAGGTAGCGCTATGGAAGGCCTGCCAGGGTTTGTGATATCAGGGCAGACACTCACCTGATATATTTAGGACTGCAGATTAGGACCAGGATAAGGGCGGTGATATCCTCTACCGGTACGGCTCGGTCAGCCGGTCTCTGCGTCAACTGATCGGGAACATTCCTACAAACGGCATCAACTGTGTCATCCAAGGGTTTTAAATGAATGAATATGATCCATTATGGTTTGATAGATTTGGACATTTTATTTTGCATGGATAACTTGAATCAAACCAAAAGACTTTTATAAATTTAGGTTATCCATGGTGGTGACAGAACGAGCATCCGAACACGTTTGGCTCCTGCGCTCTGACCAAGTGTCCTAGTTGCGGGCGAACTTCATGATCAAGCGCGAGGAATATGGTACTGTACCAGTATACCAAACTGTAACAAACATGTAATCCACAAAGGATTAATGGCATGCCTCAAAAGTTCCCATATCATTTCCCAACTTGCGCAAAGGGCCTGCCGTACGATGGCATATTTGGGAAAATATCACGAAAAATG
>Ga0224501_10004280_pt1 | contig 11264 bp, 11 predicted proteins | sample SF_Oct11_sed_USG_4_FD_169105 | JGI IMG/M metagenome (GOLD analysis project Ga0224501, IMG submission 169105) | Sediment microbial communities from San Francisco Bay, California, United States - SF_Oct11_sed_USGS_8_1 | ecosystem: Environmental > Aquatic > Marine > Sediment | place: USA...
AGACACGTAATCTAACAGTTCTACATCTGCCCGATAATATATCATAACAGTTAGTCTTCCATAATCCTTACTTCCAACAGATGCCACCAGTCTTTCCGCAAACTCTTTCTGAAACGTAAGGACAGCACAATCAAAATTTCTTTCTAAGAGCCAGAAGAGGATAGGAGATGAAATGTAGAAGGGCGGGTTTGAAACAACTTTGTTAAAGGATGGTATCATTACTTTGAGAATGTCTCCTTCAATCAACTTTACATTTTTTAAGTCTTTGAGTTCTGTTCCTAGAATCCCCATTAATCGCGGGTCAGCTTCAACCGCGATAACTCGCTTGCAGTTCTGGGAAAGAAACCTTGTAAGAACGCCTAGTCCTGCACCAATTTCCAGAACAACATCATTCTTGTTTAGACATGCATAGGAAACCATAAGCCTCAGCAAACCTTCGTCTATCATGAAGTTTTGTCCTAAACGCTTCTTGAGGAAAACCTTATAAGTGTGCAGAAGACGTCTTGTCTTTTTAAGCAGGCTCATTGTTCTTCAGATTCCACCAATAATTGAATCTGTTTGGACACATATAGCGGTTTCAAAGGTTTCCTTAATGAAAAACGCCAAAGGTACGTGCAAAGACACTTCTCATTGAGCTCGAGTGAATAATCGATATTTGCTTTCGCCTGCCAATTCCTCTAAAATTCTTTTCGTAATAAGTTTCGCTGGGTTTGGGATGTTGGCTCTTTGTTGCAAATCGTCGAAGTTTTTGAAGGGATTCCTTTCTCTTTCGTTGACTAATTGCCACATGTATTTTTTGCCTATGCCTGGAATCAACTCTAAGGCATGCATCCGTGGTGTTATTGCTTGAGCTGCATTAAAGAAGTTGACGAACCAGCTTTCTCGGTTAAGCACGATTTTTTCGATGACTCCTGGCAGTTCCATTTTGGCTGTGGAGGTTAGTTCTTCGTAGCTTATTCGCCCAAGGATGTAGGTGATTTTGTCTCTGGAGTCTTTTCCAACGTATACGCGTTCATAAGGCTTAATGAAGATGCCCTCTTTAACGACAGCCTCTAGAAGAGTGAAAAATTCTTCTCCAATCACTTGAACAAGGGCTCCTGCTCTATAGCCGGGTCTAGCGCCAGGTCTACCATGCGACAGGAAATCCAGCACGTAGGCGTGTTCTTCGTATCTTTTTTCCATTCTTTCCTCGCCTAACACTAGCATTGACTGACAATTTATCTTCTATTATGGAGGAGCCTTTATTCTCTTTTCCTATACTCGTCTAAAAGGCTTAATATCCCCTGCAACTTAGAAGTTTCCACTATTTTGCGCCCGCCAGCCAAAAAAACCCGAACTTCTTCGATGCTTTCGGGCATACAGTTTACCAGCTGAACCGCTTCTTCTATTTCTAACTCGAACCTTTCCATAAGACTCTTCACAAGTATTTCAGCGTTTTCTGGGTCAATACGAGAAAATTTAGAAGCGTAGTCTAGCGATCTTCTTTGAAGCTGGTCAAGCTTATCTTCGCCTACTGACTCCAACATTTTTTTGACTTGAGCCACTGTCAGAACTTGCTTTTTTAAGGGTTTTGAAGACATAGTTCCTTATCTCCTAACGTGTGGTTCTAAATGTTCTGGACGCACAATTATTTGTTTTTCTGCGTCTCCCTGGGTTACATTTACTATGTAGGCTTGCCCTCTTTTTTTGGCAATGACGCCTATTCGGCCATGATATCTTCTGTGAGGCATGCCTTTGTGGATACTTGGGTCGATTTTTACAACTACTTTCTCGCCAGAAGTATACTCGCGAAGAATTTTGCTTAGTCCAGTTTTTCCTTTTTCTCTAGGCTTTCTCTTCAGAAGCGCACGAGTTTTGTGGCGGTAGCCCTTAGATTTTCTCATTTAGGTCCTCTCTTCCTTTTTCAGAATTACATTTAAAACATCTAGTTCTAAGGGTTTGGCTTCCACATTTAGGATTTTCGCTACGCTTGGGCTTGTTCGCCCTTCGTCTCCAGTTATTAATTCTTTTATGTAGAGGCCTCCTTGACATTGGATTCGAATTTCGATTTTGTTAGGCTTCAACCTCTTTACTTTTGCCATATATATGTACTTTTCCCGAACGAGGTCGGCTCTTCTGTGAAGCACGCGTTTGGGTGTTTGCTGACGAATAACGGTGTTTGTAAGCGCTTTAGCTAATTCAGCTACTTTTTCTTTTGAAACGGACTTGTCAAACTCTACAATAACTTTATACAGTTTTTGTGCAGCCTCGGTTTTCTTCAGTTTTCTCACGGTATCTTTTGTGGCCAATCGGAGGCTGGAAACTTCAACTTTGCCTTTGGCTTTTTCATTAACTGTTTGCGCTAGGCTTTGGAGATCGATGAACCTTTTCTTTGGTTTCTTAATTTCTATAACGAAGGGTCTGCCTTGTCCCAGCATTCTGGCGTCGATGTCTTCTCTTCCAGCTCCATGAAAGGCTATGGCTTCTCCTTCCGCGATTTCTAGGGTTGGTTCTCCAATGATTTCTTCAACCGATTCTGGATACATTTTGCCTGTCCAATTGCATCTTGGGCATCCTTCTCCTCTGCATTTTACACATAGCCATCTGGATTGAGGTATGCCTCGAACGATTTTTCGGTATCTTCCAGCAATGAAGAGTGGGTTAACTTGAAGGTGGACCTGCGCGGAAAAGGGCTTAACTAGGACGACAATTTCTGGTCTTTTGTAGTCAACGGTTGTCTTGGTTACCTCGGAGATTTCTTTGCCTATCTCTCGGCTGAACTCGTTACGCATGCTTTCGCCGTGTTTCACCTCGAACTCGGCCTTAAACTCATCTTCTCTTTCTTCGTCCTCTGTTGGCAGCTCGATGCCTACGAGGAAAGATGAGAACTCGTAATTGTGCAGTTCTTTTAGGGCTGAGTTAACTAGTTTGTGGATAGAGTTGAAGCGTCCTTCACAGAGGTAGCATTGCCGTTTTTCGTCTGGTTTTTTTCCCATTCTTTTTAGGATTTCAATTGCCATGTCGAATGAGCCGTTGGTTGCTAATGTTTTGAGAAGTGCGATTCCAGATTTCTGTTTTGAAAGGGCTAGTTGGTGGCCTTTCATTGTTAAGAGAAGTTTCAGAGTTTCACCTCTTTTTTGGTTGTCGAGTCCATAGCCAAGTAGGGCGAATTGTCTTCCTAGGCAATGATTACATAGAGAATGTTTCTCTAGCATTTTTTGCGCCTTTTCGAGGATTTCCATCAGAAATTTGCTCCTTTTTGCTTGTTTAACAAAAATGTTGTGGGTTTGCGCTTGCGGTCGTCATTATCCCATGGGTAGTTTCTTTCCGAAGAAAGGTAACGCCTTTTTTCTTCGTATGGTTTTCATCATTTTTTTCATCATGGCATATTGTTTTAGCAGTTCTTTCACTTCTTTTTCTGCGGTGCCTGAGCCTCTTGCGACGCGTCTTATTCTTGACGCGGTGAAACTTTTTGGGCTGTCTCTTTCTTCTGGTGTCATGGATTGAATGATGAATCGCCATTTTTTGAGGCGGTCTTCGGCTAGGTCCATCGTTTCGTCTGGTATGTTGTAGGTCATGCCTGGAATCATTTTTAAGATGCGTTTGAGGGGTCCCATGGTTTTCATGGCTTCGAATTGTTCGTACATGTCGGTTAGGGTGAACTTTCCAGTTAGGAAGGCTCGCATCTTTTTCTCTGGAACCTTCACTTCGGCTTCGCGGACTTTTTCGATGAGGCTTTGGAGGTCGCCCATGCCGAGTAGTCGTCCAACGAAGCGTGCTGGAACGAAGGGTTCGATGTCTCTGGTTTTTTCGCCTGTGCCGATGAATTTGATTGGAGCGCCTGTTGCCGCGACTGCTGATAGGGCGCCTCCTCCTCGGGCTGAGCCGTCGAGTTTTGTGACAAGTATCGAGCCGATTGGGGTGGCTTGGTTGAAAGCTTTAGCTTGAATTGCGGCTTGCTGACCTATTGTTCCGTCTACTACTAGGACTACTTCGTTTGGTTTGATTGCTTTTTCCAAGGTTTTCATTTCTTTAATTAGGCTTTTCTCTTCTTTGTGGCGTCCGGCAGTGTCGATTAGGACAACTTCTTTGTCTGCGAATTGTTTTAGCCCGTTTGAAGCGATTTTTATTGGGTTTTTGTTTTTTGGTTCACCGTGTAATGGAACATTTATGCGTTGGGCTAGTTGTTGCAGTTGAGCGTAGGCGCCAGGTCGATAGGTGTCGGCGCAGACAAGCGCTGTTTTTAGTCCTCTTTTTTGAAAGTATCTTGCGAGTTTGGCGGCGGCTGTTGTTTTTCCTGACCCTTGTATTCCAACGAGCATGAGCACGTTTTTTTTGCCTGGTTCGATTTTTAATGGTGCTGGTTTCTCGCCTAAGAAGTGGGTTAACTCTTCGTAAACTACTTTGATTACGTGTTCACGTCTGGAAATGCCTGGAGGAACTTTTGCTTTGAGAGATCTTTCTTCGATTTGTTTTGATATTTGGAGAACGAGTTGAACGTTCACGTCTGCTTGAAGCAAGGCGCGCTGTATATCTCGTACGAGCTCTTTCACAACTGCTTCGTCAACTACTGGAGCTCGGAAAACTTTTCGTAGGGCTCCGTAGAGTGAAGAGCCTAAACGTTCAAGAGCCATGGTTTCCTCTCCAACCCTAGACTTGCTGCGCACTTAAATAGGTATTCTTTGCCTTGCCGTTTACCAAAACTCTTTTGTTTCGGCTTTAATGACTTCTAACTCTGGAGGGACCGTTTTGGCTGAAGTTGTCAGTATTGTGGAAATGAAGGCTGTTCCTTCTAACGCCATAATGCTCAACGGGTTGCCTGACGTTGGTCTTGTCGGCTTGATAGCTACATCTCACATAATATCTGAGCTCAAGCTAACCGAAATAGCCTACGTGGACTCAGACCTACTTCCACCCGTAGTTGTGCTACATGAAGGCTTGCCTCATGCACCAGTCAGAATCTTCGGAAACACCGATCTGGTTACTTCGTTTTCAGAAACAGCCATACCCGCAGATGCAGTTCAGCCTCTCATGCGCAAACTGGTGGAGTGGGCGCAATCAAAAAATGTTAAGCTGGTGGTTGCGATAGGAGGCATGCCAGTTCAAAACCGTCAAGACATAATGGAGCCAAAAGTTTTCGGCGCGGCATCCAACAAGTCGCTTCTTAACCTGCTAAGCGAAAAAGGCATAGAGATACTCAAAGGAGGCTACATGGTTGGACCCTACGCGCTTATAATGCGCTACTGCGCAGAAAGGAACGTTCCAGCGATTGCCCTGTTAGCGGAGTCATTTTATAAATATCCAGACCCTGAAGCTGCGGCTGCAACAATTAGAGAATTCAACAAAATCAGTGGACTAAAGATTGACCTGTCTAAGCTCACAGAGAAGGGTGAAGAAATACGGTTAAGAGCAAGAGACGTCATGAAACGCACAGAACGAGAGCTCGGTCGCATGAAAAAGACGCAGGAATATGACCTGCCACTTTATGTTTAGGAGGAATCGTGATGTCGGAGAGACAAAGAAGACGTTCAATCTTTGATTTAATAAAAGAATATATAGAAGACGTTGAAGCTCTAGCTGAAGAGTTCTCAGAACCAACATTTGCAGAACGCCCAAGCTGGGATGTTAAGTCGTGCTGCCTTGAACCCCTTTGCAGTGTCTTCGTAGCACCCGACGAAGTAATTGTAACGGCTGATCTGCCAAACATAAACCCAGACACAATAAAAGTAAAACCGATAAGCGCTGATGCCTTAGAAATAAGGGCTGAGATGAAACGCAAAATTCGCTTTGATGAGTTTGGCATAACTCACCGAAAAGGCGAGTTTCAATTTTTCCGCTGTCAAACAGGCATTCCAGTGCGCGTTGACATGGACCGCATAAAAACAGAGTTTAAGCGTGGAATATTAGAGGTTCATTTACCCAGAGAGAAAGGCTACAGAATAAAGGTTGAGTAGCCTATTTCGTCTTTAGCCTATCGAGAGCTGCTGCAATTATGATTGGAAACGCTATTGTGGCGTCGCAGATGACTGTAACTGCCTTGCCGTCTGGTTTGATTTTGCCCCAGCTTATGGCTTCCCCTAGCGATGCACCGCTTAAGCCGCCAGGTTCTGGTCTGTCCATGGTGATTTGAACTGCCAAATCTACGCCTTCACGGAAAGTGTTAGCAAATAAGGCAAAATGTTTCGGAAAGCCCCCGCCCAGAATTATGATGCCTGCCTTCTTTGCTTCGTATACTCTGTCCATAAGCGCGTTTACGTCGAGGAGCGGGTCTATGCGTATTATTTTGTCTTGCCCGTAAACCCAGAGTTGAAAGCCAGCAATTGAATCTACAAAGGCTGGGCAGATAATCGGCATGTTTTTCTTTGCTGCAGTTGCAAGTATGGATTCTGGGTCATTAATCTGTTTGCCTATTTCGTGAAGCAGTTCTGCCGCTGAGATGCGTTGCCTTTTCTCCTCGGGTATGGTTTCTAATGTTTTGAAGAGCCACTTTTCTAAAGCTTCGAAGGCTTCTTGCTGAATGTAAATGTCCCCTATTCTGCCGATTTTTCTAGCCTTCAGCCTTTTATCTTCAGCAGCAAAGGTGCCGATTCCATGCCGATAGCCTAATGCTTCAACCATGTCGTGCACCATGTTGGCGCCGGTTGTAACCAAGACGTTCACATGTTCCTGTTCAATTAAGTCGCAAATAACCCGCCTAAGACCAGCGGGAACCAAGGCGCCAGCCAAGGTTAAAAAGACTGTACAATCTGGGTCACTCAACATCTCCGTTATAAGCTCGGTTGCTTTGCCGATTCTGCCAGCGCCAAGAACGCCAGCTGCGTTCATTTCTTCAACAAGCTTGCCTACTGTCATTTTTGCTTGCAGGTGCATGTGTTTAACGTGTTTCATTATTTTCACTCTCCGCTAGGCGGTTCACAATTAATTGTTTACATTACTTAAATGGTTTGAAGTACGGTAGGTTAAAATATAGGCTTTAAATTGTTTTGTAATCCCAAAGACGGAACGAGCGTGTAAATTTTGGGAAAGCCTGTTAAGATTACGGACACAACCTTTCGGGACGCCCATCAGTCTCTTATGGCTACGCGCATGCGAACAGAATCCATGCTTCCAATAGCAGAGAAGATAGATGAAGTTGGCTTTTTCTCGCTTGAAGTTTTTGGAGGCGCCACCTTCGACGTTTGCATACGCTACTTAAGAGAAGATCCGTGGGAAAGACTTCGCCTTTTAAAAAAGCATGTACGTAAAACTCCTTTGCAGATGCTATTGCGAGGACAGAACATTGTGGGCTACAAGAACTATCCAGATGATGTCGTTGAGAAGTTTGTTGAAAAGGCGGCGGAAAATGGCGTTGACATATTTCGAATCTTCGACGCGTTAAATGATACAAGGAATCTTGAGATGGCCATTAAGACAGCACGCAAGGTTGGCGCTCACGTTCAAGGCACAATCTGTTACACTCTAAGTCCGGTTCACACCATCCAGCATTATTTGGAAGTTGCCAAACGCCTAGCAGAACTAGAATGCGATTCTATTTGTGTCAAAGACATGGCTGGAATGCTGGCGCCCAAAGACGCTCATGAGCTTATTTCAGCCTTAAAAAAGGGAATCGGCTTACCCGTTCATCTGCATTGCCACAGCACAAGCGGCATGGCTCCAATGACCTATCTCCGTGCATGCGACGCCGGAGTTGACATCATCGACACAGCTTTTTCTCCGCTGGGTTGGGGCACATCTCAGCCCCCAGTTGAAACAATTGTAGCAGCTTTAAAAAATACGCCTTATGACCCTGGCTTTGACATGCGATTGCTTGTGGAAATAGCGGAGTATTTCAAAGAGTTGCGGGAGAAATATTATGACCCATTGAGGCTTATTGACCCAATTTCTGAGCGAGTTGACCCATCCATACTAGTTCATCAGATTCCAGGCGGCATGTTTTCCAATCTCATATCACAGTTAAGGGAGCAAAACGCGCTTGACAGGCTTAAAGAAGTCCTAGAAGAAGTGCCCAGAGTTCGAAAGGAACTGGGGTATCCACCTTTGGTAACTCCAACAAGCCAGTTGGTTGGAACGCAGGCAGTTTTCAACGTGCTCTCAGGCGAGAGATATGGTATCGTGCCGAAGGAGGTTAAAGACTACGTTAAAGGGCTGTATGGTAAACCGCCAGCATCAATCGATGAAAGGGTTAAAGGGAAAATAATTGGAGAAGAAGAACCCATAACGTGTCGTCCAGCCGACCTGCTTAAGCCAGAACTTGAAGCGATTCCCGAAGAGGCGAAAAAATTTATTCAAAGCGAAGAAGACGCTTTGACTTATGCTCTTTTTCCGAAAGCAGCGCTAGAATTTTTCCAGAAGAGGAAGCTTAAACGTAAGGAAGAGAAGAGTCGTATGTTTTCTGAGTTGGAGAGGCAAGAGTTAGCTGAGGTTGCTGCGGTGTCAGCTGCCATTGCTTCTTACTTAGCCAGCAAACGTGAGGTATTAGCGGTGATTCCAGCTAGAAGAGCTACAGGGCTTTCAGCGTGGAGCCTTGCGGGTAGGAGAAAACTAACAGAATCGCCATGGGGTTCATACTTTGAGGCAACATGAAATTCTCGTAGATGGCAAATCATACAAGATAAAGTTGGAGACATGCACTGTCGAAGTTCCGTTTTCGGTTAAGGTTAACGAGAAAAACGTTGAAGTAAAAATTAACGGTGAGCCAGACTATAAAGCTCCTTTCACAGTCAAAATCCAAGGTAAATCGTACAAGATAGAATTAAAAAGAATCGACAGAAAATCGCCATTTCCGATAAAAGTCAACGAGATACCTTTCAACGTTCAATTCAAAACAACAGAGAGAAAAGTTGCACGAATCCTTACGCCTTCTGTTACGGCTCTTGCTCCTAAGCCTTCAAGGAGAACGGCGGAAGAAGGAGAAATCCTAGCCCCGATGGCAGGCAAGATTGTTTCAGTTAAAGTTAAAAAAGGTGACAAGGTGAAACTCGGCGACGTTCTCTGCACCTTAGAAGCCATGAAAATGGAAAACGAAATCACAGCAACGAAGTCGGGGGTAATTGAGGAAGTTAATGTCTCAGAAGGCATAGCCGTGAATGAAGGAGACGCTTTAATGAGAATAAAATAGCAAAAACACAATTATCTTTCAAATTACAATTCTTTGTTTTAGTCCCTTGTTTGGAGTGTTGTTGCCGGTTGAAACGTATAGGTGTAGTTACAAGTGGTGGAGACGCCCCAGGTATGAATGCTGCAATTAGGGCGGTTGTCCGCCTCTCTTCCTTAAAAGATTTTCAGGTTTTAGGCTTCGAGAGAGGCTGGGAAGGTTTAATAACAAACACCTGTAGGAAGCTAACACCTCGCTCCGTTGGCGGAACACTACAACTAGGTGGCACAATTCTCTACACATCAAGGTGCCGTGAGTTTCAGAAAAGAGAAGGCGTAAGGAAAGCCGCTGAAAACCTGGATCAAGATAGTGTTGATGGCCTCATCGTGATTGGTGGCGAAGGTTCCTTCAGAGGAGCCTTAGCTCTAAGCTTAGAGACAGACACGCTGATAGTAGGTGTTCCAGCCACGATCGACAACGACATTTTCGGAACTGATGAGACAATAGGCTTTGATACAGCCGTAAACACAGCAGTCACTGAGATAGACAAAATACGCGACACAGCAATCTCACATGAAAGAACATTTATAATCGAAGTTATGGGACGCACAAGGGGCTTCTTAGCCTTAACAGTCGGATTGACCGTTGGAGCCGAAATAATATTAGTTCCAGAAGTCAAATACGAAAAGGAGAAAATTTTCAAGACATTAAAAGAAAGCGCTGTTAAGGGAAAGAAGTCAAGCATAATAATTGCAGCTGAAGGGATAGGTGACACGCGCAAACTTGCAAGGGAAATCGAGAAAAATACAGGAACGGAAGTTAGACTAAGCGTTTTAGGCTATGCCCAAAGAGGAGGCAGCCCTACAGCTAGAAGTCGTTTCTTAGCTAACCTGTTCGCAAGAAAAGCAGTTGAGCTCCTAGCAACAGGACAGGGAAGCCAAATAGTAGGGTTACAAAAAGGTGTAATAACATCTATTGATCTTGAAAAATCCTGTAGAACAGAGAAACCCTTAGATTTGCAGTTGCTTAAACTTGCAGAAATGCTGGCTACATGAAAATTTGCCCGCGCAAAGAATGAACTCATGAGAACAAAGTAGGAGTACATAACGAAGTTTCCGACTAGAATATTGTTGGTGCCTTATACTCTCCATAGATGGTTTTTAGTATGCTGCAGATTTCTCCAAGCGAAGCCTGCTTCTTTACAGCAGCTAGAATGGCTGGCAGGAGATTTTCGTTGCGTTCAGCGGCTTGATGCAGCCGATTTAAGGCGTTCTTCACTTCTTGACTGCTTCTTTTCCTTTTGATCTTGTTTAGTTTTTCAATTTGACGCTCTTCCACAGCTGGGTCAACTCGCAAAATCGTGATGGGTTCTTCTTCCTCGATGGTGAACTCGTTTACACCAACAATGACTTTCTCTTTGCTCTCCACTTCTTTCTGGTATCGATAGGCGCTTTCCACGATTTCTCTTTGCATGTAGCCTTTTTCGATGGCCGCGGTTGCGCCTCCTAGGCTGTCGATTTTCTCAATGTAGCGAGTTGCTTCATCTTCAATTTGGTTGGTTAAATATTCGATATAATAGGAGCCACCGAGCGGGTCAACTGTGTCTGCCACTCCACTTTCATAGGCAATAACTTGCTGGGTTCGCAAGGCTATTCTCACCGCCTCCTCGCTTGGTAAGGCATAGGCTTCATCAAAAGAATTTGTATGTAATGACTGAGTGCCGCCTAGCACAGCGGCCAAGGCCTGAAGGGTAACTCGTATAATGTTGTTGTGAGGTTGCTGAGCTGTCAGAGTGACGCCAGAAGTCTGCGTATGAAATCTTAATCGCCACGCATCTGGATTTCTGGCTTTAAACCGTTCACGCATGGTTCTTGCCCAAAGTCTACGGGCAACTCGGAACTTGGCGATCTCTTCGAGAAAGTTGCTGTGTGCAGCGAAGAAGAAGGAAAGTCGCCTAGCGAATTCGTCGAGGTTGAGTCCCTTTTCTATGGCGGCTTGAACATAAGCTATGCCATTAGCTAAAGTAAACGCTATCTCCTGTGCAGCTGTGGCTCCAGCCTCCCGTATGTGATAGCCGCTTATGCTTATGGTGTTCCATCTTGGCATGTTTTTGGAGCAATATTCGAATATGTCCGTAACCAGCTTCATAGACGGTCTCGGTGGAAATATGTACATTCCTCTGGCAACGTAC
>Ga0224501_10004281_pt1 | contig 11264 bp, 9 predicted proteins | sample SF_Oct11_sed_USG_4_FD_169105 | JGI IMG/M metagenome (GOLD analysis project Ga0224501, IMG submission 169105) | Sediment microbial communities from San Francisco Bay, California, United States - SF_Oct11_sed_USGS_8_1 | ecosystem: Environmental > Aquatic > Marine > Sediment | place: USA...
GTAATACCAGTTGCGGATCAAATAACATCATGGTTGCAGTACGAAAGACCTGCATCGGGTTTGCCAGTGCAATTGCGACCGCGGTTTCTGGTGGTAAATGTTCCTGGATCATGACACCGAGAAGAATCAGATCAAGAAATAACAATAATACTAACCAGGTTATGAAGGCGGCTCCCTGGGCGACATCTGATGTCCTCGCCAGTGTTGAAATAAGCATACCTATACCAAGAAAACACCAGGCTAAAGCCATCAACAGTCCAGAATAAAAAATAAATAAATTCCAGGGGATTTCAGAACCTTTTATCATTCCCCAAATTACAGCACCCAGCATGGCAGCAAAGACAGGCAAAAATACAACAATAAAACGCCCGAAGAATCTACCCCAAAACCACGCTGATAAAGACACCGGTAAAGATAACATGTACTCAAAAATACCTGCCTCCCTGTCACCGGCTACCGAACGTACAGTCGTTATCAAAACAAATATCGGTAATATCGCCATTGAGAGCTGGATATAAGTGACCAACAGGCGTGATAAGCCGGTAAACCCCATAATTCTTGATTCTGAGAGACCAAAAGCAAAGAGGATGACGACAATACCGCCAAAGACCATTGCATACACCATAAACCAGCGCGCACGTAATGATTCGATGATATCACTATAAGCGGTTAACCAGAGATGATTCATTGTTTAGCAGAACCCCGGGACATACCCTGTTGATTTAAATTATTGATCATGTTGATTTCCATGCTCATGTTGTGTGCCATGCTTATTAAATTTATTTTCAACTTGTTCTATGTGTTGTATGGCCTCGGAAAAATTTAAACCGCCCGCTTCAATTTTAACTTGAGCACCCAGGTTATATCCCATGGGTGAATTATTTTTGCGTACATAAGTGGCTTTCCTTGCATCAATCCACTCACCATTGTTATGTGCCGTCACCCATATTTCTGTTTTTGGATCATTATTCCATTTTTGTTCTTTTAACCATATGACGGCACAACCAATGTCATCAAACTTTACAACCTTTGAACTTTTCGCTTCAGGAAAATAACGTACCTGCGCCGCAAAATTCCGATCACTTAACATCATACGACAACGTTCACAGGTATTTTGATCCCACCTTACCTCCACTGCACCGTTTTGTTGTTCTCCACTACAGCCAGGCAAGACCATGCTAAACAATGTAAGCAACATAAAATAATAATTTCTAAGCCACATGGTTTACCTCATCTTTATCATCCGCATTCACCCGGAGAATTTCAGCTTCATGCATTTCAATGCCTGCTAATAATGCTGCATAGCGTGATAGCATACCTAAAAACCGTAACCTGTCAGGCCCTGCAATAATACCGTTCCAGCTGAGATCATCTGCTTGCTTACTAAAACCCCATTCTGACAAAGCTTTTGCAAAAGCCGGTTCAGCTTTTATCATACGTACACGACAGCTTAACTGGCTGGACATATCAACCAGGTCAGCGACAACATCATCGAGTACAATATTCCCCTGGTCCATTTCTACCACCCGGTTCACCAGAGAGGCAACCTCATCAAGTCGATGGCTGGAAATGAGCATCGCAGAAGATTCCTGTTTCTCCTCCAGTAGCTTGAATAATATATGCCTGGCTTCAGGGTCAAGATTTGCTGCCGGTTCATCCATGACCAGTAACTCACAATCTCGTCCCAGGGCCACGGCAATTAATAGTTTTTGTTTTTGTCCACCGGATAACTTTACAAAAGGCTGGTGACTAAATTGACGCGCATCAAATCCAAGCATATATGCGACATCATGCATTTTTTCTGGGTCAGAATCACTCAGGCTGGCGGCAAACTGGATTAACTGTCCTACGGGCATTCGAAGAGGTGGGGGTAATTGGGGTACAAAACCAACCTTTAATAATACCTGCTGGCGATCTTCCCTAGGATCCATATCATCGATAGTCACTTTTCCGTTGCAGTTATATTCACCTAACAGGCATCTTATCAGTGTTGTTTTGCCAGCCCCATTAGAACCTACCAGCGCAACACGTTGACCACGCTCAATGTTCAGGTTGATACCTTTAAGCACAGTATTGCGCCGAAAGGTTTTTTCTACATTTGAAAAATTAATCATTATCAGTTCCAGGGTGACGATACAAAAAATTAAAAACGACTAAATTAGAGAAACTTATCCAGCCCTTTGATTTTAAAATTTAACGAATCTGTTGGGCAAACATCCACACACATTCCACAACGGGTACAATCCGAAGTGATGTCCTGATTCACCGTGTGAGCACGCCCCCTTATCGTCATATCAAGTACATGCGGTACCAGGCACACTTTGCGGCAATCTCCTTCATGATGACAGGCTTCCGCATTATAAGTAACACGTACTGGAGATATTGTGCCCACTGCAGCATAAGTTACACCGATTGGACAAACATAACGGCACCATGCCCGGCGTGAATAAAATACTTCAAATAACAGTAATGCGCCTATCCATAACAAGGCAACACCTGGCCCATAAATAATGGCACGACTGACTATACCTGTAGGAGAGATCGTCTCAAAAATTGTATAACCTGATAACAAGGCTAACAGTGCAAAAATCACATAAAATATGCTACGTGTTTTACGATGAAAAGTGTGATTTTTAATTATTTTTTTCTTTACTAACCAAAGGTGAAGAATCTCAGCCCATTCAGATAATAAATGGTACGGGCATGCCCATGAGCAAAATGTTCTGCCACCGAGTAACAACCACATAATAAATACGGTCGTAGTACCAATGACCAGGTTTAGTACAATATGTTTATACGCCAACACTACCTGTAAAGCAGAATTCAGATCGGCCATATGAAAGCCAACAAAACGTGATGCAGTCATTGCCCCTTCAAGTAACTGCACGTCAAATTTATAAGATACCAGGAACAACACATTTACCAGGATCAATGTAATCCAGCGTCGTCTTTGCCACTTTCTGAAAAACTGGCTGTGGTGCTCAAGGTGTACCGCCTCAATCTCAGCCTTGCTAAGGTTGCCTTTTTTACCCTGGTAAATATTTTTTAATTCATCAGACTGCTTGTTTTTATCCGGACGCGTCGGGGCATTGCCAAATACCTGGGATAAAGACTCAAAAATATATTTCATATCAACTGCATCCCGTTATTATGACCAGTCAGTAATTTTATCGATATCAATGACGATCGAAGGACTTTCTTCAACCGGGCAAATCATTTCACAGACACCGCAACCCACACAGCCGTCCAGAACCACTGGTAACATCCTCTTCACACCATCATCCGATTTTATTGGACGCAGCTCGATAGCATGTTTTGGTGGACATTCGTTACCATGGCGTTCTGCTACCCTGGCTATTTTGCCGGTTATTTGTCCGGCTTTTTCAGCAGCAGCACGTTCTTTTTCCTCAGCAGCACACTGGGTGATGCGTATCTCAATAGGACACTGGCGTACACATAGATCACACAGCTCCAGATCATAGGGATGATCGGCAACAGGAATCGGTGCCCAGCGATCAACTTCATCGTATCTCAGCAAACCTTTAAAATCCGGTCCCCTGACCTGCCCTTTAAAGCCCTGTCCCTTTGCAGCAAGACAGGTTTTCGGGTTATCCAGGCGAGCAAAACCCATGCGAGTATCAGCGGGGTAATCAAGGTCATGTGTTAATGCACCCGTTGGACACGCCAGTACACATTGCAGTCCATCACAGGAAAAATCACAGGCCTGTTCACGTGCATCGATATACGGCACACCGATACCAACCCCTTCATCAAGTTCGGCCAGTTTTATCGCGTTAACCGGGCAGACCTGTACACATTGGCCACATTTTATACATGCAGCAAAAAACTTCTGTTCATCAAGAAGCTTCTTCAATGCACCTGGTGGTCGTAACCTGGCTGAATGACCTCTAACCACGGGCAATAAACCTGCAAGGGATAAAGATACAACGCCAACGGTCAAAAGTGAGGAGCGAATAAATTCACGTCTTTGTTTCTGACGTTTTGCTGTACTTAATACCGGTTTTGTCTTAGCCAGTTTGCTGTTTTTTGTATCAGAATTTTTTGAGTCACTCATTTAATAATCCTCATAACTCAATACTGGACTTAACATGGGCTTTCTTTAGTTCTGGCACTGTCATAAGAGGAGACTGATCCCTTACTAACATATTAGGTATAGTGAAAGGAGCCAGGCGCTCAAGAAAATCAATCACTGCCATTACCGGTGTTCCCTTCAAAAACCTGGCAACAGGTACGTCCATCCATATTCTGTCTGCATAACTATACAACTCATAAGGTTTGTCACCAACACCATCACCATCAAGATCAAAACCTTCATAGTCATCCCAGTAATTTCCCTGCCATGTATTTCGATTAGCAGTATTACCTCCTGCTACTGATATCTGGGTCTGGTTTCCTTTGAAGGCATTATTTTTAAAAATATTTCCTTTCCAGTCATTAAGAAAGTTAACCGCGATATTGGTAAAAGCAATGACATTATCGTGTATTCGATTAGTCGCATCAGGATCATAAGGAGAAACATCGATATATAAACCGGTGGCACAATAAAGAATTTTATTATTAGATATTTCAACATCGGATGTTTCTTTGAAACCTATACCGACGCCGGTAGGACCATTCGCATTAGCAATATAATTATTACGTACCACTACACTATCACTATACATCAGAAAAATACCAACTGAATTATTTTCATAATGGTTGGAATCAACATCATTAAAACGTGAATACATAAAATGTAAGGAATAACGACCATGGCGGGAATCATTCCTGGCGATGGTGTTATTTGCCGAATACCAGACAACCATATCACGGCTATCACGAATGATATTATCGGTTATCTTGTTATGAAAACTATACCAGAGACGTACCGAGTCACCCCTGACCCCTAATTCTACCGGTTTTGAAGAGATACGATTACGGCGCACGATATTGTGCTCTGATTGTTGTAAATCGATGCCGAACAGGCAGTTATCAATCACGTTATCCTTGATGACATTGAAATTACCCCGTACCTGGATACCTGAATCAATATCATTATGCGAATTTCCAGAATTGGTCAGGTGCAAATTTCTTATAATCGCACCATCAGTATCGATATAAATAACGGAACCTTTACCTCCCCCATCAATGGTGACCTTACCCTTGCCATCAATAGTGATAGGGGTATCAATGGTAACAGGCCCCGAATAAATACCTGGTGGAGGTACCAAAATTCCATTTTTTTCTGTCGCATCAACCAGCGCCTGGAATGATGGATAGTCAGCAGCATTTAAATTAAAGCTAACAACTAAAAGTAAACTTAAACCTATTAAACCACGCAACATTACTTCTCTTTAAATTGTTTACGGCGTATCAATGCTGCCGCTGCCAGCATGAAGGACAGCAACATCATAATGCCAAAACCGGCATCAGGGTAGGAGTGTGTCGTAAACTGCGCCACCTTGCCTTGACCAAATACTGTTGGCATAAATGGTTTAACCGTAAACGCACCCATATCGTTCAAGGTATGACCATACCACCACAGCCATCCCGAATAATCCATAATGAAGAATAATGGCAATGCCATCGGCACTAAAATTAATAACCAGTACAGGAAGCCCCCGTTTTTACGTGCACCAAAAACCAGTAGTGCCATGGCTGCAATCAGGCCCCAGAATGCCAGCTGAATGGCAAGCTCCAAGGTTTTTACCATGGGTTTGATTTGTTCAGGTTGATTAAAGTAACGTGCCAGGCTTTTTTCATAATGCCACGACATTACCTGGAAAGAACTCCCGTTCCATTTATCATAATTACTGCCCGGTTTAGCCTGGTCAATATCATAGGTAACCTTTAACTGCTCTATCATATTTTCCTTGCCGCTGATCTTAGTGCGTTTTTTCGTTTTTTGTTTTTCTGCTTCAGATGGCAATATAACCTCAACACCTGAATCTTCCAGGGATTTTTTTAAAACACCGGTAACACCGCCGATTACAATTTCTGGCTCATCATTTGATGCCCCTGATACCCCTGATGTATCTGAGGCATCCTGATCAAGCGAGGTTATGAGTGCTTGAACATAACCTTCATTTTGCATAGAAAAACCATCATCACTAAACATCGCCAGGTACATCCATACCGCAATAACTGCAAATCCGGTTGTCATCAAGAGCATACGTACCCTGGGTTTGGTACACATAAAACCTATCAGCATAACCATCATGAAAACCATCAGGAACTGTCCAAATCCTCTTTCTAGTGGCCCACCTGCAGCAATAGGATACATACCGACATAATGGTTAATAGTATCCATCTCATGTACACAATCGAGTGCTTCTTCTTCAACAATCTCGGTCTTTTTCTGTAAAGAGCAACCGTTAAATACACCATTCATATGGAACTCAATACGGACACCGTCAGGAAAAGATTCTTCCGGGTAATTGGGTGCAGTTAGAGAAACCCACCAGATAGATGAATAGAAGATAACAGCCAGCAAACCGACACCGATAAGAGAGAGAATACCAACGGTTAAGGTTTGCTTGTTTAAAGACGCGGCACTCATGAATATTACCCTGTTGAATTAAGTTGAAATGAATAGTCGCGGCCAGTGGCGGCCAAAATAACGGTTACGATTCAGGACTCCCTTAAAAAACAGGAGTCCTGATAGATCATAGATAGATCAATCGTAGTCAGGATTCTGATAATCTAACGAAGGAGCAAGATCTTTCTTAGGCACCTTGAGACGAGAGGCATAATTGATCACCATCTTCATATCCTTATCAGAGAAGTTTTTAATCTGCTTAACCATGTCAGGGTTTGCATTACGACGTTTACCATCACGTATCCACTCAAACTGGCGCATCATATATTCATAATGCTGGCCCTGGATCTTCGGATAAAACTTTTCATTACTACCTTCGCCATTTTTACCATGACACTCTACACAGTTGGCTTCATATAATTTTTTACCCTGCGCAAATTCCGGGAACAATTTATTCCACGGTCCCTTACCATGATCTGGATTCATCGGTAATGACGCTGAATAGGCCGTGACGTCTGCAACCAGTTGAGCGGGATTGACGTCACCATGCTTAAAACCTGCAGAAGCCATGATCTGTTCATCCAGTGCAAATGGGTACATGGTCGGGTTATCCCTGTTTTGCGCGCGGATATCTGCCAACTGTTTGATCAGTACGTTTCTATGCTGTCCGGCAATCTGCGGGAATGTTCCATCTTTCTTTCCCCAGCCTTCAAGCAGGTGACAGGCAGAACAGATTTCATACACTTTAATGCCGCGTTTCCGATCAGGCTTAAGTAGCATCGCTTCAGTCTTTTCACCACCGGCCTTGTTCCAGTCTTTAACATCTTTAACCTGACCTGCTGATTGCGCTACACTGGCAATAGACAGACCAAGAACCAATATGCTGGCTTTTGATAATAATTTTAATTTCATAACTGATTCTCACTTTATCCCTGCATACACAGGGTTTATTTATTAAAGCATTGACGTTTATCTATAAAATACTGTGTTGATAGCTGTTCCCATGCTTACACGATTTAAACAATAGGCATGATTAGAACACAAATCAATATTAGCAATCTTTGATGTTGATCAAGACCAAGTAAAAAAGTATTTTATTAACAAGGCTTACTTATAACAATTTATTTTAATGTTGCTAACCAGTCAGCGATTTGACGCATTTCAGCATCACTCACCAGCCCCATAACACCTTTCATAGCAGCAGAATTACCATTACTACGCTTGCCCGATTTAATATCTTTCATCTGGTTGAAAGCATAATCCGCATTCTGTCCTGCCAGTTTAGGGTACATCGGCATCAGTGGAGTTTTGGCATCTTTACCATGACATGACCAGCATGTCTTGCTCTTGTAAAGAGCTGCACCATCAGCCAGTGCAATCGTTGATACAGATAATGATAAAGCTGCAAGTGCAGCACTTACTAATAACTTGGATGTTTTCATAATATCACCTTAGTTTGTGAGGTATTTTCTTTTTTAAACTAAATAGGGGGGAACATAAATGCTCCCCCCTAGCTTCTCGATTAAATAGTTTTATAACTATTTTTTAACTTTAACTGCACCATTCTCTTCAAGGAATGTTTTGGCACGCAGCCCCAGGTCAGCCGTCTTAACCTGGTACTGCCAGTGCTGACCAGCCCACAATGTAGCATTCTGATAGTCACCTTTCTTAGCGTAACCCTCAGCTTTCTTCTTGGCTTCAGAAGCAAAACCCAGTTGGTCTGTTGCGTCTTCAACCAGTGCGACAACTGTTGGGAAGTCCTTGTAGTTATGACTGGTGATAAAGCCAACCACTGAGTCAATAACCGCCTGGGTATCAACATTGGTTTTCACCTGCTTGTCATAATCAGCCTTGCTATAAGCCTGTCCTTCTTCCATCTTACCGGCTTTGGCTTTATAACCTTTCGGTGTTACTAACAGGTAACCCTGCATTTCAAGGTGAAGCGCTGAACAGAACTCTGTACAGTAATAAGGGAATACACCTGCTTTATCAGCCTTGAATGTGGCTGATGCGGTCTTACCCGGTTCGATAGATAACTGCACGTTTTCGTTAAATACCGCGAAACCGTGTGTTTCATCTTCTGCACGTTCCAGGTTAGTCAGATGGATAGAAACCGTTTCACCTTCTTCAACCTGGATAATTTCAGGTGTAATGTGTGAACGAATCACTGTTCCATAGACATGTACGACACCGTCTTTACGTACAATCTTTTCACGACCAGCACGAGTTTTATACTTGGAGCGACTGTCGGTACGACTATTCCAACCAGACTTATAACGTACGCCAGGTTTTAACTTATCAGCCTTGATGGCTACCGAGTAATGCGGTTCACCTAATGGAAGCGGCATATCATACAGCAGCTCCATCTTGTCACCACTGATATCGATCAACTGGTGATTCTGTGGGTGTAATGGTCCAACAGGGTTAAAACGGTCAATCGCAAGCTTGTTTAATGCAACAAGGTATTTACCATCAGGACTGACTGAATCACCTTCCATTGTCATCAGGTGACCTACGTTGTAATGGATATGAATTTGATCCAGCACTTTACCTTTACAGTAGTCCCACTTGGTAATCATTGAATCTACATAGATAGAGGTATAAACAGTACATGCTTTTGAATCATACTGAGTATGGAGTGGTCCTAAACCAACTTGAACCTGCTTATGCAAAGCGGTTTTCAAAGCGATGATAGGAATTCCGTAATCATCTTTACCTGCGAAATTTTTACTATCGATCGCTTGTTTAATTTTCTTCCAGCTATAAACCCATGCATGGCTATCGAGTTTACCTGAAATGATGATATGCGAACCATCCGGGCTAACATCAACACCATGAGGACTCTTTGGTTCAGGGATCAGGTATAACAGACCTTCTTTTACAGCCTGCTTCATTGTGATCAGGTAAGAACCATTAACTTTTTTTACTTTTCCGGCAGCAACCAGTTCAGCAGCTTTCTTCCAGTTTGTGACATGCAGGAAATCAGTGTCTTTCGCAGAACAACCCGCTTCGAATGGAGGTCGACCTTCACCACCTACATAACGTTCAGAACAGAACGAGTTAGTGAAACCCCAGCCATAACTGGCGTTTTTACCTGCATCAGAAAGGTCCTGGCTGTAAGGAGGAAGCTCAAATGTAAATGATTGATCTTCATTGATACGACCTTTATTCGTGTCAAACTTCCAGTAGGTCACACCACCACGATATTTGTCATTGAACTCTTCCAGTGGAACAAAATCGTTACTAAGCGGTGCTGCATACTGGGCTGCAGACATAACATATTCTGAATTTGGCGTTACAAAAGCACCACCGTGTGATGATTTGTAGAAAGGACTGGATACGATCTGCTTGGTTTCGAAGTCATGTAGATCGATGACAGCAATACGCGGGTTAGCTTTATCATTGATAAAGAGGTACTTACCATCGTATTCACCCTTTGTTTCTGTGAATGCAGGATGGTGGGTATCACCAAACTTGATTTCACCATCAAGTTTACCCTGGTATAACACTCTTTTTGACTCATCATCATAACCGTAACCCTGCCAGGGTTCTGGGGTGAAGGCTGCGATGTACTTCAAAATACGCATTGACGGAATACCGTATACGATAACATGGCCACTCTGGCCACCTGAACTGAATGCCAGGTATTCATCACGACCACCCGTAGGTGTATAGGTTTTTGCCGCCGCCAGAATATCTTTTTGCGTCAGGCCACGATCTTTCATTACTTGATCCAGTGTCTTTGCCGACCATGCTGCTGTCGATACTGACAGACCTAGCAATAACCCGGTGCAGACTGTAAGTGTGCGTTTTGTAAAGGAATTCATAACATCCTCCAATTAGGAATGCAGAGAGTTTTTATTATTTAACAATTTTTAGTATGGAGTTGATCTACTTTTTTGACGATACGCCGCATAGGTAATGAATTACTTGACTTATATCAAGAAAAATCAGAAAAGTGTCTGATATTAAACACTTGTATAAACATATAGTTATCTACTGACCGTTTCCTGCCCTTATTACAGGTTGAGTATTTTTGACTTTTCCTGGAGTCAAAAATGGAATCAAAATATAGAGTCAAAAGCGGGCTCAAAAATGTGATAGCAACCGAATATAACTGACCACTGCCTCAACATCAGCCTGGCTAAGAATACCGCGCCATGCCGGCATATACCGCTTCTTGCCATCGAGGATACTCTTGGCTATTTCTTCATTACTAAAGCTTTCTGTCTCGTTAGGGTTAGTGAGGTCCATCGGCATAATTCCCATCAGGTTCGTCATAATTCCATCACCCTCCCCCTCAACACCGTGACAGACCTGGCAATACTTCTGGTAAATCTGCATACCATGCTCAGGATCACCCATTAGTTGGTATTTACTCCGTCCCAGAAAACGTAAATAAGCAATCAGGGATTTGACCTGTGAGCCAGTAAATACATTCTTCCACTCCGGCATGGCTTCACTGAGCAGGTTATGACGATCACGGCCAGTTATGGTCTGCCGGCCTTCACCTGTAATGATCTTGGTGAGGATGGTATCACTCCGTGATCGCACCGTGGTGTTCAGGTTTGCCGGACTGATTTTCATTGCTTTTGCCAGGGGCCCATCTCCTTTGCCTTCAGTGCCGTGACAGAGCTGGCAGTAGGAAACGTACAACCTTCTTCCCTCATAGGCCGATGAGGAATCAGCTGCTACTGCAGGGGTACCCGCTCCAATGAGAGTCAGT
>Ga0224501_10004282_pt1 | contig 11261 bp, 6 predicted proteins | sample SF_Oct11_sed_USG_4_FD_169105 | JGI IMG/M metagenome (GOLD analysis project Ga0224501, IMG submission 169105) | Sediment microbial communities from San Francisco Bay, California, United States - SF_Oct11_sed_USGS_8_1 | ecosystem: Environmental > Aquatic > Marine > Sediment | place: USA...
TACAGTATACAGGGACCACCAAAAATACAGTATACAGGGACCACCAAAAAATACAGTATACGGGGACCACCAAAAATACAGTATACGGGACCACCAAAAATACAGTATACGGGGACCACACATCCAGCCACATAAAGGGTAATTTGATGACACCAACCGCAGTTGTCAATTCGAGTTATGCCTAAAGGTTTGAGATATGCCCAGCAAATTATCATTACCCAGGCAGGGACCATGAAACTTGGTTTGAGTTAAGCAAGTTTTCGAGTTATCCGAGGTTGATTTAACCGAGTTTCACTGTACAACCCAAATTGCTGTCTTTTAGGGGACATCTCAAGGATTCCCGAAGCGCGCTTGTTTAAGACAGGCGCGCTTCGGGATATACAGATTTTGATTTTGTAAGGTACTGAGAACAAACCTATCTGATTGATTAATGAATGTTCGCTTTTTAATCGAAGTAATTTGGCACTTGAAAGCTTTCCGAATTTAGGTTTAGCAACATATTTTATTTTAAAGAAAGTACTGTCAAGTGGTTTGCTTCTTTTCTTTTTATATTCTCAATGATTCTTCCCATTTTTTCAGACGAGAGACTAAACCAGAAAGATGATCTTATCTCCTGAATACTTCAATGCACACGCACTACTTAAATTATAGCCGCTCTCCTCTGCCCCGCCCCAGACAGGGTCACAGCGAGGCTACCTGCGTAAGTCATGGCACAGGTCACAGCATTATATAAAGGCAGGGTATACTTAAATCTGATTATTAATCACATGCCAGAAGTTCTCTTCGCACTGAAATTCGACACACAATCTCTATGAGAGTCTATGTGGTAAGTAAAAGTAGATCAATCTAATGTGGTAATGATAATATATGATCTGTGAAGTTTTTTTTTTACAATATTTTGCCTTCGGGAATTGGGCACTTATACCGTAATGCGTGATTAAAGGGGTTATGTCATGGCCAAAAGTGTCTTCACTTGTTTTCAGATTCTGAAGCCTACCACGAACAAATGAACTCAATACCCAGCTCAAACGAAAGCTTAGATATAGCCCTATTCAATGCGCATACTTAGAGCCCTCAGTGACGCACTTTTCAAGCCGTCGATGCAACAGAATTGGCCTCGAGATGCTGTTGGTGTTTGCATTGATTTCTCGGCTTGCGCGCTGATGATCTGCCGTCGCGAAGTAGCATAAAGCTAACTGGGAGTGAGATGCCTCTCAGCCTTGCCTTGTCTTTTTCATTGTAGATCGTGTTTGGAACGATGATGGCTGTAGTTTGTGGAACCTCCTTTAATGATCTCGCAGCCACTCAGGCAGCGATACAGGCACAACTTGCAGCTGACGTAAGTGTATAATTCTCATAACCTATTCCCTAAGGGGCTGCTTATTTGTTATCTCACCACATGCTGTATTCCCTTGTGGCTAAGACATGCTAGCTAACCTTATCTTCCTTTTCTGAGCACCAGTGCTTACTGCGGCGCCCATCCCCACTCATTGTAACCGACAGGTGCTTCACTGAATACATGAAGGATGATCATACCGGCGACATAAAGAACAGAGATATGACATTCACGCAAATCACGATAATACCTTGATGAGACTTGCTGGTGATCACGAAATCGAGGCTGCCATTGTATCATATACAAAATTAGCCTGTTTTCAACCAAGTTTTGTTAAGAAGAAATATTGGGTCAATCACGTCAAACATGATATCATCTGAAAGCTCAAAATCTACTCTATAAACATCAACCCAGGAAAACTCAATGTTGATGATTGTTTGGTCATTGGCCTTATTAATTAGGGGGACACGTGAATACTGAGATCGTGTAAAATCATACAGAGAAGATAACTCGCCTTATGGTCTATACGGTTAGCAAACCTGCTGCAAAGTTACTGCTCGACTCTCAGGGGAAGCACGGCCTAACAAGGCTTTGCACCGAATGGTTTCAGGTATATCCTATCTTGACCTGTCGACTGAAAAGTTGAATTCACATGCTAATGATATTCTCTTTGAGCGATATAATTTGATTGAGACTTGAGATTTGAGTGTCGGGTTGAGGTTAGAGATCGTACGGCAATCAAACCATGGCACCGTTGGTCATATTGTGTAATATTTATGAATTCACTGACTGATCTGGAGTGTGAAGGGACATAAAACTTGGGAATTAATCTTATTTCGCAAACTGGGCGGTTAATGAGCTGTAACTGAGCAACTAATCCACCTTGGGTAAGGGCTGATAGGGCATTGTCCTTAGTGTTTGTCTGGTACACACATGCTCACAGGCTCGACAACCACACACCAGCCGGAGAATGTTCAAGGAAACTTCTGTCGGCGATTCGAGCCAAACCGAGCCGAGCTATTGCTCAGGTTAGATTTCTATGAGTTATTGAACCATTATTGTGCGCGATAATACTGTGTGAACGCCTTCATCTAGTGCTAGAGTGATGGATGGCATTCAACTCTCAACTCTCCTCTCAGGGGAATGCTTAGTAAAGTATAAATCACTTGCCTGTATGGTTTGGGTTTATTTTACATGGATAGCTTAAATAAGACTAGAAGTTTGTTGGCAGTACAGCTCATAATACTTTTACTACTGCTGGGTAAATAGACTGCTGGTCGGGTTGGTAATTTCAGTAATCTCACTATCTTTATACAGTACACAGAAATAATTGAAAGTATTTGCCACTATTATCACACAGGGCTTACTATCAGAAGCTCTTGGTTCAGATTACACTGTCAAGAAAAATAAGACGGACTGAGATGTCAAAATGCCCTGGTTACACCCGCATTAAAATCAAGATACCAAAGCAAACCTATACCACACAGCTTCCTGATTGGAGGATTAGGTCATGGATGTGCGAATTCATTAAAGCGTTATACCTTCTGTAAAGCACCCAATGTTAACGTCAATATTACATTTTATTGATTATTATTCTTCTATACAGGCACTTGACTATCCAATTTAGCAGACTTCTCAAGCCTTAAAGTTGTGCTGGTGAGGCATGATCAGTCAATCTTTACCGTCCTCACAGATTGGCCAGCTTATCTCTTTTTCTCCTGGTAGTTGAGACTGATCCCGGATTTCACACGACTGATATTCCACGACTGCGTCGGACCAGATGGATGCAATGGCTGCGTCGACCCAAACACACGAGCTAACAGAGGTAAGGAAATCATTCAGCTGACTTCTCACCTCTAATCTCTGACACGTGACCTATATATCTGTACCTGGCAGAGGCAGTATTTGAAGTTCATTTCTCCTCTTTAAATAAGTTGGATGAACTTTGGTTTGATGTGACCCTTTCACTTTACATAGATAATTTAAATAAAGCCACATGCATTTTTTACGTAAAGGTCCATAAAAAGCAGGAAAACTTTATTCAAACTGAAGCGGAGATACAATCAGGTAGACAGACAGATCTAGCGGTGGAAGGGTGTGGGTTCAAATCTAATTAACATCAGAAAGACCTTTCACACACATATACTGCCTTGCACTGGCTGCAGCTAGTCATAGTTGATCCTAGTAATCCACTCACCATTCAGTGAGTGAGCCCAAACGAATTATAAGCTGATCTACAAAGATTATGCAGCAGGATAATAGGCAGGGGATTCGCATTCAAAACACTATGAAATTAGCCCGAGATGTTCTGATATTAGGCTTGCAGCCAGGATTATGTTCCCTATATGAGGCTTAATTTATGTGCAAGTAGTTCTTACTTCTTGTAAGTGGAGTTCTTGTTATTAGAGTTGAATTTATCATCAAAGCAGAAAAACGGTCCGCAAAGAACTTATCATAACAATTGTTTTAGGTCTCGAGCAGACCATTGAACTTTCTAAGACCCTCAGGCAGGAGCTAGCTCCGGAGGTTTCCCAAGCTGATTTTAATGCTCTTCTTGGCTCGGAGGCTGTCAAAGCAGGAATACTCAGGGCTAACAGGGGTAATTATCAATCTGTTCTCAGTCCTCCCAAGTTCCTGTTTCTTCCGCCCTCCCTGCGTTCGCCAGACCGTCTCTCCTTCCCGCCATCCATTTGTACATTCGTCGATTTGTTCGTCTCTTCAGCCATCCATACTCAGGCGGCCACATGGGTAATAGAAGTCAAGCAAGATAATCGAGCGCATTGGAAGAGCGTGTACTTGTCTGAAAAGTCATTTACATCTCCACGTTCAGGTGGTCTAAATACTCTTGGTAGCTCCGCACCTTGCTACTTTGTAATATAAATGTTGACTCGGCCATGCCAGGTCAGAGAGATTATTACAAACTATTTGGGAGTCACACTGAGGTTCCCGCTGTCTCCCTGCAGATGCTGTAGCGGATATCCCGGTTTGGACTGGTCGCCAGGACTGCCGAAAAGTGAAGCCAGATGATCAGCTGCCGAAAGGAGAAGACATCACAACTCTGCAATTCTTACAAACTCAGTTCGGTTTCAATGCTCGAGAGGCGACGGCTATCATGGGTAATGTACCATTCCTAATTTCTCTCTCTATCCTTTGCTGTCCTTGTTGCTGCATCCTATAAAGCCTCTACTGATTTATGGTAACCTTCAGTTACTGCTCAACCTCCTGTTACTCAGGTATATATGATATGGTGGCCAGCTGTTCACCAACTTTTCATTGTGTCAATCGCTCACTGTTTTTCAGTCCGTGCTAGCTTCGCGACTTTAAATCTACAGCGAAATCACCATGGTAATCATCATATCAGAGTTGTTGCAGTACTTGCTATTATAGAACAGTCATTTTTATGATAATCGCCATGGCAATATCTTTTTCCAGGCGCTCATTCTCTGGGGGGAGCCCAGACATTGAACAGTGGTTATAGTGGACTGTGGGATAACTCCCCGAGCAATATCGACAGTACTTATTACGCTAACATGATCAGTCGTGAATGGTTACCTGAAGTGATGCCGCTAGTGCCAGGAAATGGGTAGGTGTGTCCCCCAAAAATGCCTGAGGAATTCTATGTTCGGCTTCATGACAGATATACTCAGCAAGCTGTAGTATCCACATGCAAGGAGAGCGTGCTGTTCGTGGAGACCTGCCGAGGTTACTGCCCAGGTTGAGCCTTGTATCATGTGCTGCTTATGAACGTTGATCCAACGGCAAGGCATGGGTCAAGACAGTCACAAACCAGGGTTCCGGGACTTGGGGCCAGTTAACCTAAGCCCTATTTATACGTCACCAGCCAAGAACTCAGGCTACTTTTAACAAGAAGAGAGGGTTGGGTCTTTAAGGACCATTGAGTGATTTTGATCCTTTTCCACTGCTTGGGACTTCCATTATCCGAAGTTATACTAGCAACGTGGAGTGAGGAATTTGCTAATGGGCACTACCTAGCCATAGGTGAGAAACAACTGTGCACTTCTTAGGTGACAGTAAAAGTTGCATTAATTTGATCCTTCCCTTGGTGTTGTGCACCGTTGTAAGGACTGGCTGAACTACATGCTTTCAGACAAGTGATTGTTTGGTTGCAGAGCACTGAACACACATATGGGAGTTTGATTCTCCAGGTAACAACAAGCCAGTGTGAATTAACTAGGAAAGCCAAAATCACTCGCTACTGGAACCAGTTTATCTGATGTCAACACGTATGTTAAAGATTTTTTAGGTAATACGTGATATTCAGCATGTGCAGTTTTGCGCAGAGTGAATTCATACGTAGATGTTTCTATGTTCAGGTCAACCCAGTGGAATAAGGGACCATTCTTCATGCTTCATGCTGACATGATTCTGCTGAAGAATTTCACAGTGAGTGGTGATCTGGAAACACCGAGCTGCGCTTTCTCCGAATGCCCTAACCACCCAGTCACTTCCTCAATTGTAAGTAAAGATAAGTACAGCCTATGTAGTGCAACTCCCCCACTCCTGATTCACCTACCGATTTGTATCTCTGTGTTAGGATTTGATAAAAATAAGTCTGACATTACGGTAACTGAGGTTCCCACTCTAAAATGATAAAACATTCTCAGCGGGCAGTGGGTCCGAAGATCAGGTTAAGGATCCAAGGTTAAACCACTTAAAACAGGTGCTCCTGCTGGAAGTCTTAGTATCTCCCATTGGTTTGCGATCAGCCTTGGGCTATTATCAAAGAGGTCACTTGTGTCATCGGGATCCGTACTGCAAACCTGTTGGGCAACTGCGCTAACACCCGGTAGTCGTTTGACACACATCACATCACATATGTTCAAGAGGTCCATTAGAATGGGTAACGCCTCATCAACCAACATCCATTGTGTTCCGCATGTACACGTACACGTACTATCTCTGCTGACTTAAGGAGTCATTTTGAATCGTCGAGCGAGTCTCAGTTGACCTGAGGGATAGTCGATGGATGTGTCCCCTTATATTTTAGGTGATTGAATATGCCGCTGACCAGAGTGTGTTTCATAATGACTTCCTTGCTGCATTTGCCTTGATGATCCAAAAGGCACCCGGAGCTAGACTAATCCGGACTAATTGACACCTTATTAAGTGTTATCTGTTACCAGTACCACATTACATTGCGTTATAACCTTAACTGCATCGGCATATATACATACATATAATACCATATCTCTCTTCATCAGCTATTTACCCTCAGTTATGCGGACTTATTTCAAATAAAAGTTCCACAAAAACTAATTTAGGTCATTTTACATGTGAAGGATCATTGTGTATTGTAGTGCTATCTGTTATCCCATCAGACCTTTGGAAGCTGTTGGATGTTATTTGTTTATTAACCTATGGACAGTGAGGTAGCAATAGTAGAATGTTGAATCTGCAACCATGAGAATTTGGGTCCAGATTCTGGTCATAACACACTTCCATTGTTAATATGACCTATCACCCACATATACCATAGGTATAATTAGTAATTTGCACGAATGAACAATGATCTTTAGCAATCATCCGCGCCTTTAGTGACTGGGCTATCTTCACCCCCAGCATCCTGTCTATATTCAGTGTGATGCAGGGTTGAAAGCAAACAGCACAGAACGCATTTTTATGTATCAAAATTCATTGGTGACAGACATTTTGATCTTGAAACTTGTGCTTGGGACAGAGTAGAAGCGATCTAACCCAAGGCAATTGCTGTGGAGCTGACGATTATTCTACATGCAGTAATTGCTAGATACCACTACTCTGAACATTAGTCCATTGTATCCTAGAGCCCATAACAATACACCAAGTGATCATTCAGAAAATAATGGTTTTTCCAAACTCAATTCATTAGGTGATCCATTAATTTATGATGGGGAAGTACTCTTATATCAATCTGGTCAGTGGGTCTATTCGCGTGATTTCGGTCAGACGCAATCACGGAACAAGATGAAATGGCCACAACGGCCCGGGCCAATGCGCCAACGACAACCTGGTGTTGACCAATGACAACACAGATTTAAATTTTCCGCTCTACTGAGTTCGTATTTGATCTATACCGGAGTCAGATGTCTTTCCATCACTTGAGAAAGTAGTGCATGCAGCGGCTGCGTGGCTGCTGTTTGTGCGGTGGAATTTGGTACTCATTTTTAGCAGCACAAAAGCGGCAACCGAACTGCAACTTCTCGTGTAGACCCCCAGCAACTTCGCTGTCTGTGCCGCTTGCCACTAACGGCTGCCGTGCTGTTGTCATGTGTACCCGCTATAACGTTTCACAACTGTAAAAAGCAAAAAATAATTATTTGACGTAAAATTGAGTATGGCCAGTAAACTTGAAAACTATACTATGAGATCTTCTTGAATGTCTATTCCCATAAGTTTCTGAAGTTTTGTCTCAATAAGGTCAAAGGTCAAAAAGTTCTTGGTGTGTGGTAGGAAAGCCCTCTTCTCTACTAGGAAGGTTTTGCCAAAAGAGGTGTTGACTCGGTATCAAGAGAATATCTAGGCTAATGCCTTACTTTGTGTTCGTTCTTTATTTTGTTTAGATAAGTAACAATACCATGTTTCACAGCCATAAAAAATCTTATAGCCATATAGCCAGCAGCTTTTAGGTGGATATAAAAATATCTTGCGCGCGTATCAATCATTTTGAGGGTGGTGTTGTCTCATGCAGTCATCTTATCTGTCTCACCAACGGCTTCCACATCAGAGTCAGGTAACACCGACCTGGTAATTCAGCATGCGTTAAGTAGCAGCGTAACTATTCGTTTCCAACTGCTAGCTAATGGACCAGGCTAAGCCGTCTCGAGATCTTTTAACATCAGTCACAACTGTATAATAACTGTGCTGGGTAGCAATTATCCATCTCGACAGCAGTTCCAAGCCATCTTACATTGAGACATGTATGAATATCAAATAGTTCACTTTAATAAAAGTCGAGCAGTGAATTCCCACACTCTCCCGCGAGTGCCACAGGAATCAGTCGTATAAGAAATGACTGGGTATATCACTCGCCATTCTATTTGTTATAGACTGGTTATGGTTCCTTGATTATTGAGTATTACAATGCGGATGGGAGAGCTTAGTTATATACAAAAACATGCAGTGCATGTAGTGCATGTAGTGCATGCAGTGCATGCAGTGCATGCAGTGCATGCAGTGTGCAGTGTGCAGTGCATGCAGTGTGCAGTGTGCAGTGTGCAGTGTGCAGTGTATCGGTATCAAAATATTCGATACCAAAAGGGGAACTTTTCAAACCCTGATTAGTGGCACATCTTCTATAGCACCATTATTCTCTGTTTGCGGAGGAGGGGCCTCTGTGGTGGAACTGATGATGTACATGTATTGAACTTGCACAGTGGCTGACTTTCAAGACTTCCTTCAGTTTTTGTACGTAGGCACTAGATTATCTCTTTATGCCAGAGGGTTGTTATATGGCTAATAATATTGTGAGAAGATTAACGCAGGAACCTGGGAGTGTGTTAGCTCGGCTTGAATGACTCACTGAAAGTGATCCTAATCTCGTCTCTTGGCTCTATGGAGAGCCTGTAACCATCACCTTCAGTAGCACCTGCTCCAGATAACTCCAACCAGAAGGAGTTAGCGAGCTCACACAGACCATTGCAAAGGTAATATAAAAGCAGGTTTACACGAAAGCGGTCCCGCAGTGGTGAGCGGCAAGTGGCACAGAGAGCACCGCCGCCAGGGTGTTTACACGAGCGGCACCGCTGTCTGTGTTGCTCAAATGGGCATCAACTTCTACCAATCAGATGCTGCATTCACTATTTTTCCAAGCGGCACAGGCGCAGCGACCAATCAGAGCGTCAACCCTATTTACAATGGATAAATTTCCGCTTCAGGTGTTTAGGTCAAGGGCAAACTTGGTAAAGCTTCAAATTCGAATCTGCGTTGTCATTGGTTACCACTTTCCATTTTATTATTATCACTCCTTTGATAATAGCCATCCATAGAAGCAATAGGCAAAAAATTATTCTGTGGATTGCTGGTCTCTCCAGCCAAACATGCTTCCTCCTTGATAACCGATCCGGCACCACAATCGGCCTCAGGATGGTGCTCCCCGGATAATTTTAGTTGGGGAAAGTTGAAAACAGTCATGGGTTTTTCTGCTGGTGGTCTAACCACTGAGCTGCTGCGACTTAAGCCAACATTTTGCATTGTGGTTCTGTGAATATCAAATCACACCCTAACTACTAGCACATGCTAAACTCAAGGGTACGGATAGAGAGATAGGCACTTAGTTGTGATAAAATAATGTAAGAGGTTTACAAATAGTCTGTGGGGTGAACCGTTAGAATCATCAATCTTCAGATCAGTATATCCCAGTTTTATGTGTCTTTGTGATGTAGAAACCTTGGCGAACAAGCCACACCAGCCTTGAGCAGCAGGAGTTGGATGTACATTCTGATTTTTATATGGAGTCTATAGGAAATGATACCTCTTGGTAGCTTCTCTGAAACTGGTTTTCATGGCATATTTAATCAGTTGTCATGCAGAAAGTAGAGAATTTTGAAATAAAAAGTAAAAAAAAACATGGGTTTAGTCTACTATAATATATTATAATATTTTAATATATGTAGGTAGTAGTAACATTTTATGCTAGAACTTCTTCAGCAGCATTAAAAAAAATCTTGTTGACTGAACATGAATTTTAGGGCACCTCTGTGCTCTGCGGAAAGATATCAGGCAACAAAGCCATTTTACTCAACGCATGGCTGTGGGTACTAAATGATGAACTTTTTATTATTTCAATCATGAACTGGCATTGTAGATCGCAGCCATGATGTCATGATGATTGCTGAGTAAAATGTCAAGGTCAAGCCATATTTCTATCAGGCTTTGTCTTCACTTTATTTAGGTTTTGGTTTATGACTCAAGTAGGTTCATGTTAATCCACAGACTCTGGTAGTTTTCGTAAACTTGTCGGGCAAACGACGCCAGTACAGGGTAACGCTAGGCTTAGGAATTGATTGCAAGTTGGCACACTAGTGAACATAAAACCATCTCATTTACTCATCATATATTCGTAAATTTAAAATAAGCTAACTATTATTTATTTTATAATAATTCTGCTTAATATAAAAAATCGATACAGTAAAAGCTTTCAACAGAAGCTATTCTGGGGATCAAATGCTTCACAGAAGCCGGGAATTTGAATTCTGCCACAAAAAGGCAATAATATGTGATGCCAGGATTAGCCCATGTGGAGGCAAAGTGCAATCCTGTCTCATACCCCATCCTTCACATCAGGCTGCTGCAGAGAGTAAAGAGGAGAACCCATGCTTATAGCTTTCAGTATTCCCTCTCTGGTGATTTAATCATTTTGGTAATCTGCGTTGCGATGCTAGCAAGATGGCAGCCAGCAGATAATCTCCGGAGACATTATACCCGAGCAGTCTCCGGATCATCGTTGAGTTTAAGGTCAGCGTCAGTGGAGGCAGTATTGAGAGAAGATGCTTTATCTCGCGCTCTCTTCACGCAAGGTATAATGAGAAGAGCGAGACCTGCAGTAAAAAGCGCTGACCCAGCGCTGCCAAACACTATACTGTAGTTCCTGGTGTAGTCATAGACCCAGCCTGTAAACAGCAAAGGCTGATCGGCTTTTACTCAGACATCAAGATAGGGAGGAGGGGTGTAATAAGGACCGAGGTTTTATTTCCACCTTAGAGTTATCAATCCAAAGATGACTTCTGAGATTTTCCCTACTGATTCAGCAGTTTTCCACTTAACTTTTGATTCCAAATACTCAAAAGGTTTTATAGAAAAAATACAGGTAGAGTGACCAAAAGAGAAACATCTAGGACAAAACCACATCGGCACATTGTGTGTACAAGCTCAAGTAGGGAGAGAAAATCCAAGGTGAGGGAGATAGAAACCGGAAGCCAGTGATACT
>Ga0224501_10004283_pt1 | contig 11260 bp, 7 predicted proteins | sample SF_Oct11_sed_USG_4_FD_169105 | JGI IMG/M metagenome (GOLD analysis project Ga0224501, IMG submission 169105) | Sediment microbial communities from San Francisco Bay, California, United States - SF_Oct11_sed_USGS_8_1 | ecosystem: Environmental > Aquatic > Marine > Sediment | place: USA...
CCCAGCGTTAGCGTCAGCTTTGGCCGGCGATTTCATGTGGAACGTTAACCCCTTCTGGTACGCGATTTTCTACCTTTCAGCGCTAGACGTCACCTTTACAGTATGGGTTGGATGGCTGATTTTCCTGGTGATCATGCCACAGATAGCTATGGTTGCTGGTACCCTACCATCTCCGTTTCCTATTCAAAGTCACAATCGAATAGGTACCTTCTGGAATACGAGTCCAATACACTTAGCCAGCATAGGCATCGGAATGTTTGCAGGTCTGCTCATATTCGAGCTTGTTGTGCACAGGAGATATTACATTGATACCTTCAAAGCTAGCTCGGAACAGGAGAAAAATGAGCCCATACCTTACAAGATGGCTTGGCTAATGCTCCTAGTAAGCTTCGTAATTCTCGTCGGTATGCTCCTTGCAGCCGGTTCAGGCATAAGCGGCGGACTATTTGCAATAGCAGGGATCTTTGTCTACATGGTTGGCTTCAGCTACATGTACGGTGAAACCGGGGTTATGGAAGGGACAGACTTCGCTGATAAAGGAGCCTTCTGGTGGGTTCTTTACCAAGGACAAGAAGAGATGAGCCAGGAGTGGTACGTTTCCGGTTTGATATACGGGCACGGCATAAATGATGCACTCATGGCCGGAACCGCGGGATACCTGACAGCCACCTTCAAGGTAGCACGAGAGACAAACACTCATCCCAAGGACATACTTAAGGCACTTGTATCTTCCGTGGTGTTGACGAACCTAATAGCGGTACCATTGATAGTCTGGTCAATATATACCTTTGGCCACACAAAGATACCTGTAAGATGCCACGGTTGCTATGCCTGCGTATTCACACCGTACGCCTATGTTACTACGAGCCCACCACTCGGCGAGAGTTGGCCTTGGGTGATACTCGGTGTAGTCCTGATGGGAGCTACGATGTATCTGAGAGCCGTCTTCCCATGGTTCCCGTTCAACCCAGTTGGGTTCCTGTTACTCCAAACAGGAACTCTCGGCTGGTTAGGCATAGCGATACCAGCACTTGTTGCTTGGGTGCTCAAAAATCTAACCATAAGGGTAGGCGGAACAAGAGCTTACGATGAGATCGGTAAGCCGCTTGCTATAGGCATACTGTTAGGTTTCGGGGCTTACGCAGCAGTCTACGGCGGAGTCTCCATATACAGGTGGTTCGTACCCACATAACTCCCCCCCTTTTTTCTTTTTTCTGGCTTTTTTTGCGTTGTCGAACACGATCATAGAGTTGATTCATCCGTAACCTCGAAGGACCAGCAGGGAACCCACTGACAGAGGATCATTCTAGTCAAGGATCCCATGGAGACTAAGGTGCCGACACAGAAGGTCCGCAGAGTACGAGGGCAAAGCATGGGGATGGACTGTTGGCACGACAGCTGGAGAACATGCCAAGAGATTAGAAAGACGCATTCAAGCTGCATTCGGGAAAGTGATATATTGCATTTTCGGAGTTATCCAATTCACATGTGGAAATCCTTGGTAGACAGTGGATAGACCATGTTACAGATAAAGAGAAGATCGGTTCTGGAACTGGATTTCGAAACAAGGGAAGAATATGACAATCCCTTCCTCGATATGGAGCTGGATTGCAGATTCGCATCCCCCTCGGGTAAAGAATATCTAGTTCCCTGCTTTTGCGACGGTGAACACAGATGGAAGGTCAGGTTCTCTCCGAATGAAATTGGTGTCTGGTCATACGAAACTTCAACGAATGTTGCAGACCGATCTCTCGAATCTGTGGACAGATTCGAGGTTACTGAGCCAGATGAACCGGTGAGGGGTTTTCTGAAGACCTGTCCTGGAAGATACTGGGGTCTGCAGTATGAATCTGGTGAGCCGTGCTTCATCCTTGGAGATACTATGTACAACCTGTTCGGTGTTGCCTACTGTGGACTTGATGTTGAGAGTGTTTTGAGACGTCGCGCTCAGCAAGGGCTCAATCTGATCAGGGCTAGGCTTCAGGTCAGCCCTTATCATCCCCCAGAAGGATATAGCGAATGGCAGACTCGCCCGACCTGGCCATGGGGAGGCTCACCACAGAAGCCACAATTCGACCGCTTCAATCTTGAGTATTTCCAAGTCGTCGACAGAGTCATGCGCCTTGCTGAGGACTTAGGTATCGGATTTGAGATGATTATGGAAGCCTGGGGATTTGAATACCCCTTCAACCAGCGAGGTGTCTTTATCCCCGAATACGAGGAACTGTGGATGCGGTACCTTGTTGCTAGGTATGATGCCTTCAGCAGCATATACGTGTGGACTCTCATGAACGAGTATGAATACTATCCGAACGGTGACTGGCATTACAACCCCGAAGCAGACCTCTGGGCAGTACGTACGGGAAGATTCGTCAAGAGAATCGCGCCTCACGGGCATCCTGTGGCGATCCACAACGGGCCTCGTGAACCGTCTTTTGCTCGAAGGTTCAAGAGGGCGCCGGGAGTGATAGACCTCATCATGTTTCAGACTTGGGGAACAACAGGTGAGAAGGATTCATGGCTGGCGGCAGGGATCGAGGACAGCATCGCATCCAGCTTGAAAGACTGGAAAGGAGCCTTCATCCTTGCAGAGTACGGATATGAACGAAACCCGGATCTCAAGTTGAAGGTTCCAGGACACAGATATATGAATCCTGAACACACCCGGCGTGGAGCGTGGAGAGGAGCCTTCTCTGGCACCGGTGTAATTCACGGCTTCAAGAACACTTGGGGCCCATGGTGGATACCTGGGAGGGACCAGGAAGGTATGAAATACTTGGTCATACTAAAGGAGTTTTTCACAAATACCGTCGAGTTCCATCGTTTTAAGCCGGAAACCGAAATCATCGACCAATCCGAGCAGCATGAACCTGGCACTAGACCACTCTGCCTGTCGACCTCGGAGAAAGATGCTTTCCTTGTATATCTCCCTGCAGGTGGAAATGTATCACTGAATCTTTCTAAGGCATCAGATTTTGAAAGCTTCTGGTTCAATCCCCGTACGGGCGGAGTGAAGGAAGCATCCAAGACAGTGAAGAAAGAGATCACGAGATTCACAAGAGATGGCAAAAACGATTGGGTTCTCATTCTAAGAGAGAAACGCTAGCGGCGTAGGGAAATGATCACGGTGAATAGTGCTGAATCCAGTTTCTGACTGGGTGCGGCACAAGCTATGTGTAGTTTAGTGCGCGTCATATAACGGAACGTAGGAATCTAACGCTTTCTCTCATCCATCTTTCTTCCTCTCTAAGAGTTTCCTCTTCGTTGTCCCTCTTGTCCATCCATTGCTCCAAGAGAACATTTGGCTGGCGACCAGATTCCTTAATCGCGTTGATCACAGCCTTCACATCTACCATACCTTTCCCCAGGGGGACGCCGAAGATTGTGAAGCCGCCAACATTTCGGCGTTTTATGGAGAAATCTTTGAGATGGAGGGACACGGCGTATGGGGAGAGAACCCTTACAGTCTCAAGCGGCGTCTCCAGTAGCCCTGTAGAGTTTACAACATCAACGCAGGCTCCGACCAAAGGATCATCAATCCGCTCGAAAACCTCCGCCAATTGATTACAACTGTAAAGGCATAGGCTGCTGTTTTCTATAGCTAGCGTCAATTCTCGATCTCGGAGCACAGGGAGAAAGCCACGTATTTTCCTGATCAGTGTCCCGATAGGCTCTCTCTTTTCAGGATACAGCCGTAGAAGGTGAGAATCCGTAAAATCAGATATGCGCACATTTCTATCTAAGATAGAGGCATCAATCCCTGCATCCCCTAATTCTAAGGTTATACCTTTGCGCCTCGCGACTTCCGCTAACCTTCTGTAATCTTCATCAGCCATATGAAAGTCGACGTTCTCACATATTTGGAGTACTTCCAACCCAAGCGCTGAGACCTTATCTATGAGACCGAAGACATCTAATGGCTCTGTGAGTTCGAAATCGTCACCGAATCTGGGATCTCCTCCTAGAGCCCATCGGTAGGCGTAACTACTGATTCCAAGCTTCACTTAGAACACCAAGCTTGGTAAACGATCACTATATATAAACGCTGCTTGGGGAGTCTTATTCCCGATCGGATTCGACGACGTCCGAGGAGGCGGAAATATCCGATATTCCTCCTTCTCTTAGGGAGTAAACAATACCTTTACAGAGTTCTCTAGCTTCCCATCGGCCACCTCATAAGCCCTTGAAGCCTGTTCCAACGGGAATCTATGGGTGACCAGTGCTTCACAGTTAATGGCTCCTCTTGATACGAGTTTTATCGCAGCATCCCAATTGCCAGCAGCGTAAGATCTGGAAGTTTCAATAGTCACCTCCTTCAACAGTTGCCTCATCCAAAATGTCGGCGGATCGGTAGCGAACCTTTCCACGGAAAGCCCAGCCAAGAGTATCCTTCCTCCAACTCGAACGAGATCCATCGTTTGAAGAATTGTCTCCGATTTCCCAACCGCCTCAATGACCACATCGGCTCCTTCTCCATCAGTCACCTCATTCACGCGTTGCAGAGGATCCTCCTTGGCAGAGTTTATCACAAGATCGGCAGCAAGTTTCTTAGCTATTTCTAGCCTATAGTCAAGAACATCCGTCATCATTATGTATCTCGCACCTCTATTCTTGGCTACTTGTCCTATCTGCAATCCTATCGGCCCAGCCCCAAGGACAACAACTGTGTCACCCAGCGATACTTTAGCTCTTTCAACGATGTGCACTCCCACAGCAGTCGGCTCCAAGACTGCAGCTTCTCCATATGAAAGATGATCCGGGATCTTGTAAGCTCGCTGTTCTGGGACGGCTAGATATTCTGCGAAGGCTCCATCAATATGTACACCGACAAACTTCAGCTCTCTGCATACATTGTACCTCCCAACTCTGCAATTTCGGCATATTCCGCAGGATATGATCGGCTCCACGACGACTCTGTCGCCAACTTGAAATCTTGTTGTTTGACCTCCAACTTCAGCGACTTCTCCAGCAACCTCGTGGCCTGGAATCCGAGGTGGGATCACGTCAGGGCGATTTCCTCGTGCCATCTCTAGATCGCTTCCGCAGATTCCAGCGGCCTTGACCTCTATGAGCAGATCTCTAGGTCCCACTTGAGGTTTGGGAACATCCATTACAGCAAGTTTTCTCGGCCCTTCATAGACTATCGCCTTCATCAGAGGTCCTCCGGTAGGAATAGGGCATCGGTGCATCTGACTCTCGCAGAATGTTCTTTCGGTAAACGGTGCATACGAACATATTGCAGAATATTATCTCTCAACTATGTTAAAGGCTTTCACTGATGTAGAGTGTGACGAATATTGAACAGAACAAGTGGCTAGCGCGCTAGCTAGCTAGCATCGATGTGCTAGCTGGAGGTTTCAAAGGTGGGAGGAAGTACGATTTCAACCCAGAAAGCCCGGCTGCCGCCAAAAAGAACCTGGAAGGCAAATTCATGATAATAGAAGAATTCAACAAGCATGGAGCTAGCTAGCTAAAATAACCTTCGAACCTAATTCTTGGAAAAAGTAGCAGTGAACGCCTTCACATGCAAGCTAGCTAGCTAAAAGGCAAGAAAGCTGTCTAGGCTAGTCTGAATAATGACGTGAAATTCACTTTTCGGCTTGAACAGATCCTTTTGTGTCTTACACTTAGAGCCGTTCATTAGGTCAAGTGCCTCCGCCTCTACCTCTTCAGCGCACAAGTGAGGTCTAGATCTTGCTACTTCAATGCATACTCTCCAGAATCGCTCATTCTCTTCCAGATACCTACACCAGCGCTCATTCAGACTCAAAACGACTCTCCTCGAACTAGCTCGATCTCCTAAGTCTCTCCTCGAAAATCTTCTTAATCAACAATGCAAACATATCAGCGTCTATCTCGGATCTTCTTTCTTTCTGCGCCATACTAAGTCACCGTTTCTTAACTGACGGTTAGCTATCTCGCTAGATACTTAAGCCTTCTCTAACAGTTTTGGACAATTATTCCCCGACCTGGAAAATCAGCAGGAATGTTTTCCTTGCTCAGGGAACAAACGTAGCGAGCATAAATTCGGAAAATATATCTTTGCATCATTCATATACCCGATTCACTAGCTGACCGAAATATCGTCTCCTGAACCATCTCTGGGCAAACCCCTTATGCAACTTGCGAGAATGGCTAGCTGATTTGAAGTGACGAGCGCAAAAGTATGAATGAAGAAAGCGAGTGCAGGAAATTTGGCGATCTGAGCCTTGAAGAAAAGGAGGATTTTATCCTATCTGCAATAGCATTAAAGATGGGTGCGAAAGGAAAATCCAATAAGATCACTTACAGACAACTCTCTCTTCTGGCGGAGTCCAAATTCCGCATACGAATATCCGCATCGACTTTGGGTAGTATCCTGAGGAAAGGGGGATACCTGCCGTATCTGCTAGATAGACTGGGACTGGACGAGAGGTTCAGAGAAAGATATGATTTGAAGGAGATCGAAGTTCTGGAGCTGATTCCTGTCACGCCCGATCCACAATTGAGTCATCTTTATGATGCAAGAGAAAGGGGAATTCCTACAGAAAGGGCAAAGGAGATCATTACGAAGCTTGAGTATGATGGCCTGATTGAACAGTCCCAAGATGCACATGGCCACCCATACTTCAACTACGTGAGAACTAGTCTTGGTAAGAAACTGCTAGGAGCGATAGATAAGGGAAAGTATGAACTCAACCTAGCTGGGGATGCGTATATTCAGATTCCGCACTGAATGTAAAGAGTCGGTAGTTAACTAGTCGATGTTGAGGGCAGTTGAGAGCGTTTGCCGTTTGCTGGGAAATACAGAAGAGAGATGGGCTTAGCTAGGCCACAACAGCCAAAGCCAACAATACCTCTACGACGGGAAAGTGGCCTCTATCGACGTCTGAAACCCCTACTAGCCTTCTGGGATTCTCATCCTTATCTGAGTGCTGTATCAACAATTGGAGACGTGCACATGTGACTGCTGTACCTACATGTCGGTCCAATATCTGGTCTGGAAGTCCAACTCAACCTTTGTTATTATCTCTAGGAGCGCTGGCTTGCCAGCTCTTGAAGACTTCTCAGCCCTCTTGATGGCGGGCGCTATCTCGTCCGGTTCTTCGATCCTTTCACTGTAGCCGCCTAGGGCCTCTCCTATCTTCGCGTAGTCACCTGAGAGCTTGGATGTCGATGGGGTTGCCTTGAAGTATGTGCCCATGCCGTAGTTGTTTAGGACGATTGTCACTATCGGTATCTTCTCCCTAACGGCGGTCTCGAAATCCATCCCAACCATGCCGAAGGCTGCGTCGCCCATAACGTTCACAACCATCTTGTCGGGTTCTGCGAGTTTGGCTCCCATCGACCCTCCTAATGAGTATCCAAGTGTACTGTGGTGTCCCCAGCCAAGGTAGCCTCTTGGGATTATCGCCTCGTAAAAGGCTGCCATGTGATCCCGTGGGCATCCGGAGTCGTGGGTCACAATGGTATTACCCCTATCGACGGTGTGCATCAGATCCCACACGACACGATAGGGATTGATCGGAACCTCATTGGATGTTAGTTTTGGCATCCACTCATCCAGCCACTCTCCCTTCACGAATTTGATCTCTTCTATTAGGTCGTCTCGCCTTTGGCTCGATCGGCTTGCCCTCTTCTTCTGAGCATCGTCTGTCATCTGTCTCAAGACAAGTTTGGCATCGCCTATGATAGCGCAGTCAACCCTATAGTCCTTGTTGATGTCCTGCTCGTCGACCGTTGATTGGATTATGATCTTGCCCTTTGGTATCGGAGCCCCGATCACGATGTTCGATAGACCCTTCGTGAGGCTTGCTCCTATCGCGAAGACTAGGTCAGCCTTGCGTAGGAAATGGGCTGCAGGCTTTCCACCAGATCTGCCGGCGTTCCCAACGGAGAGCGGGTGATCCTCAGGAAAGACGCTCTTCCCCTTCAACGTAGTCATCACTGGTGCTTGGATGAGTTCCGCGAACTCCCTCAATTCATCTGATGCACGAGCATAGAAGACTCCTTCACCTGCGTATATGAGAGGGTTCTTCGCTGACAATAGAGCTCTGACCGCGACCTTGATGTCGTGCGGATCGCCTGCCGTCTTCCAACCCTTGACGGGTTTGTAATCCAACAGGTCATCATCAAAGTCCTCGTCCGCAACGTCTCTTGGCAGCTCCAGGACGACCGGGGAAGGCCTTCCCGACCTGAGGTATGTGTAAGCCCTCCTCATGAGCTCAGGGACTCTGTCTGCAAAGTTTATTCTCTCAACCCACTTCGTAACCTTGTGGAGGACAAACAAGGCATCAAAGTCTTGGATTGGCCTCGAACCTATCTTGCGCCTAGCAGATTGATCTGTGAACAGAAGCATCGGTACTAGGTCTGCGAAAGCTTGGGAAAGCCCTGGGAAGGCATTCTCGATCCCTACTCCCCCTGCGACCAGGGCGACGCCTGGCTCGGTGCTCACCCTTGTGTAGCCGTCCGCGATGTTCACGGCCACTCGCTCCTGTCTGGCAAGTATCGTTCTTATGCCCGCATCGGCTGAGGCGTTTATGAGGGCGTTCGGTGGGAAACAGCTCACAAACTTCATGCCTTCTTGTTTCAGAATCTCGGCTATGGCATCAACTGCCTTCACAATCTCCACCTTCCTACTAAATCTCTTGAACTCCGTTAAAATGTCTTCCATATTGTCCGGCATACAATGAGGGGTGCTCGGCCGTTGTGGAGTTGAGTTCACTGACCTGATCTGTCACTGGCTTTCGGCTATTGGGTGTTCGGCGGATTCTCAGAAGGTCGGTAAAGCGTTTAATAAGCGATCAAGTGATCTCTCTAATCGGTGTCGAAGGATGAGGTCGTACCTAGAGGAAGTAGATCTCGAGACGATAAAGCAGCGGTTTGACGCCTTCTGGGACGGGGACGTTCTGGACAGACCTCTCATTTTCATTACAGCCCCCAAGGAGAGACAGAAGAGCATAGACTTCCCTGTCCCGAGCAGCATCGAAGACCGGTGGACAAGCATAGACTACGTCCTGAAGAAGATTGAGCTGCACTTTGAGAATACCCTGTTCCTCGCCGACGCCATCCCGTGGTACTTACCGAACATTGGTCCAGATTCTTTTACATCCTTCCTCGGCGCCAACCTTTCCTTCAGATCGGAGGAGACCTCTTGGGCTGAGCCCTTCCTTGAGGATCTATCGGGCTATGAACCGGTCTTCGACAAGAGTAACAAGTGGTGGCTATTCGTGGAGCATCTATTGGACGCTGTCTGCCAGATGGCTCAAGGGAACTTCCTCGTCGGCGTACCTGACATCCATTATGGAGGTGACTCTCTAGTGGCAACTGTCGGCGCTCAAAAGCTGATCCGCCACATCTTCTCTGACATGGATGAGGTGAAGAGGCTGATCAATAGGCTAGCAGATATCTGTTGTACGGTTTTTGACCACTACTATGAGAAGATCTCACGTGTGCAGGAGGGCTCGATAACATGGATACCTGCCTATTCCCCCGGGAGGTATTTTGCCTTGCAGGATGACTTCTCAGGTCTAGTTTCACCGAGAATGTTCGAGGAGTTCTTTGTGGAGGAGGTTGAGAGGCTCTCGAAGTACCTGGACAACTCGTTATACCATCTCGACGGACCTTTGTCGATTGGGAATCTTGACCGCCTCCTTGAGATAGACTCTCTGGATGGTATCCAGTGGGTTCCAGGAGCAGGGGCTAAACCGATGTCAGAGTGGACGGGTCTTTGCGCAAAAGTTCTTGATGCAGGCAAGTGCCTCCAGATCACCTGTACGCCTAATGAGGTAGAGTTGCTCCTCTCGAAGCTGAAGCATGGAGGCCTTTTCCTCAGCACCCATTGTTCTTCGGAGAGAGAGGCACGCGGCGTTTTGAGGATTGTTGAGCGATATCACAGATGATCCGAAAAGATACGATACTGCTACTCTTTGGATATGGGGAATGTTGGCGATTTGAAATGCAGAACTGACGCTTGCACTTAAAAGAGGATTTATTAGAAATATCTGTCTATGATCTGATAGTTAGGAGGTCTGTAGATGAAGATCTTCATTGACACGGCCGATATCGACGAGATCAAGGAAGCAACCTCTTGGGGTATTGTTGACGGAGCCACGACAAACCCGTCTCTGATAAAGAGGGCTGTTGACAAGAGGCGTGGAGAAGTCTCAATGGAGGATTACATTAGGGAGATTCTTGAGGCTGTTCCCGGCCCTGTGAGTTTGGAGGTTATCGCGTTGGAGGCCGACGAGATGGTTGATCAGGCACGCCTTCTCTACGATAGGTTCAGCTCCTATGGAGAGGTGGTTGTGAAGATTCCCGTCAACCCAAGTGTTGGTGACGATGGTCTCGATTTTGGCGGTTTGAAGGCTATGAAGGTGCTCAGTGGGGAAGGGATTCCTATCAACGCAACTTTGATCATGACCCCTGAACAGGCACTTCTGGCTGCTAAGGCAGGGGCTGCTTATGCAAGTCCCTTCGCAGGGAGGATCGACGATTATATTCGTGATAGGCTGGGGATGAAGATAGGTGTCGATTTCCAGAAGGAAGACTACTTTGACTCTGTGCTACTGAGAGAGAGTGTTGAGAAGAGACTTGAGGAAGCGATGGGCAAATCCAGTTCTCTATCAGAGCTATACCGAGGCGAGGATGTGAGGCGTCTCGTTGACTTGGGACAAGATGAAGGGGTCCTCAGCGGCGTAGATTTGGTCGGTCGGATATTGAGGATTTACAGAAATTATGGTTACAAGACCGAGGTGATAGCTGCGAGCATGAGGAATGCTAGGCAAGTCAGGGAAGTAGCGGAGCTGGGAGTGCATATAGCCACTTTGCCGTTCAATGTGATGAGGGAGATGGTGCAACACTACAAGACAGTGGAGGGCGTGAGAAGATTCACTGCTGACGTGGTACCTTCATACAAAGAGTTCTTCAAGCAGAAATGACTCTAGAATTCTCTGGCTAGTTCTAGCACTCTCAAGGGTTACACGTTGATCTTGAGGGAAAGCTTCAGCATTGTTCTTTACCAAGTTTCTATTTCTAGCTCCATTCTTCAGATGGTGTCTGGCCCGAATAAGGACGCCGTCTTCGATCTCAACTTCCATCATTGCACCGCATCCCAGACATTTCACTTCGCCCTCAAAGTTACAGTAAGCGCCATCTGGTACGTGAATAACTCTTCGGCACTTTTCATCTAGACAAAAGACATGCACTGTTTGCACCTCTCGGTTGGCATTGTATGATATAGTATGGCGCATTCTCCAAGTAAAGCTATTCCCGAAGATGT